>Ga0209101_1002416_pt1 | contig 12337 bp, 8 predicted proteins | sample ConPoolayeCmetaG_FD_185481 | JGI IMG/M metagenome (GOLD analysis project Ga0209101, IMG submission 185481) | Hot spring microbial mat communities from California, USA to study Microbial Dark Matter (Phase II) - Cone Pool mat layer C metaG... ... | reverse complement strand
GCGAGCTTTCTATCCAATTATCGACTGGGTTAAAGCCTCACGACCTTGCCAGTCCTGACGCAGTATATGGGGCTATAAAGGCCGTACGGAGGAAAGAGCAGATTTATAAAACTTCGCTTATCGGCCCCCATCGTGATGAAATTCTTTTTACATTGGGGGGTAAGGCAGCAAGGGCCTTTGCTTCACAGGGGCAGGCCCGAAGCCTGACCTTGGCTTTAAAGCTGGCGGTCATTGAGCTTTTGGAGGAAGAAAAAGAAAAGTCGCCGGTATTGCTTTTGGACGACGTTGACGCGGAGCTGGATGATGAACGCGCGCAGACCTTATTTGCTTTCGCTTTACAACCGGTTAGGCAGGTTTTTATAACAGGGATTAGTTTGAGAGAAGATCTGTTAAAGCAAGCCCACAATTTGCAAATTATGAAAGTGGAAGATGGTGTAATTAAGGCCCACCCTGACCCATCTTTTGGCGTTTAATTATTCTTCCGCTTTGGTCGGAGCCGACGTCTATTATCGCCCCGACTGAGAGCGGATGGGTATTTGAGTCATTATCTCTCCTCAAGACAAGCGCCGGCCTTTACGAAAGGCAAATAAGATGTTTATAATACTAAGGAATTAGCGATATGTCAGAAGCTTCTCTAGCAAACACTTCAATCCAGGAGCCGGCACCCTACGATTCTGAGCAGATTAAGGTCTTAGAGGGCTTGGAAGGCGTAAGACGTCGGCCGGGCATGTATATTGGGGATACCTTTGAACGCGGGTATCATCACCTCGTTTTTGAAGTTTTGGACAACTCCGTGGACGAGGCTTTGGCCGGCTACTGCGATCGCATAAGAATCGTCCTTCATAAAGATGGATCTTGTTCAGTCGAAGACAACGGGCGTGGTATTCCAACCGGCATTCATCCGACCGAAGGAGTAAGCGGTGTAGAGGTCGTGATGACCAAGCTACACGCCGGCGGTAAGTTTGACAAACAAGCTTATAAAGTTTCGGGCGGCTTACATGGGGTGGGTGTTTCGGTTGTAAACGCCCTGTCCGAGCTTTTAAAGGTCGAGGTTAAGCAGAACGGCAAGCGTTTTGTAATGGAGTTTCGTCAGGGCAAACCCGTGGCTCCTTTGGCTGAAGCTGGACCGGCCGAAGGGACAGGCACCCTAGTGCGCTTTTATCCCGACCATTCCATTTTCAGCGAGATCAAGGAGTTTAATTTTGAAACTATCGCCCACCGTGTGCGGGAGCTGGCTTTTTTGAATGCCGGGCTCAAGATCTTGATTGAGGACGAACGGAGTGGTGCCAAGCAGGAGTTTCAGTATGAGGGCGGAATTAAGAGTTTTGTTAAGCACGTCAACAAGGCTAAAAACCCACTTTTTGACGAACCAATCTATTTTAAAGCTGAGAGCGGGCAGACCGTTGTTGAGGTGGCGTTGCAGTATAACAAAGAGTACCAAGAGAATGTTTTTACTTATGTTAATAACATTAACACCATTGAAGGGGGTACACATTTGGCGGGATTTAAGGCTGCGCTGACGCGTAGCTTTAACAATTATGCTTCTAAAAACGACTTGCTCAAGGATTTTGAGGCTGGACTTCAGGGTGACGACACCAGAGAAGGGCTGACGGCAGTAATTAGCGTTAAGATTCCGGAGCCGCAATTTGAGGGTCAAACCAAAACGAAGTTGGGAAACAGCGAGGTGAAGGGCTTTGTTGAGCAGGTTGTAGGGGAAAACCTGGGACTTTATCTGGAGGAAAACCCTACAATTGCCCGGCTGATTATCGCTAAGATTTTGGAGGCTGCGCGGGCGCGCGAAGCGGCCCGCAAAGCCCGTGAACTGGTGCGGCGCAAGGGTGCCCTGGACTCAGCATCGCTCCCCGGGAAACTAGCTGATTGCCAGAATGAAGATCCGCGGAGCAGTGAAATTTTTATCGTAGAGGGAGACTCAGCCGGCGGTTCGGCTAAGCAAGGGCGCGACAAGAAAAACCAAGCTGTCCTGCCCTTAAAGGGCAAGATTTTAAACGTAGAAAAAGCGCGCTTTGATAAGATGTTGGCCTTTGAAGAGATCCGCACGCTGATTACCGCCCTTGGCACAGGCATTGGTGAAGGGGGTTTTGATGTTGAAAAACTTCGTTATCACAAGATAATAATCATGACCGATGCAGATGTGGATGGGAGCCACATCAGAACCCTGTTGCTCACCTTTTTTTACCGCCAGATGAACGAACTTGTATCGCGGGGGCATTTGTATATCGCCCAACCTCCTTTATATAAGATTAAGAAGGGCAAGATGGAGCGCTATTTGAAGGACGAGAGTGAATATATCGATTTTGTTATGAGCGCAGCAGTGGAGGGCTTGGAGTTATGCTCGGCTGACAATATTGCCACCGCCGGAGGGGCGTTGAAGCAACAGGTGGTTAATATGAAAAAAGCACGTTCCATTTTAGATGCTTTTGCCGCAGAGCGCAGTGATCCTCGTGTGATTAGGGCCGTGGCAGAGCTTGAATTTGAATCGGCGGAAGTCTTAAAAGGGGGGCCGAAGACTAGCTTGATTGCGGAGCAGCTGGCAGCCTTGTTGAAAGCACTGCCGGGTTGTGAGGCCGATATTGGGCTTAAGGAAGCGGCGGGAAACGGGGGGGTGGAGTATCAGCTGCACGTGGTGACCAAGTTTAAAGGGGCGGAACGTTCAACAGTGGTGTCAAGAGAACTGCTAAGCCGGGGGGATTTTTTGCGCTTGCGGCGGATAACCCAAGGCTTTAGGGCGTTGGGTGCTCAGCCCTTTAAGCTTATTGAGACGGAAAGTGGGCAGGAAGCTGAGACGTGTAAAGATCTTGAGGAAGTGGCGGATGTTCTTGAGGCGCGTGGGCGCAAGGGCTTGACCATTACCCGCTACAAGGGCTTGGGCGAAATGAATCCTGAGCAGCTTTGGCAGACAACCATGAATCCGGATAACCGCATGCTCTTGCAGGTGCGGGTTGAAGATGCCATAGAAGCAGATCAAGTTTTTACGGTGTTGATGGGCGATGAGGTGGAACCGCGCCGTAAGTTTATTGAGGACAATGCGCTAAGAATAAGGAATTTGGATATTTAATTTAGTTAGGTGTATTATGGTCTCACCAACTCAAAAAACCTGGAATCGAAGAAACGCCCGGGACGCAAAGAAGCTGAAGAGACGCCAGCGTAGGCTAAGACGCGCGGCTAAGAAAGCGAGTAGCTGAAGAGCGGGGCAGGCGCTAAAGCATCGGTGGTCCGCGCAGGATGGCTTTTACTCTTTGTCGACAAATGGAAGCGGCGCCTGGTGCTGTGAGGAGAGCTGAGGCTTTGGATTAAGGCGAGAGGTGTCATTAAAAGTTAGGCGAGATGTGTTTTTCGGCCGGAGAGAGCTGTGACTCTGAGCCTAAGTCGGTTATTACAGGGAAACGAATTCGCTGAACAAAATCAACGAATCGGCCATCAAGCGGTGATATCAGCTGCCTTCCTCCGCAATCGCTTAACTTTATCGTTGTGCAAAGAAAGATTATGATGGGGCGTTATGCGGGGAATTATAATTACTATCGTTTCGGCTACTTGCGTCTTGATCTTGCTTTATAACGACTCGCGCCAAAGGCCCGTTATGCCGGCCTATAGCTACAGCCGCTCAGGTGTTACCCAGGTGGGTGCGGCGCAAGGCGATAGAGTGCGGTTAGCCGAAGCAGTTCAAACCCTGCACGAGGCCCTGCGCATGGACCCCAAGGATCCTTTGGCGCTTTTTGGAATGGCCTGGGCCCTTCAGCTTAGCGGCTTTAGCGCCGAAGCGCGGGAATACTACGGGAAAGCCCTGGCGGAACTCAATGATTTAACTAAGTTTGTCCACTATAACTTAACCTTTATTCTTGAACGTCAGGGCGATAAAGCCTCTGCTCTACGGGAAGTAAACGAGGCTTTACGCCTGGCGCCGGATTTCGAACCAGCTCGGCAGAGAAAAGCCGACCTTGAGCGCTCCGTAAATGATTCGGCCAAACAACCTGGAAGAGGCACTGATTGACCGGGAACGAAACTAAAAGCGACCAGCTGATTGGGCTCTTAATCACCCTATCGGCCATGGCCTTTACAGCGGCCGGCTTTTGGCATGAACTCTTTCACCCCACCGCTCACATGAGCGATGTTACTCTGCATCTTTCGCTTTTAAAGGCTCTGGATGAGGCCGTACGTCAAGGAGGAAGCGCTTTTGATTTTTGGTATGACCATAGCCCCTTCGGCTACCCCCTTTTTCGCACTTACCAGCATCTGCCGCACCTCTTGCTTTATCTGATATATCGCTTGTGCGGGGGTGAAATTCAGCTTGAAAGCCTGTTACGTTTTAGCACTTTTGTTTTGGCGACTATCCTTCCGCCGGCGCTTGTGTTCAGCGCGCGGCTTTTCGGCTTGGGTTGGATAGCCGCGGGTTTCTCCGCTCTTAGCGCCGTGTTGTTGGCGGAAAGAGGCGACTATGGCTTAGGCATGCATAATTTTCTTTGGGGTTCAGGAGGAATTATAACCCAACTTTGGGCGGCGGTCTTTCTCTTTCCTGCGCTGGGGCTGGCGTTCCGGTATCTTAAAGACGGGCACGGTTACCGCCGGGCGCTTCTTTTTGCTTTTCTCACCAGCGGTTGTCACATGGTGGCGGCCTTTATTCTAGGAGTTTCATTGGTCTTGTTCGCCGTGGTGCAGACGGCGGCTAACCTGCTGGCGGCCGGAGTGGCGGGGACCAACGCGGGAAAAGTTTTTCGCCGCTTAGCGGCATATTTTCTGGCTCTGGCGGTTTTGACTTCTTATCAGTGGGTATTTGTTGTTTTGGATGGTCCCTACCTCCATACCAGTCCGCATGAACCGGCTTGGAAATATGCGGCCTGGGGTGTGAGCTGGGTAGTGGAGAACTTTTGGAACGGGGACTTGTTTGATTACGGCCGTTTTCCCGGTGTCACCATCTTGGTGTTGCTTGGGTCGGTGTCGGCGTTGTTTGGTTTGGGCTGCAGCCGGGAGCCGGATTGTGCCTTGGATTTAAAGCAAAGCCGGCCGGCCCCGCAAGCTGACGCACGATCTTACAGCGCCTGCTCTTCATTGGTTTTGGGGTTGCTGCTCTGGCTTTTGCTTTTATGTGGGTGGGAACTTTGGGGCTGGCTCTTCTCCGAGCTGCCATTGCTTAGAACCCTTCACATGCACCGTCTGATTGTGGGGGTGCATGCTTTTGGAAGTTTGTTGGCAGGCCTTGGCGCGTTTGCTGTTTTTAAAGCCCTACGCTTGAGATGGCTGGCTTTGCTCGTTAGCGTCGCACTCCTCGGGCCAGCCGTCGGGGAAAGATGGCAGGCTTATCAGCGTTCCCATTTATGGCTTAGAGAAGCCTTGGTTTGGCAGGCGGAGGATCAGGACCTTAAGGATTTGCTGGTTGCGCTTCATGCTAAGCGGCGCGGCTGGGTGCATGTCGGCATGGAGCAGAGTTGGGCGAAAGAGCTTTCAGTTGGAATGAATCTTCGTCTGCGCCATGTGACTATCGGGGAAGGCCTCCCCACTATGGGGCAGCTGTTTCACGCCTACGGTTTATCGGGCGACGTGCTATTTGATTTTAATCCGTATCGTGAGGCACATTATCGTGCTCTGGGAGTGCTTTATACAGTGGCTCCTCTGAATTGGCCGGCGCCGGCTTTTTTGGAAGAAATTGGGAAATACGGGCGTTACCGCTTGTTAATTTATCCGCGGGGCGGAATGTTGGATGTTGTGCGGATTGGTTTTGAAGCCGGCGGGGAAGCGCAGCCCGAGGAAATGTCTCGTTTTATGCGGAACTGGTTAACTTCACCTTTGGTTGAGCGAGGAATTAGCGGCCGTATTATAGGGACAGGCAAGAGGAGCGCGCTCCCCTTTGCGCCCATTTCCGGGCCCGTGCCGCTTCATATTTCAGCTGCGGGAGAAGTTGGTAGGGTAATTTGGGAGGACGAATGGCGGCCGGAGTACGCTCAAGGCCGGGTGCGAATGAACGAAGAAGGGTATGTGCTGCTAAAAACGGGCTTTCATCCCAACTGGCATGCCTTCGTAGATGGCAAAGAAGTTAAGACCGAATGGGTGACGCCGGGTTTTGTCGCAGCTCCCTGTCCCGCCGGTGAGCACGAGCTTAGCTTTGTTTACCGAGGTAGCCGCTTAAAACCTTGGCTTTTTTACGGTGCGTTTTTTTTGATCCTGGCCGGTTTTGTGCTGGGGCGGTGGCTTCGATCGAGCGCTGAGTAGTTATGGTGGTTAAATTTCGCCCTTGCTGGATTTGTGCGGTGGCAATCCTTGTAGGCCTTGTGGCCTTGGACAGTTTGAGTCTCATCTCCAGCCGTTTGAACGAACACCAGGACAGCATCCAGTATCTGACGAGTCTGGTGCAGTTTGATCAAAACCTGCGTGCGGGCCGTTATTCGCCTGAGTGGGGGCCCGATCTGGGCCGTGGTTACGGTCAGCCGCTTTTTGTCTTTTTGCCGCCGGGTTTTTATTGGGTGGCCGGTGGTTTCCACTGGGCAGGCTTGACCAAGACGGCAGCCATTAACGCCACGCTTCTTTCGGCGGTTCTTTTTTCAGCCTTAGGTATGTTTGTTTGGACCGGGCGCTGGCTGGGGAGCGGCGCGGCCTTGGTGGCAGGGGCGGCATATATTTATGCGCCTTATTTCCATGTTGATCTCTATGTGCGCGGGGCCTATGGCGAGTTTATGGCTTTTGCTGTGTTTCCATGGGTGCTTTGGGCTTTGGATGGCTTGCTTTTGGGGGCAGAGGGAGTTTTGGCCAGACTGGTGGCGGCAGTTTCTTTTGCTCTGGTTTTTTTGACGCATAACCCCATGGCGCTGATTTTTGCTCCGGTGGTGTTATTGTATGCGGCGGCACTTGCTTTTATGTTGCGAGTCGGCTGGCGGCGCTTCTTAGAGGCGCTGCTCTTTTTGGGCCTGGGGGCCGGATTGTCTGCTTTTTTCTGGGTGCCGGCCTTATGGCTTAAAGGCGAGGTAAGCACCGGGCGGCTGCTCCATGGTTATCTGGCGTATTACAACCATTTAATCTACCTTAAACAGCTTTTTTATTCGCCTTGGGGATATGGCATTCTTTTAGCGGGGCCGCATGACGGCATGTCGCAAAAGTTCGGTGAACTGCACTGGCTTGGATTGGTGGTATGCCTGGCGTATGTCATCGGTGGCCGGGGGCTGAATTATAGTTTAAGGAACTTTAGGGCCTTGCCGGCGGAACTTGGTTGGGCGGCGGTTCTTTGTATGGTTACGTTGTATGGTCTTTTCTTCTCCACTTACTATGCCAAGTTTATTTGGGATCGCTTGCAAACCTTGCAGTATTTGCAATTTGGGATGCGCTTTTTAGCGGTCGCTACCTTAGGCGGCTCGGCGCTGGTTGGAATGCTGGCTTTTTGGCTTAGGCGCCGGCTAACACCAAAGAGCGGCGGCCTTTTTGCAGAAAGCGGAGTGAGCGCTCTTTTTTTGGCGGCTATTTTGGCTTTGAACTGGGGACATGCCCACCCCCCTAGGAAACATGGCTATGGGGAGGAGGCTTATTCGCCGGAAAGGATCGCGCGTTATGGCTATACGGCAAACAACAAGAATGAGTTTCAACCGCGGCGGGTGTGGGTTGAGCCGGCTTATTCAAGACAAGGGGCGCAAGTTATAGAGGGGGAGGCTGACCTAATCAGCAGCCAGCGGCGGCCTTTTCAAACCTTACTTGAGGTGGTGGTTCACAGCTCTGAAGCCAGGCTCCAGATTAACCGGGCCTATTTCCCAGGCTGGGAGCTTTTAATTGACGGACAGGCGGCCGATATTTCGTACGATAATCCTTACGGCGCAATTCGCTTAAGATTACCCCGCGGCAGGCATAAGGTGGAGGCGAGGTTTACCAAAAGTCGTGAGCGCGCACTGATGGAAAAGGTTTCGCTTGGATTTTTGTTGCTGTTGTTGGGGGCAACCGTGAGTTTCGGCCGTCGACGCTTCGCTGGAGGCGATTGAGGACACGGATGAATTGCCTCGGCAGAGGCGTGCTGTGGTTATTTCTCAGCCATCCGCTCGCGGCGCACCCTGGCCCAACCGGGCGTTGAAATCTGGGGGGCGCGGGTCAGAGCAAGGCTGTCTTTTTCTACTTTTTTGGTTATAACCGAGCCGGCTCCCACTATCGCCCCGTCTTCTATGCTTAGCGGCGCAATCAGGGCTGAATTGCTGCCGATAAATACGTTATTCCCTATGGTGGTCTGGTGCTTCTTGTAGCCGTCGTAATTGCAGGTGATTGTGCCGGCTCCGATGTTGGTGTATTGGCCGACTGAACAATCGCCGAGGTAAGTTAGGTGCGGAGCTTTGGAACCCTCTCCTAAAACAGCTTTCTTAGTCTCGACAAAATTTCCAATTCTGGTCTTTGGGCCTAGAATAGTTCCTTCGCGAAGGTTGGCAAAAGGGCCGACTGTGGCGTCTTCTCCAATTACGGCCTTTTCGGCGTTGATGCCTAGCTTGAGATGGGCGTTTTTTTCGACTGTTGTATCGCGCAACAAAGAAAGGCCGTCAATTACGGCGCCTGATGCAATGGTAGTGTTGCCGTAAAGCTGGACCTGAGGTCCGATTCTTGCGCCCGGGGCGACCTGCACCTGGGGATCGAGATAGAGCGAGCCCGGATCTTGAACCAGCGCGCCCGACAGGATTAATTCTCTTACACGCCGTGCGTTGAGGGTTTTGTTGACCAAGGTCAGATCAAAGAGGTCATTTACTCCCTGCAGCTCCTCGGCATCGCGAAGGGGATAGGTGACGACGGTTTGACCCTCTTTTACGGCCTGAGCAATGATGTCAGTGAGATAGTATTCAGACTGTGAGTTTTGTCTGCCAAGGGATTTGATGGCAGAGGCAAGGAAAGCGCTGTTAACCGCGTATATCCCGGCATTAAATTCGTTTATTAACAACTCCTGAGGAGAGCAATCCCGGGCCTCGACAACCTTGGTTACCAGTCCAGAGGAGTGATCTCTAATAACTCGGCCGTAAGAGTTCGGCCGATCGCTAATCAGAGACACGAAACTCAAGGAGGCTTTGTTCCGGCGGTGGGCCTCAAGCAGTGCCGAGAGAGTTTGATGACGAATCAAGGGCATATCACCATAGAGGATAAGCACAGTGCCGGTGAAGGAACCTAAAACCTCCATGGCGCTTTGCACAGCATGGCCGGTGCCAAGTTGCTCCGCTTGGAACGCAAAGGAGAGATCGCTCAGAGAGCATCCTTCACTCTGAGCGCCGTCCCGGACTATTTGCTCCACTAATTCCCGTTTGTAGCCAGTAACCAGAATGATACGATCGGGTTTTATTTTAGAAACGGCACCCAGCATGTGTAGAACAATTGGTTTGTTTTCAATGCAAACTGCGGCCTTCGGCAACCCAAAGCCCAGGCGCTTTCCAAGGCCGGCGGCCAGGAGAATAATTGCTGTTTTATCCATATGTTATGGCAATAAGTCAGCCGTTTAAGAGACGAACTTCTAGTTTCTCTTGCTTTGGCCTGCGTATGTTGGGCTCAAAAAAGAGCACAACCAGCCCGATACTATAGATCGGGAGTGAGATTTGGAAAACAGTTGTAGCGAGGCGGACTGGATTTAGAAAACCAGTACGCCTGTATAGTACCTTAAAGCAAATGGTTGAGAATCAAAAGCTTAGAGCGATCACAGCAGCTGAGGACAAAATCGGGCTTAAGCGTGACTTGGCCTCCGAGTTAGATCATCTTGAGGCTGAGCTGACTGAACTTAGACTCGAATACGAACAGTATTTCGCTGGAGTGATTCCATTGGCTCCGGAAAAAATGCATGCCCGAATCAAACATACCATGCGTCGACTTAGGAAAGCCCCCTTTCGCAATTCAGCTCTTAATTATCGCCTGCGGGCCATTGAACAGCGTTATCAGACCTTTAATAACTACTGGCAACGGGTGTTGAAACAGCGCGACGAAGGTAAGTATTTTAAGGATGTCTTTAAAGCGAATCTGCGAGAACGCCTCGCCGAGCAAGACGCCCGCGCCCAAAGCGATGTCGGTAGAGCAGAACATAGCATGCGGGCGCTCTTTGAAGCCTATCGCGCTGCTTTAGAGAAGCAAACCGGCCGGCCGAAGGAGCTTAGCTTCGATGCTTTTCAAAAGTCGTTGGTTACCCGCGCTAAGGACTTTAAGCAGAAGCACCCCGACAAGAAACTGGCGTTTAAAGTGGTGGTTAAGGACGGCAAGGTCATGATGCAAGCTAGGGTGAGAAACTGAAGGAGAGGCGGTGGCACGGGAGCAAAAAAAAATACTTCGCGACACCGGCAAATCTCATGCCCTTGAGGACGCCGTCTCTTATGTAACTAAGGGGTGGTTCCCTGTTAATACCGCCTTATTAAAGGAAATCAAGAAGAAGCTAAAAGAAGGCGCTTATAAAGATAATAATCTTGCTTTACTTGACGATTTGAAAAATGACTTATCGCTTTTTACATACTGCTTGCGTCGGATGAATGAAGTGGTAGGTCAGGAGGAGCGCAACAATTCGCCGGCCGAACTTTTAACCAGCATTGAAATTGAAAAGCTGCAGGCCATGTTGGATGTGTCGGAGGACGAGATCTCTATTCATCAGTTTAACCCCACTATGAAACCACAGGCTATTTGCCTTAAGCATGCTTTGATAAGTTCTTGTACCGCCGAAACGCTCGCTGAAAAGGCTGACGTCGATCCTCGGCACGCTTTTCTCTGCGCCGGTGTCCGTCAATTAGGACTTAATTTGGTGGCCTGGAATTATCCGCGCATCTACGCTAATGCCCTGACAGCTATAGGGCATAACGATGAAGACATTGATGTAGCCTTAGAGAAAGTTTTGGGCTTCTCTCCCATGCAGTTGGGCGCCAAGGTGGCACTTGGGTGGAATACTTGCAAAGAGACTCAGGTTGCGGTGGGGCTGGGAGAAGTTGATCCTGACGAAACCGCCGACGCTAAGGCTTCTGAAAGTGAAGCTGGCGAGAAGATCCGTCATTTGTGTGAGATCGGCGAGACCATTGCCAAAGTGAACGATCCCGAACATTTTCCCAAGGCCGTCAAGCAATGGGAGAGGGTGTTTTCAGAAGTAAAGCAGTATTTGGGCCCGCACGGCATGTCAATCATTGCCGAACGGCTGGACAAAAGCACTGCGCATTATCGGGATATCTCGCCCGCCCTTTTTAAGATTGATGTGACTCCGGATAAGAATGTGCAGTTAGCGCAGGCCCAATACACAGCCAAGCTCTTTGAAAACAACCAAAACCTGAGGAAGCTCGCTTGCGAGCTGCGTGATAAGTTCAAGGCGGCGTACGAAGAGATGGTCAAGGGCGACTTGTCGCCTCAGGCGCTGAGAATCTTAGTGAGCGATATTATTCCAGCGCTTGGCTTTACGCGTGGCTGCATCTTCTTAATGGAGTCTGAGAGAATGATGCTGGTTCCGATGCTGAGAATCGGTGATGCGCCTTTAAGCCGTTACCGTCCGCTTAGTTGCTCAGATCTTGGAGAGAGCCTCCATCCGGTGGTGCAGTGTTTGAATTATAGTGCGCCTATCATCCAGGAAAATGTGGTCTTATACGGGGATCAGGTCTCTCATGTTACTGGTACCTTCGGCAACCGGGAAAAAAGCGGAGTTCTTTACTTGGAAATGTCAGGGCGCCTTGTAGCAGCCGATCGGCAGGAATTGATTATTTACTTTAAGGCCGTGCGGCAATGCTTGAATGACTGCTTGAATTTACACTAGGATGAATTGTGTATTGTTGCTTGAAAGTTATGGCAAAATTCGGGCTGATTGCTGTTCTGGGTAGGCCGTCGTTGAGCTGCCAGCGGCCGAGGGGCAGCTGAGACCGCTGGAGCGCGGCTTTCATGGGGCTTGTACTGGCACCTACGAAAGCTTGCGCGCGGGCCGGAACCGCCGCCAATCTTTGGAAATGGTACCTTGAACTTTCTCAGGTCGAAGCCGTATTTCGAACTATAAAATCGGACCTTCGTCTTCGTCGTATCTTTCATCGCGAATGCGCAAGACAACTTTTACTCGAATGTGGCCAGCTTCGTATGCTCGAGGTTGTGTCGCCAACCATGTCAAACGTGGAACCGCGCTTACGCGTTGTTGCACGGTCCGACGAGCACTTACGCCAACTCCTCACGCACCTGGAGATTTCTCTGCCACTTGCGCCCAAAATTCTTTCGGGAATAAAAGCCTGCACGCCATAAATGTGGTGCAGAAAAACGGCCGTTTTTGATTCTATCTATCTGAAACGATTAGACCCGCTTTCTTTAACTGCTGAACTCGGGCTCTAGACTGCCGGCTTAAAATCGCCTTGGTTGTGGTTGAGCCCGGCGTGTGGGATATATAAGTATG
>Ga0209101_1002415_pt1 | contig 12344 bp, 10 predicted proteins | sample ConPoolayeCmetaG_FD_185481 | JGI IMG/M metagenome (GOLD analysis project Ga0209101, IMG submission 185481) | Hot spring microbial mat communities from California, USA to study Microbial Dark Matter (Phase II) - Cone Pool mat layer C metaG... ... | reverse complement strand
GCGGAGAAGAGGGCATGGTTCAAAAACGGGGACTCACCTCCGAGCCAACCCTCGACTACGACACAGAAAACGGGTTCCGGCGAGGTGCCTGTCCCCGTTTTTGAACCATGTCGAGAAGAGCCATTTTCATCCATCGTGGGTGGGCCGATGGCCCATGAGGGGCTGCCTCGAATCTTCGCGGGTCGCACACGATAGGGGACACGTCCACACACGGGCATGTCCCCGTTGGGTTGGGCGATCGGTTCCCCCCTACAGACTCCGCGCATAATAGCTCTTGGGCCGGGTCAGGTACTGATAGCCCAGGTGGGACAGGGTGCACCCCTTGCCGCTCTCCTTGATTCCGACCCAGGCCAGGGCGGGGTCGAGGTAATCGGCACGGTTGACGAAGACCGTTCCGGCTTCGACCGACTCGGCGATCTTGCGTCCCGTCGCCACGTCGCGGGTCCAGATCGACGCCGTCAGACCGTAGCGGCTGTCGTTCATGAGGCGAACGGCCTGCTCGTCGTCCTGCACCGGCATGACGCCCACGATCGGTCCGAAGTTCTCCTCCTGCATGATGCCCATGTCGTTGGTGCAGTCGGCCACGATGGTGGCTTCGTAGTAGCGACCGCGCCCGTTCACCGACGTCGCCCGACCGCCGCACAACACGTGCGCCCCACGATGGACCGCCTCGTCGATCTGGCGGTTCATCGTTCGGATGGTCTTGGCCAGCGCCAGCGGACCCAGGTAGGTTTGGGGATCCGTGGGGTCGCCCAGGTGATAACCGGACACCTCGCGGACCATCGATTCCAGAAACCGGTGGTAGATCGAGCCGTGAACGTAGATCCGTTCCACCGCGCAACAGCTTTGACCGGCGTTGTAGAAACAGGCGTCGGCCACATGGGGCACAACCGTCGCCAGGTCCGCATCGGCGCGGACATAGGCGGGATCCTTGCCGCCGAGCTCCAGACCGACATCGATCAATCGGCTTGAGACGGTCTGGTACACGCTCCGCCCGCCTTCGACCGAGCCCGTAAAGAACACGGCGTCCACGAACGGCGAGCGGAGCAGCGGTTCGGCGTGCGTGCGATCGGCCACGATGGCCGTCATCAAGCCGTCCGGCAACAGACCGGCTCGGCGGTACGCTTGTTCGAATCGCAATCCGCACAGCGGGGTGAGGCTGGAATGCTTCAGAACGACCGCGTTGCCCGCAAGGATCGCCGGTACCACGACGTTGACGGCGATGAGCAGCGGGTAATTCCACGCGGCCACGTCGAGCACCACCCCCAGCGGTTCGCGGGTGATCCGCTTGTGCTCCCCCGGTCCGTCGGTGATGACCACGTCGGCGAGCGCGTCGGCGGCGACCTCGGCCATGTACTCCGCCCGGGCCCGCATGGTCTGGATTTCGCGGCGGGACTGGGTGATTGGTTTGCCCATCTGTGCCGTCAGTTCCGCCGCAATCGCCTCCGATTGGTCGGTGAAGGCGTCGAGAAAACGGCGGGTCACGGCCACCCGCTCGGTCAGAGGTGCGCGACGCCACTGGCGAGCGGCCTGCCGCGCCTTGGCGAGGATGTGCTCGATCTGTTCGGCGCTCGTCTGCTCCAGGCGAGTGAACACCTCTTCCGTAGCCGGGTTGATCACTTCGAGGATCGCCGCCATTCAAACCTCCCGGATGGGTTCGACCATCCCATCGTCATCTCTCACGTCGAATGCTTATGCTAACAACCTACGCGGTCGATCGGTAGCTCGCCGAGCGCTCCGTCATCGACAGGGCGGCGGCACTCGCCGACCCGCCGCATGCGTCACGCACGCCCTTCCGACGACCTCGGATCGCACCTTGCAACCCGCCGTCAGTTGGCGTATATAATCCAAGGTGGCAATCCACGGGTCTCGGTGGAACGTGCAAAGTTGTGGGCGGATTGATCAGGGCTCAATGGAGTGATGCGATGTTTCGTAGGTACTGGATTACCCCATGGGGCGGAACAACCGGAAAGGCGTGCTTCTTCTCGGTCCTGATGCTTCTAAGCGGCTGTGATCCGACCGTCCGCGACGTGTGGCTGACGGGTATCCAGGGCGCGATGACCGGACTGGTCGGGGTTCTGACCAGTCTGCTCACCACGGCGATCACGGCCTGGTTCACCACCTTGAGCAACGACGGCGACGGCATTACCACGGTCGAGGCCGTCTTTGAATACCTCGTTCAAGCGATCGGTTGACACCCCTTCTCTTCTCCACGTCGACCGAAGTACCTCCGTCAACACAGGCGGATCGTTTCCCTGAGGGGGTCGCCGGCGGTTCAGGGGTACCGTTTGAATCGCGGCCACTGCCTCAAGAACGTGCCCGTAGGAGGCGTTTAAGACGCCGAAAGTTCGGTATCAGAGATGCTTCCTACACGTCAACCCGTCGCCCATTTTCATCCCCTACGGGTAAGCCCAAGGCTCACGACCCACTGTTCCTGAATGGGCTTCTTCGGACCGCGACAGAGGCAGACGGGTACGGTGTTCTCCAAGGGCACCGTACGTTCGTTCCGAATCGTCTCGGCGTTCAACCCGGTGAAGCCACTCCTCGAACGTCCGGGCCCGAACCCCCACGACGATGATCGTCTCGAAGGGCACGTTTCCATGCCCCCCAGGCCGTTAGGTCATGTGCCTGCTGAGTGCCTTGGGAAACCCATCGGCCTTGCCGTAGAGGTCGATGGCGACCGCGACGGGCCTAGCCCGACCCCAACCCCACGGTTCGGCTTGGGCTTCGGCCGACTTGCCCTGCAAGAAGGCACCGATGGTTTCCTCAAGTCCAACCTCCGTGCCGGCCGACGGGTCCTTGAACTGTCATATAGCCGGGTAGCTCGGGTCCGCAGACCCAACCTGTGGGCCTTGCACGTGAGGGTGGTTGCGATGCGTTGCCCCGTTGAGGGGGCAAGTCGCCGCAACAGGCGACATCAACCGGTCGGTTTTCCTTGAGGACACCCTGGGGGGTGAGGCCCCCCCGCGTTCGACCAGCATGCCCCGAGGATCGCCAGCGCTGCGATCGCGGCCGTCTCCACACGCAACACCGGTGCCCCGAGGCTAAAGGCGCGGGCACCCCGGGCGTCCAGGAGGGCCTGCTCGTCGGGTTCCAGTCCGCCCTCCGGACCGATGACGAGCAGGAGGTGCTCCGGGAGACGTGGGCTGCCTCGAAAATGCGCCGTAGCACGGGCGTCTCGCCCGTGATGGTTCATGGGCAAGATGCCCATGCTACCCAGTTCCACGGCCAAGATGGCCGTGCTACGGGCCGGCGCCCCATTTTCATCCTCTACGGGTGGGCCGAAGGCCCATGACCAACGGCTCAGGAGGCCCGGCAACGACGGGGCCTGTGGATCGGTCGAACCATACCCTGTCAGGTTGAAGTCTCCTATCCGATGCAGCAGATCGTTGAAGGGAATGGGTTCGATGATCTGGGGCAGGTAGGCTCGGCGGGACTGCTTGGCCGCCGCGATGCTCACGTGGCGCCAATGGTGTGGACGACCCGGGCCGGGTCTGACCACACTCCGCCGCGTGAGGATCGGCCAGATGGCCTGAGTACCCAGCTCGGTACATTTCTCGATCAGGACGTCCTGCCGAGCGCCTTTGGGCATCGCGACGGCGAGCGTGACGGGGATCGGTCGCGTGCGTTCGTCCGCCGGTTCGACGCGTTCGACGAACAGCTCGACCGCCTCGCGACGAACCGCCTCGATGCGTGCGGTCGCCTCCATGCCGCGTCCGTCGAAGAGACGGACCCCATCGCCGACGCGCACCCGGACGACGTTTCGGGCGTGATGGGCCTCGTCGTCGGACAGGCACACCCGCCCGGGCTGAAGCGACTCACAGAAGAACCGTCGCTCGACCATGGCTCCATTATTGGGGCGCCGAGTCGGCACGACAATCGTTCCGCCCGGAGGCGCCGTCCGGGTCAGGAGGCGTCGCGCCGTCGCACGAGCGTTCTCAAGGAGGGCATTTCCTGGTTGAAAAGCCTCTTGTGGATGGCCGCCAGGCGGGTCATCTCACCGGCGGTGTTCCCGCCGGACGAGACGGCCAGGTAGTCCCGCACGGTTTCCGCAAAGAGTTGAGGCGTCAGGAGCATGATCGTGGGATTGGCGAGCTTCAGTTCATGGGCGACGCGCGTCAACACAATGCGGTCTGGCAGTCCCAGAGAGAGCTCCTTGATAACCTGCCGGAACAACGCACCGCTGTTTGGGGCGATGGCGGCGGACCGGCCTTGCTGGAGCCGGTTCAGTAAAACCAGAAGGGCAATGGCCAGCGCGCTGAAGAAGGCGAGACCCAGTATTTTCCACCAGAGGTCCGCCCCATGTTCCGTCTGGTTGACGAAACCGTGGCGCATGCCCTCGAGGGTCTTGGTGAGGTCCAGAGCGGCGAGCATCCCGGGGATCACGGTGCGACCTCCTTTGCCCCGGCCGGGGCGGGTGTCGGAACAGGCGCATCGCTCCGGAACGCCCCCTGCAAAGTACCGATCGCCCGCAAGGCGCGTCGTCGCACCTGCGGATCGGGATCGTTCCTGGCCATCCGAATGATCTGAGCGGACAGGGACATGAGCTCCAGCGACTCCACCACCCAAAGCCCACTCGCGCGGTGGGCGGGCTCGGGATGTTCGAGCATTTCCGCCAAGATGCTCATCGCCTCCTTGGCCTGGAAACGAATGGCCGCCTTGACGGCGTGCGCCTTCACCCGGTTGTCGTCGGAGTAAAGCCGCTCGCGGATCTGGGCCATGCGATTGACCGCGTGGAGGCGCTCGAGCGACTCGATGCTGTTCGCCTGCACGCGGTCGTCCGGGTCCGTCAAGGCGTCCAGGAGGAGGCGCTCGCTCGTCGGGCCGGGGAGCTGCCCCAGCGCCGTCATCGCCGCACTCCGGACAAAGCCGTCGGAATCGTGCGTGATCCGATAGATCTCCTGCTTCAGATCGGCGGCGATCTCCAGCACGTTGATGATCTGAAGGGCGCGCAACCGGTCCTTGGCCGACGAAGCGGTGAGCTTCCGGCGAATCTGGACGACGAAGTCCGGGTCGGTCTTCAACAAGGCCGACCCGATCCGGTGGCGGTCGCCCTCGTCAAGGACGTCGTAGTTCCGCCAGTACTGCTCGAAGCCGTATTCGCTGACGTGCTGGCTGGCCATCTCCCGGATGGCTGTAGAGTCGCTGGTCACCTGTTCGGCCATCACGGACGAGAGGTCCTCCGGATGGCGGCGCAACACCTCGCGCAGGGCGATACCGGCCAGATCGGGGTCGTCCCATTGAATGACGATGCGGAGGATCTGGGTGCTCATCTCATCGTCGATGGCGACCAGTCCCCACAGGGCCTCTTGCCGTCCCTCCGGGGGGCCGCGGAGAAGGAGGTCTCGGAAGATCCCCACCTTTTGTTCGAGCGGCAGATTCGTCGCCAAGACCAGGTCGACAACCCTTGGGTACAGTTCCGGCGACAGACGAAGCAAGGGGTGGGCGCCCCGCTCCAACCACGCGAGTTGGTGGATGCCCGACAGGGCGCGTCGAATGCGTGTGTCGGCCAGGAGGAACGCCCATCGCACGAATTCGATCATGACGACGTCGTCGCGCTGACCGGATACCGCCTGAAGGGCCGCCGACCGCAGGTCCCGACAGATCAGCGCTTCGTACAGAAAGGGGACGATCCGGGGGTCCTTGTGGGACCGCAGGAGGTTCTGAACCGCTTGTCCGCAGCGGGTCTGCCCGTTCGAGACCGCTCGCCACAACCGATCGTCGATGTGGTGTGCGAACCACATTCCCAACTCGGCTGTTTCAGGCCGGTAGTGCACCTCGTAGTTGGTCAGGGCCTCGCCCACCGCAGAGAGGAGGTAACTCCGCTCTTCGGCCAATCGCGCCAGAGAATAGGACTGCACCGATAACTGCTCGACGGTCGACGTGTACTCCTTGGCCAGTACCTCCAGGGTCACCTTTTCCTGGTGGAAATACCGATCCCCGAGCAGGCGAAGGACCTCCGCCGCTCGCTGTCGGACGCCGGCGCGGGAATCATGAAGGGCCGAACTGAGAAGGTAAGCCAGCCGGCAATTCCCAATCCGATGGACCAGTTCAATCGTGTTTAGACGGGTTTGCTTGTTTGGGTGCTTAACGCATCGCTTCAAAACCGGAAATAGGAGCGGCGAATAGTCCAGGATCATTCCCTGAAGCTTCTCATCAAGACGGTGGAACTGTTCGACCAAGCCCACGAGGCCGTCCTCGTTTTTTCGGGACAGCAGGGCTTCCAAAAGTGGTTGGCGATCCTGTGGTGAAACCCTACCCAGAGCATCTACCAAGGCGTTGTCAGCCGCTGGGTTGTCGCTCGCGCGCAGGATGTTTAGGACGACGGCGTTCACCGACATGGGCGCGCTCATAACCTCTGGGGCGAAGGACCCTTGTCAAGCCCTCATCCATATCGGCTCTTGCGGACGGCAGCGTGAGGTTTATTGGACCAAAACGGTCTGGTTGAGAAGTCTTGGACCGTTGACCTCTCTCAACCCGACCCGGACCTCCTTTCCGAGCAGTTCGTGGCTGGCATCCAGGACGAAACGCTTCTGAACGGTCTGGCCCGGCTTCACATCCCTGTAGGCATGGACCAACCGCGGTCGCCCCGGAAGCCACACATACCCCTCAATGTCCAAGCTTCGATCCGCGCGACTGCTCAGTCGCTGGTGAACGACCACCTTTCCATGCTCCCAGCGGGCCACACTGTCCAACTCGAGGTCCTCCAGTCCCAGTCGGAATGGGGTGCGGGCTGTGAGTTCCTGTGCCTCGCTTCCTTCCAGCGTCCAACGCGCGATGAGGACCTTCGGCCCGGCCACCTCGCTCGGACCGAATTGCAGCGTGACCCGTGCGGAGAACTCCTGCCCGGGCTCCAGGCAGAAGGGGATTCTGGACGGTCGAACCTCCCAACCTGGGGGAGGTTCGAACCGCAACAGGCCGTTGATGGGCTTGCCATACGTGTTGGTAAAGCGCACCTGCCTTTCGTGGAGACGGTAGCTGCTTTCGATGGTCGGTGGCGTCATGCAAAAGCTTGCCTGAAGGGCAAGATGCCAGGTCTTCATCCCCCGCAGGAAGACGGGGGTCGGGGTCAGGCGCACCCGATAATGACCGTCCACACGCGGAACCGGGGTGACCTGCCCCCACAGGTCCACTTGCTCGGCGGGAGGTTCCAAGAAGGGATGGGCCACTCGGCCGCCCGGAGGAGCCCACTCGTCCCAGAGCACCGCCGTGGCGTCTCCTTGACGGTCGAACAGCAGACATTGAATCGTTTCGTCGAGGTACAACCCGCCGATATAGCGGGAGCCGCTGAGCAACTCGGCCGCCGTGCGGAACACGATGAGGTCCTCGCGCGGTTCGATCTGCCCTTTCCCGGCGGCCGGTGCGACCCGCCACGGTCGGGGTAGGTAGACCGTCTCCACCCCGCAGGTCTGTGACCAAACGAGGCGCTTCGCCAAATCTCCCAAGCGGCGGAGTCGGTCGTAGCGCTCGGATTCCAACGGCTGGATGATCACCGACGGTACCGCGGTCCGCTCGGGGGTGAACCGGCGGACATACGACGGGATTTGGTCCGCCCTTACCCCCGCCGGGACATGGAGTGCGAGCTGATCGGCGTTCGGCAGGTTGCCGGAAGTCTCGTAAAGGATGGGCCAGGGCATCACAATCACCGATGGGGCGGCGATCCGAGCCAGTTCCTTTCGCAGCGGTTCAAGAGGCGGTCCCGGAGGACGATCCCACGCCGGGCGGTCGTCCTCGTCCGCTCCGAGTTGCCAGCCCTGCACGAAGTCCCCATAGCGGACGAATGGGCCGACGAGGTGGGGGCGCCAGACCTCCGGTTCGCGGGCGAAGGCCTGCAAAAACCGTCCCCACGTGGAACACCGATGGTCGTATGGTCCATCTTGTCCGACCGGGGGATCCTTGAACACGCCCACCACGTGGGTCTGCGCCCGCCAAAGCCCCTCCAGCAATCCGAGCGTTTCCAAGTCGGTCCGAGGACCGTTCGATTCCCCCCGTTGCGCCGCATCCAGAGAGAGCTTGACGCCGGGCATGCCCAACAGCTTGACCATGCGAACGACGGCGCCGGCATGACCGGCGTCCTCGGCGCCCAGCACCAGTCCGAACCCCGTATTTCGGGCCTCCGCACTCTTCAGACTGGGACCCAACCGAACGAAGCTCACGTGCTGTTCGGACAGGAGGAGCTTGTCGGTCCACACGCTCAGGCGAGCACGGTACAGGCCAGGCGGCAGTTCGCCGAGGCGGATGACCTCCGCGGTGGTCGGACGTCGTGTGGTCGCGCGGACAGGCGTGTCCAGAATTACCCGGCCATCAGCGGAGGACACTTCCAGGTTTGACCGCAGGGCGTTTCCGTCCGGGTCCGTCACCTCCGCGCGGAGCAGAGGGACTTGACCGTGCGAAAAGACGTTGGCCTCCTCCGGGGTGGTCAGAGAAACGCGGGGGAGTCGCACCACGTGGATGTCGTCGAACCACGCCCCCGCCCGGATGTCTTGGCGGTAGACCTCGTCCGGACCCGGGACCGATCCGGACCAGACGGGGGACTGGGTGACCCACAGGCCGATGCCGAGCTGCCGGGCTTTTTCGTTCCCGCCGGGCATCTCGATCGTCAGGTGCTGCCAGTCGTCTGTGCCGTCCGCTCCGCCGACATGTCGGCTGCACCGCTCGGTCTCCGGCAGCATCCGCCCGTTTCGATCGCAGTAGAAGGCCGTTGCGTAAACGCGGGCATGTCGCAACCGATACGGACGGACCCATATTGAGACGAGATAGTCGCTGGGCACATGGACGGGAATGTCGTCTCCTCGATAGACGTAGCCTAGGCTGCCTCCGTTCAAACCGAGGTAGAACGACGGCGGGGATTCGTGCCCGACTTCGTGGTCGAATCGACCTTCCAGATAGTGAGGAAACCCCTCGGCAAGATGGCGCCGCCAGTACATCGGGACGTCCTCGACGTTGCCGCTCTTGCGCTCGTCGAAGTCGAAGGACTTGACGGTCCGGCGCTGCATGATCCCATGGATGTCCCGAACAATCCAAAGGTCCTTTGGAGCTGCCTGACCGGTCGTGGGCGGCGCGTTTTGGGAGGAGGCGTTGGGGAGGACTGCGGTGGTCCTGTTCGGTTCGGGTCCCGAGGGTTCTGCGCGCCCATCGGGCCGGGGCGGCAACCCCTCGGCACCAAAGTTTGCAGCCGTCCACAACACCCACGCCACACCTGGAATCCATCGGACAAGCGTGTGACGGTCCGTCGAACAACAGCGGGGTCTCGCATTATCGGTCTGTGCGCAGACTCGATCCAGCATGATGGTATAGTTATCGACGGGAACCGAATGGGGATTGATCTACCTAGCCGGTCCCGGGTTCCCTGCCAGGGCGCGGGCCGGAGGAGTCGGGTCCCCTGAAGCCCGTAGCGCCCCGTCGGGACCGCGAGCAGAACATACCGATCGACAATGAGCGTTCCGCTCCTTAAGATGACTTCGGTCTCTTGGGCCTGGTTCAAAAACGGGGACAGGCACCTCGCCGGAACCCGTTTTCTGGGTCGTAGTCGAGGGTTGGCTCGGAGGTGAGTCCCCGTTTTTGAACCAGGCCGTCTCTTGGGCGAAGGACTACGGGCATGAAGATCCAACCGTCTGTCGGGCTCGCCGTGATTCGCCACCCGTTGGAGGAAGGTGCCGATCTGGCGCCGGGCATCTTCTCGCAGGCGGCGGAAGCCCTCCGTCTGGCCGGCATGGATGTGATCGAGGCCCCCCGGATTATTGAGGACCTGTCCACCGCCTGTGCCGTCGGTCGGCACTTTTACGAGCGTCGGGTGCCGGTCGTCGTGTTGGTCGCGGCGACATGGAGTGCCGACCCCCTCGTGGTGGCCCTGCTGGAGGAGTGCAATGTCCCGCTGGTGACGTGGGCACTTCCGGGCATGAACACGGGTTCCATGTGCGGTTGCCAGCAGTTCGGCTATGTCCTTAAGGAATTGGGCAAGCCCTGCCGCTTCGTTTTCGGGCAGCCGACGGACGCCACCGCGATCGCCCGCATCGGCAGCTACGCCTCCGCGGCGGCGCTGACCGTCGAACTCCGCAAGACTCGCCTGGGGTTGATCGGCTATCGCATCGGCGGGATGACGGAGGTCACGTTCGACGAGCTGGAACTCAAGGCGGTCCTTGGACCCGGCGTGGTTCACTATGGGCTCGACACCATCACCCAGTGGATGGGCGAGGTACCGACGGACGAGGCCATGGCCGTCTGGCAATCGCGAATGGGCCACATCAGAAATGTGACCGTGGGGGAGGCAGAGGTCCTCGATTCCATGCGGGCGTACGTGACGCTTCGCCGAACCGCGGAGCGGGACGGTCTGAGCGGTTTTGCGGTGGAGTGCTACCCGTCGTTCATGGGTCGGTTCTGCCTGGCCGCGTCGCTCCTGGCCGACGAGGGCCTGGTCGTCGGCTGCGAGGCGGACATGAACTCCACGGTGGCGATGTGGATCTTATCCCGGCTCACAGGGCAACCCGTGCACAACACGGACCCGCTGGGCGTGAGCGTGGAGGAAGGGTCCATCGTCTACTCCCATTGCGGCAGCGGCAGCCTGAGTCTGGCCCAATCCCCGGACCATGTGCAGGTCGGGCACGTCCGCCTGATGAACGAAGGCGCATGCGTGCTGTTCCCGGGAAAACCCGGACCGGTGACGTTGGTGAACCTTGTCGGACGGCGCGGGACGTATCGAATGGGGGTGGCCTACGGCCACGCGACAACGACGGGGATGGTCTTCCCCGGCAATCCGACGAAGGTCGTTCTCGAAGGGGGCGTCCAGAACCACCTCGAGATCGTCGCCCGGGAAGGGCTCGGCCACCACTGGATAATCGGCTACGGTGATGTTCGCGAGGGCTTGGAGAGTTTCTGCGGCCTGATCCACATGTCCCTAATTCACTGTACGTGATGCGGTGTCTGCGGACCGGGTAGAGAAGGTCCCTCTGCGAAGGGGGACGCGGCGTTGGGGGACAGGGGGGGCCATCCGGGCGACGCTTATTGCTTAAGCCTTTATTTGTAAAGGAGTTAAACGCGAATTGGATCGCCAATGCGGCGTCGGGGTCTCCAACGGATTCTAGGGGAGTACGCGGAGGTAAGGCCGTCGCCGAATTGCTGCAAAATCATCTTGACACGGGTGTTGGAGTTGGTACACTAAATGGTCTGCCTACTTTTGGCGGCTGGCGGGACAGTAAGGTGGTCGATGGACGGCGAGATGATCCGCATACGGATGGAGGCGTACGACCACCGGGCACTGGACACCTCCGCGCGGGAGATCGTCGATCATGCCAAGCGGACCAATGCCCGGGTGCGAGGCCCGATTCCTTTGCCGACGCGGATCGAACGGTACACGGTCCTGCGTTCGCCCCACATCGACAAGAAGTCGCGTGAACAGTTCGAGATGCGGACCCACAAGCGGGTCATCGACATCTACGAACCGACGGCCCGTACCGTCGAGGCCTTGAATCGACTGGTCGTGCCCGCTGGGGTGTTCGTGAAGATGCAGTTGAAGTAGGCCGGGGAGTAGGCGCTCCAGCGGGGCCAATGTAGGTGCGCGGCGGCGTTCTTCGTTAGCCCCAGATGATTGAATAAAGTCGGATGCGTGAGCGAAATCGCGCATCGAAGCATCGCTTGGTGCAGGCGACAGGGGAGTTTTGTTCGCATGGTCGCGGCGTTGTTGGGCAAGAAAGTCGGGATGACGCAGGTCTTCGACGACGTGGGGCGCGCCGTCCCCGTGACGGTCATTCAGGCCGGACCGTGCACCGTGCTCCAGGTCAAGACCACCGAAACCGACGGCTACGAGGCGGTTCAACTGGGGTTCGGCGAGGTCAAACCGCACCGGTCCACCCTGCCCCAGATCGGACACGCCGCCAAGGCGGGGACGGGGCCCAAGCGGCTCATTCAGGAAGTCCGCATTCGGGAGGGGAAGACCGACGCCCGCATCGGCGACATCTGGACGGTGGACGTTTTCGACCACGTCCAGTACGTCGATGTGGTCGGAACCACCAAGGGTCACGGGTTCACCGGAACGATGCGCAGGCACGGATTCGGTGGACAACCCGCCTCCCACGGTACCGAGCGGAAGCATCGTTCCCCCGGTTCGATCGCCAGCCACGGGGTCGACCGCGGACACGGTGGAAACCCCAAAAAAGGCAAGCGGATGGCCGGACACATGGGGCACGTCCGCCGGACCTCCCGCCACCACCTCCTGGTGGGGGTGGACAAGGTTCGCAACCTCCTCCTGGTTCGTGGGGGGGTTCCGGGACCGGCCGGCGGGCACCTGATGATCAAGGCCAGCGCGACCAAGGTCCAACCGGAGCAGGTCAGCCGCCTCTTGTTGGTGG
>Ga0209101_1002413_pt1 | contig 12348 bp, 6 predicted proteins | sample ConPoolayeCmetaG_FD_185481 | JGI IMG/M metagenome (GOLD analysis project Ga0209101, IMG submission 185481) | Hot spring microbial mat communities from California, USA to study Microbial Dark Matter (Phase II) - Cone Pool mat layer C metaG... ... | reverse complement strand
AGGAAAGGTTTTCGATATGCAGCGGGCAGACCATGTCCGCTACCAGCGGACGGTCGGCTTGTCCCAACGCCGGATGCCAGTCCAGCACCGTCCCTTGCACCATCACGGCGGCATGTTCTCGGGCCAGTCGAAGCTGCTGGTCGGTACCCTCGGGCAATGTAAGCACTGGAAACTCGGCGCGGGGGCAATCGCTGGCTATGGGCCGGGTGCTAGCCAAAGTGACACGCAGGCCATGGCCGCTCAGTGCTTGGGCAATCTCCCAGTGACGCATGGCTAGCCCGACGCGCGTCGCTCCCAACCGATCGGGCGTAACAATCAACAAGTCTCGCGCGGCGCCGCTGACAGGCTTAATTTGAGTGGATGCTTGCCGGCAGACAGGCTCGACGACCAACTGGGCGTCTATTACTGGTTTGCCATTTACGAACATGCCGGCATGGCCGCGCGTGGGACGCGCCCAAAGCGTAACTGCCTCTTCTGCTGGAGCTTCGGCGCTGTGCAAGCGAATGCGGAACTGTTTACCGCCCGAATCGACGACGGGTGGGAAACTCAATATATTTGTTTTCCCGTTGCCCAAGTTGCATGATGGTTGCACCAGTTCACGCAACACTTCTCCTGCCGCATTTAGCAAAGCGACGTGCATGTTCGACTGCCCGAGCCGCTCGGCCCCGCCGAGCATCAGCTTCACGCCCGCCAGCCCATCTTCCGGGCAGTTGAAATCCTGCTCTACCACCATTCCCGAAACAAGTTTACCCAGTGCCAGCGGCGCTTCATCCGGTTGTGTAGTTGCTTCCGCAGCTTTTCGGGAAATTGCTTGGACCTGTTCGACTGTCAATACGTCGGTGCCGAATTGCAGCCAGCCCCGCAGCCTGCGCCACGTTTTTTTGGGCCATCGTGCAACGCTGGCCAGGCTAGTGAGCGTGGCGCGCAGCAGCCTTGCCAGCGGTCTTACGGCCCGCATGGCCTCTGCCCCTGCTGATAACAATTGCTCGGTCTGGTTAAGGATTTGTTTCAGGCGCGTTTCAGCAACCTCGGCTTTTTCCGCCCATTGTTCGAGCCTGGGCAACAACAGTTGTTCTGCGCGCGCCGCTGCTCCGGAAAGCTGTTCCAGCCGAGCCGCGTAACAAGAGACTTTATTTGTGAGCCTACTAATGGGGTTTTCGAGCGCTACCAGAAACTGATGGAACGAGTCTTGTGCATCCGCCGAACGCAGCGGCAGGTACCGGGCCGCGGCAATTTCTGCCAGCGTCAGCGCGGCGCCTACGCCCCGCCCGGCCGCAACCATTGCACTTGTCTTTTCGAATACGGCGCGCTTGAAGATGTTCTCTGGCAGTAAATGACGCCGAGCGATCAGATCGTCAAATATGGCTACAGCCTGTTCGGTTTTGCCCTGCCGCGCCAAGGCGATTGCCACGTGCAAACGTGCCTGCTCGGCCATGTTTCCCAGGTACAAGTTGCCCGGGAATCCCTCCTCGATACCGCACAAGTGTCCCGCAACACGAAAGCGACGCTCCGCCTGCGGCAGGTCGGCCTGGTAGTTCATCGCCAGCATGGCACGCAGGTACTGATAGCGGCCCAGGAAACAGGGAGCTTGTTCGGCGTACTCGATCAGCGACGCCGGACGCCAGGCCAGCAGGCGTTCCTCAGACAAACCGCGATGGGCTAGGTATTCGTCGAGTTCCTCGGCCAGCGGTTCGGCCTGAGGATAGCTGCCGCTGTTGACATAGTGCTCGAACAGCCGAAACACCGCCCCCCAGTACACCATGTCGCGATTGCCGTCGTTGCGGCGCTGGGCAATCAGCGCCTCGCAGTACTGGCGCAATCCGCTGCCATCCTGAAGCCGCTGAAGCGACTGTTCCACGTCGGCAAGCAACACACCGTCCTGCTTGGCAACAATAGCTACCAGATGCTTAAGGCCGGATCGCCCGCCGTAGTGTCCAATCTGCACCTGCTTTGCGCCTTGACGCTCCAGGAGGCGACGCAGACCTTGTGCTGTGTATAAGGTCTGATGATGGCCGGGACTGAAAACCTGCTCAATCTCGGTCGTGGATTCCTCGGGCAGCTCCACAAATGATGCGTTGGGCGTAGTCAGCAGCATTACCCCGTCTGGCGATAGATACCTCAGCAGCGTACCGATAAATGCATCTGCGGCTACCACGTGCTCCAGCACTTCGGTCGACAGCACGCAGTTGAACGATTCCGGAGCCAGGTCGGTATCTTCCAGATATTGCGGCAGAATGGTCACACCGAGCAGATTTGCGCCGATCGACCCGCGCGGGGAAGGCTCCACACCGATCGCTTCCCAGCCAAGATGTCGGGCGATGTCCACGCAGAAACCCATTCCCGCCCCGACATCTAAAAACCGTGGAGGCCGGCTCTCCGTCCGCGGTGGCAAGGCCGATTGCAGGATTTGCACCAGGCCGGTCATGAATCCCAGGTTCGCCCCGAACTCCAAGTAGTAATGGATAGAGGCTTTCAGTTCCGGGGAACCCTCGCCGGCAGAGTAATCCAGTACCTTGCCCCCCAGCTCGCTGATACTGCCACATTCCCGGCAGCGGTAAAACCGGCAGACGTGATTCCCTACTAGCGAAGGCATCTGCTTGAATAACTGCAACTGATTGCCGCCGCACGCCCGGCACACAACTGAAGCTGTCCCTGAACTCATACCGGCACTTTCTCCCGAAGTCCCTCTTGTCGCCGCAATGGTTTTCCAAGGCTCCCTGTCACCGTCGGTCAGCAGCCCTGTCGTTTCCTGGTTGCAGCGCAAAACAGGGATCGACCACTCCCGCCTTACGCTGCCACGCGCAGACGCGGGGCCAGCAGCTTGCGGAATGTCGCGATGTTGTAGTATTCCTCACGGCTGAAATCGCCGTATTCCGTCCTGTGGGAATGCAGGCTTTCGACGATATCCTCGACTGCGTACCGGGGATGAAACCCGAGTACCGTCTCTGCCCGCTGCGTGTTGACCTTGTAATTGCGAAAGTCTTGCTGGTGTTTTACCTGTACCTTTACCCGCGACCCGGTCAGCTTCTCCACTGCACTGCACACGATGTCCGCGATTTCCCCTACGGTAAAGTTTCCAAAGGCCACGTTAAACACACCGCTGATGCTGTAATCGGCCTGTACCGCGCGCAGAAAGGCCCTTGCGGTATCCCGCACGTCGATGATCGGGCGCCAAATGGCCGGGTTGTTGACGTTGATTCTTCCCTCGCTTATGGCACACTTGTACATCGTGTTGATAATCAGGTCGAAGCGCATTCGAGGGCTGTATCCGCATACCGTTCCCTGCCGCAGCGCGATGGTGGAAAACCGCTCATCGCACAGCTGCATCACCCCGCGCTCTCCCTGCAATTTGGAGATCCCATACGGATACCCGCACGTCACCGGCGCGTCCTCGTCATACAATTTGTTCAACGTGTAGCCGTACACCGAACACGAGGAAGCATATACGAATCGACGCACACCGGCCTTCTTGGCGATGTACGCAAGATACGAGGGTAAGGCAGCATTGTGGATGAAGTTCATCGCCGGGCTGAACTCGGCCATCGGGTCGTTCGACAGACCAGCCAGAAAGATCATCTGGTCGTAGCCGGCCAGGTCCTCTACCGTGCAGTCGAACAGGTCCTGCCGGTAAACCTTGACATCCTCGGGCAGGTGGTTGCCGAACCATAGCAGATCGTAGCAATCCACCTCATACCCATGTTCCAGCAGCATGGGAATCAACACCGAGCCGATGTAACCGGCTCCGCCTGCGACTGCAATGCGCATGATGTTCTTCCTCCGTGAAGAACAGCCACCGTGGCACCTTTTAACCGATGGACTGACAACGGTTACGCCGCCGCTGCGTCCGTGCAACTGTTAGAAGGTTTCTCCTGCTATGCCGAGGGCACTACTGCCCTTTCCTTTCTTCAGGTTAAGCTATCCAGCCGCTGGCAACACAGTGATGTATCCACGGGTACTTTGAAGGGAACATCGCGGATCGACAGCGGCTGTATCTCCCGAGTCGGGTCCAGGCTGCGCGCGTACTCGTATACCGTCCGCCTTGGGCCGCCTATGTGTATCACCCCGCGAAGATCGTGCTGGAGGACTGTCAGCAGCTTTCGGGCGAATTGACTGACGCTTTCGCGCGAGGTCCACTGGTCCACGAAGGCCTTTTCGTAGGGAAACACATTCGGACCGAAACTGGTGCGGACAATCAGCGAATTGTCGTACATGCGCACGGCGCATTCGCCACCCAACTTGGACCAGGCATATTTGTTGACCGGATACACCGGGTCTTCCTCACGGTAGTTGCCTTTGTCGCCGCGGAACACGTAATCGGTAGATATGTACACCAGCTTGATGCCGTGGGCCATGCAAAGTCGCACCACGTTGGCCGTGCCGATGATGTTCACCTCGATCGCGCGGCATGGGTCCTTGTCCACTCTTGGCGGCGAGGTGAAAGCCGCGGCGTGTACCAGCAGAGTGAATTGGCCGCTTGCCAGGTATTGGTCCATCTGCTGGTAGTTGGTAACGTCGAATTGGCTGGAGGACGGATAGTGCGCCTCAGGCACCAGGCGGCGCATCTCCGAACCTAGCAGGCCGCTGCCTCCGGTAAAGAGCATGGTCTTCGGGTCGAACATCTTCAGGCGCCTGTCACCAAGGAATTGCTTGAGGTTATTGCGATACGTTTTGGGTCAAATCGTACCTTATGGGTTACGCCGTGCCTCAGCACCTGCCGAAGAGGAACTGCTCGGAGCGCGGATCGGCCAGCCACTGTTGCAATGTCAGGCCGTGGCGGTCTTTGTCGGAGATGACTGGCTGCTGGGCAATCTGGTCGAACAATTCTTTCAGGGCCGGCTGACACAGCGACCAGTCCAGATCGGCCGCCAGGGGCGAGATGCCGGCCTCGCAACCAGGGCTGTACTGCCCGGTGCAGAAATACTCGATCAGCGTCGGTTCGGTGAAGAAATTGCCGTGGGCAAAACCGGGCGGCACCCAGATCCATTCGCTGAACTCGGCGTCCGGGCTGGCCGGCATGTCGTAGGCGATGATCTTGCCGAGGCTGGGCGAGCCTTTACGGATATCGAGCACCAGGTCAACCATCCGCCCGGCAAGCGTGCGCACCAGCTTGCCCATGTACGGATTCCACTGGAAGTGCAGGCCGCGAATCACGCCTGGCCGGGAGTAACTTTCGTTGGCCTGGACGAAGTCGGCCTGTTGCAGAGAGCCTAGATCATCGCGGGCGGCAAAATCGTTGCGGCGGTAAGTTTCGGTGAAATAGCCGCGAGAATCGGAGAACCGCGCGAAGCGAATTACCTTGACGTCCGGTATGGCCAGCGACCGGACCTCGATGATCTTCATCTATCGTCCCCCCACTAGTTTCGCGTGCTGTTGGACGCCCTGCGAGTTGGGCAATGTATAAGATTTTGGCCAGCCGAGTCAACTGCGATTTTTTGGCGAATTGGCGAACGCGTGTGGGTACGTGTACGATTGATCTTGATTGTGGGTGGAAAACTCGGTGAGATCGAGTTGGGGAAGGAAGTTTTCCCATTTCCCCTTAAGACGTACAGCTCTGGCATGCCACTACTGGACAAGCTAGCAATGGCACAGCGCGCACAAATGGGAAAGCTGGGAAACTTACTTAGACTTCAGGGCGAGCCAGTTCGTTGACAAAGTGTTTGTAGCAGGGTCAGCCGTCAATCGCTCGCGGAAACGGCGCGCACAGACCAGACACAAGCGCCCGCAATCCGGCGGCTCATACTATCTGCTTTGTCGAGACTGTGGCATCTGGCGTTTTGTTGCCGACTTGTGCAGCGGCGGTTTGCGGCGGAAAGGCTTTTGCAGCGCGGCAACGCATATCTCCTGGCGGTTGTGCTGCAACTGTCTGGCGCGCACGATGTTGTAGCCCCACGAGCGCACCCGCTCCAAGTATTCCGGCACCCGCTCGGCCAGTCGCCAGTCGGTAAGTTTCAGCGTCAGCAGCATTCCGCGGATATTGACTTGCGGATGAGTGACGATGGCTTCCACGGCCGTCAGGGTGTAGTTGGGCGTGACGTTCATATCGACGATCAGCCAGCGGACTTTGCGAAACTCTCGCCGGCGCACCTGGGTGCTGCGCTTGCGGAGGTGTCGGAAATTCGGATGTGCCAGCACGGCCGGATGCATCTCGGCCGGGTCGATGCCCGTGACTTGAAATCCCCTGGCAAGCAGCGCCTGGCTTGATCCGCCCGGCGCGCTGCCGATCTCCGCCACCCGCGCGCCGCGCGGGATGGGCAATTCCGACCAGCGCAGGGCTTCTTCGATCTTCAGCCATGCCCGAGAAACCGCATCCGGAGGCAGCTCCAAGGGCATCATGCCCCCTGGCCAGCGCGACGCAATCGACTTCGCCCGATGGCAACCCACGCACCACATATCCTGCTCGAGCAGAATGCAGTCCAAAACCAGTTCGCCGCGGCGTGCGGGTTGGTTGGGATCGGCGGCACCGGGGGCTAGCAGTTCCAGCCGGGGGCAACTGCCAAGCAGAGCGGCGTGTGCGGCTAGCGATTCGGCAGTCAAAGCTGGTTGGAAGTCGCGGTAGCCGGGTTCCGCCGTATCGCGCGGGAAGGCGTGAATCCGCCGGACCGGCAGTCCGACCGCAAGTTGCCAGGCCCGGCGCGCAAGTTCCTCCAAGCCACTGCCGCGGACTGTTCCCAACGAGAAACCGTATGCGCGGGCGAAAACGGACTGCAAGTCGAAATCCTCGGGCAGTCGCAGTCCGTCCGGAAGTTTGAAGGTTATGAATCCGGGCCGTGCAAACGCAGGACGCCACTGGGGCCAAACCCGGGCGACCTCCCGCTTCACCGCTGCCGCGGCGCCAACCTGACAAGTGACGAATACGAAGCGTGGCGTAACGGTCATCAAGCGAAGCCGTCCAAAATAAACGGCAGCCGCGCGGAACTTCCCGGCAAATGGCTCGGCGCGTTCGGTTTTCGCAAGCAGCTTGCGGCTTTTCTGGCCCCACAGGCATCGGGTGCGCATGGCAAACCCGAAAGCACGAGCCAGGTCACTTTCCGCCGCTTACAACTTCGATCACAAACAATTGGTTTTGGGGCATCGATGCGATCTTCCGGGCGATGAGCTCTAGCGGGTCCTGGTGATCGTCGTCATCGTGGTGATCGTCGTCATCGTTGCGGTGATCGTCATCGTTGCGGTGATCGTCCTGCTGAGCGGACATATCCTTTGCTTTGAAGGAGCCGAGCAGTTCCATCAGTTTGGCTGTAGGCCGCAGTTGGGCGGATTTGCCGTTGCGGGTGTTGGTGATGCGGACGGATAGTTCCTCGGCCTCGGTGAAGCTGATATTGCGTTTGCCCCAGGTGGCGCCGGTGCCGACCTGCAAGCCGTCCAGAAAGCAGGATCGCGGCGGTTTGGCCAGCGGGCCGAAGGCCTGAACGTCTATATCGAAATGTCCTTTGGCATCCACGGCTTTCAGCCCGGCCATTCCGGCACGCACGCCGGCAGCCGCCCAAGGCCCCAAATGCCCGTGGAACTGCACCGCCTGCCTGAGCCATTGCGGATCGTCCGGCTGAAAGCGGTAGCGTGGTTTGGGAAGGTGGTCTTCTGGTTGTGGGGCCGCGAAAACCATTGCCGGAAAGCAAATACCTAAGAAAGCCAGGATCCTTATCATAGCGGAATCTCCAGGTTGCAACTGTACTAATACAAGTCCTTTACTTGCGCAATGACAGCGCGCGTCGAATGCACCAATTATATAGTGCGCGCGGCCAATATTGCAGTGCTCTCACCGCAAAACGTTCCATTTCACCCCGCGCGAAGCATAACAGTAGCTGGCGCACCCCGCCCCGCCGAGCTTGTGGAACCGCTGCGGTTGGCATTACTCCGAGTTTGCCGGGCCTTGATGCAAGGCGCCATTTATGCTCAAGGCGCCACCAATACTTCACGCTGCCAAGATCAAGTCATGCTCTTTGTGGAAAACATCTCATTTCAGCGCGTGCGGAGCATAACGGTCGGTGGTCCGCTTTGTGGGCCAGCTCGGGCGAAGGTCATCCTGGTACAAGCCGATTTCGGCAAAGGGAATCTGCCTCATACCGGCGCGATCCAGCGCGGTGGTCTGTTTGAGGCGGAAGTCTAACCGGTCGATGTCAACCAGTCCGGGGTCCTGGTCGGTTACCAGGTTGCTGGCCAGGTCCTGGATGCCTCGGTCGCGCGCCAGGAATTGACCGCATCGGAAAACCAGGTTGCGCCACACTTTGTTGACGTCGGGGTTTTCGGCCAACTGGGCCAGCTCGGGATAGCGCGTGCTATACGGCGGCTGGGCGATGTTGACAGCCTGGAGTTGTCTGGTGACGGTCGGGCTGGCCAGAAATGTCTCCCATCGCTTTTGTCCCCAGCCGGAAAAACTGATTGCCTGCTTGCAGTCCACGAAGATGTTGTTTTCCACGATGTTCTCTTTGCCGCCGTGGATCTGCACGCCGCCGAAGAGCATGGTGGAGCATCGGTAAAAAATGTTGCCATAGATCAGTACGCCGCAGATTCCGTCGTCCAAGCGGATGCCCGCCTGCCCGCAAGGCCGATCGAATCGGTTGGCAATGTTATGCAAGAAGTTGTAGCGGAAGACGATGCCGCGATAAGTCGGATTGCCGTACATTTCCATAGCGGCCTGGTCGTCCGATTCCCAGACTATGTTGTAGGCCTCGTTGAACTCAACCAGGTGGTCGTTGCCTTCCAGCCGCATGCCGTGGCCGGGCGAGTCGTGATACAGGTTGTGAGCGATGCGCGTGCCCACGCCATCGGTCCAAACGGCGGGCGTGTAAGTGCGGTCGATCCGCGAGAAGTCGTAAATGTGGCAGTTTTCCACGAAATGGCCGCTGGAGGTGAGCGTCTTGCGATCGCCCCCTTGCACGCGCGTAGCGCTGCGGCCCAGGGTGTGGATGTCGCAGCTTAGGATGCCGTGACGTGCGCCGCCTTGGATGACGATTCCATCTCCGCCCAAACGCCTTACCGTGCAGCCGGCCACCAGGCAGTCTGTTCCGCCCTCGATCACTATCCCGCCGGCGCGCCCGAACTCTAACACCAGACCTTGCAGGGTAACGTGCGACACACTTGCCAAGTGCACAATGGGATCATTGAGCATAGAAAGCTGCACACTCCGGTTGGCCAGTTCCGCAGGCGGATAGAAATACAGCATTCCGGTCTGGCGATCGAGGTACCACTCCCCAGGTTCGTCGATTTCCTCCAGCAGATTCAGCGCCAGGTAGGGCTTGCCTGGCTTGATGCGGCGCACACGGCTGGATTTCAGATCGACTTTGATTTGACGCGCTTGCGGATCGATCGCTTCGACCGGCATCGAACCGTCGGCCCAATAGTTTCCAAAGTAGCCGTAAAGCCACAGGTCGCGGGCATGGGTCCAGCGCGCCGGTCGGTCGCCCTCGTACTCAAAGACGGCCTGGTGCGCCGGCGGCTCGCCCCCCGCAATCAGCTTGCCCACTGTAACGAAACCCTGGTTCGGCCAGCGTGCCAGGGGCATGGGCGCACCGTCGAAGAATAGCTCAACCACTGGAGCAGCAGAACCGCCGTAGCCGCGGCAGCGCATTTGGCCAAGGTCTTGCACTCCGGCTGCCTTCAGGTCGAGCTGAAGCACTTTGCCCCGTGCGGTCTCGGGTAGTCGGGCCAGCACCGCCGGGTCTGTGACGGGCTGGAAACCGGTCAAAACACGGCCGGCGTCGAGTATAGGGCTTTCCCCGGCGACGGCCCGATAAACAATCGGCGATTCGGCCGTGCCCGAGTCCTCCGCCACCAGCCGAAATGTCTCTTTCCTCGGATACCGGCCGCCGCGCAGATACACCACCACGCCGCCACGTGGCAGGCCGCCCTGGGTCTTCTTCAACTGCCGGATGGCGTCACGGGCGCGCTCCAGCGTGGCAAACGGTTGCTGGCGCGTGCCGGGGTGGTCATCGTTGCCGTCGGTCGCGACGTAGTACTCCGCCCCGGGCGCAGACCGCTTGGGCAAGGTCGTCCGCGACCAGGTCGGATCACGGGCCGGTAAACCGGCTTCCAACCGCTCCAGCTCCCGCAGGCATTCTTGTGCCTCCCAGCGATGATGGGACGGCGCGGCAGCCATCGACTGGAGTTTGGCATACTCGCGCCGCGCCGCGGCAAAGCTCTTCTGGTGCACGTAGCTGGCGGCGATCTGTAATTGGGCCAGCGACGGATAAGGGGGCGGTACGTCGGCTGTTTCTGCGAGTTTCGCGTACTGGCTTCTGGCTGCGGCGTATTGCCCGGCCGCAAAGTAAGCGTGGCCCAACTCCAATCGCGCTTCGCAGCGCTGGCTCAGCGGCAACTCGGCCGAAGATGCCAGCTTTTCGTACTGTTGGTGTGCGGCCGGCAGGTCGCCTGCGTCACGGTGTTTGCGCGCTATCTCAATCTGCTGCTGGAACCATTGCTGGTCCTTTACACCGGCGGGAGTTGCCGCCGCAGTGGGCCTGCTGCCCCAACAGCAGCCGATCAGGCACAGCCCGAGCAGATATACCAACCCGCGCATCGCCGTCTTTGCCATTGGGAAAGCATTTACCACGGCCGGGCCGCCAAACAGCGGAAACATGGTACTACTCATAACCGCCCTTGCTACCAAGTCTCGCAAAGATTGCCCGCCGACGCGCCAGCCGAAGCGCATCGGCTTGTGAGCCGTTATTATAGTTGGCAAATCCGCTGGCGGCTGCGTGCTGCGGTACATATTGCAACGCTCGTGGGCGGTTGGGACATGTTGGTTCTGGCGGGTGCGCGTCGGCTGAGAAGCCTTGTGGCTCTGTTGCCGCGAAACAATCGCTCAGATGGTCTTCACCTGTGGCCCCCAACATGCCAATACGGAGACACTCGGAGAGGGCAAGTGCCTGATGCGTCCTGTCGCCGGAACCAAATTGCGATTGTGGAGGGACGCGCTCCGTCGCGTCCCCAAGTAGAACCACATAATTGCGAAAGTGGTGCAAGTGTGCGAAACACCTTAATTTTCGAGGTTGCCAGTAGTCCGAGCACTTCCGGTATTTTGTGGACTTATTTAGTACGACAGCGCTAAGCTGCCCTTGCGCAACTACCAGGTGTGATGCTGTTGGGGGCTTCACCCCAAGATCTTGTGGTTTTCTTGTAACTTAGCGCTGTCGTACTAGTTTCGCTCCCGGGTCAAGGCCAACACTGGGTCAACTCCAGGCTGCTTCTGCCGGTCTTGCCCGGCCAGCAGGGTCTGTATCTTTTTGGCCGTGTTGCCCAGCTCGAAAGTTGACGGTTATGCAGGGATTGAGTAAACTGATGTTTGTAGAAACGGGAGGGTCTGGGCCGAAACGAGGCTATAGTCTGGCCCCCCGGAGGTCAGTAGGCTTGAAGTCTAGCCGGTCGGTTTACACTTGGTAGCCAACACCAATTATCATTATCGGAGGTTTACCTCTGGTTGCGCCTGAAGCCACTGGACCTTCACAATATGGTCATCCTCATGCCCGTTACCAACCTACCATTCCGCGTTTTTTAGATCGCCCACAGGAAAAATCCAAATTGAAGGAGGGTCGTACTATGCGCCGGTTCAAGACGATAATCAGCCTGGTCGCAATATTGTTGTTGGGATGTTCGCTGGCTTCCGCCGGGGTAGTCTGGTATGGCGACCCGCTTAGCGGTGTGCCCGGCGGCAGCGGAACCTGGGATTGGAGCACCACCGCCAATTGGTGGACCGGTTCCGGGTTTGTCACCTGGAACAACAGCGACTTCTGGGGAGTCTTCAGCGGACCGGCCGCTAACAACGATGTAACGGTCTCCGGCACTATTACGCGCGTCGACGGAATGGAGTTCACCGCGACCAATCCGTATGTGTTCTCCGGAGGCACCATCACCCTTAACACATCCACGGGCACTACGGTTACCGGCAGCAGCGACGCGACGATCTCCTCGGTGGTAGCCGGCAACATCGCCAGCGGTGTGATATTGACCAAGACTGGTACCGGGGTGCTACGCTTGACGGGCACCAACACCTTTACCGGGAACATTGCGCTAAATGGCGGGGTGCTGGAGTTCCTGGCCGACGGCAACCTGGGCAATGCGGCCAACGACTTCGTCTTCGGCGGCGGCACGCTGCGCCTGGCGGCTGAGGCGACCGCCAACTGGGACCCGGGCAGCGGACGGACGCTCGCCTTCGGCACCGCCTCAGGCGTGATCGATGTGGCCGCTGCCAATCGGCAGATCATCTTCAACGACGCCGGCCAGATCACCGCCGCAGCCGGCGGCACGCTCATCAAACGCGGAGCAGGGACCCTGGCCATCCATGCCGCCAATACCGGCTTCCTGGGCACGCTGCGGATCGAGCAGGGGACGGTCAGCTTCAACAACAGCGCTAAC
>Ga0209101_1002412_pt1 | contig 12349 bp, 9 predicted proteins | sample ConPoolayeCmetaG_FD_185481 | JGI IMG/M metagenome (GOLD analysis project Ga0209101, IMG submission 185481) | Hot spring microbial mat communities from California, USA to study Microbial Dark Matter (Phase II) - Cone Pool mat layer C metaG... ... | reverse complement strand
ATGCTATCGTAAGGCACTTCCTAGACACTCCAGTCGCGTGCTTGTTAAAACAGCGGAACATAGCAGCCTTTGACACCTGGGTCAACCCCCGAATGCCTGGAAAGGCATCCGCGCGAAGCAAGTTCGAAATGGCTATTTTGATCGCAACATCGTTTGGTTTTTGGCCTTGCAAGAAGTTGGCGGCGAGGCAGGCTGGCTGAGGTCGAGATCGCCTGTCCATGCGGCACCCGACTCCTGGCACAACGCGGCTATCCGATTCTACGGGACACAGATCGAACGATAAGACTTCTCCTCGCGACGCCACGCCTGCCAACACAAGGGGGGATAAAAACCTTCAGCCGTGGCCCTATTAATTTTCATATGAGGTGAATGTCCCCTCCGAACGCGGTACTTGAATTCCTTCATGCGATTCGATAGGGTGATTTTGAATATACCTTGGCGGGCCAGAAGGGGTTTTTTCCCGCGAAACAAACCGTTCCTGCTTTCGCAAGGTGTAGGGCATTTCTTCGTTTCCCGGTTCTCGGGATTTGGAATTCGAAAATCGGAGGGCGCGCCAGTGGGACAGCGCGTGAAGAGTCCATGTGGGCGGTTAGCCGGTTCGATGTCTTTGCTGCTTTTGGTCGCCGTGGCGTGGCCCTTTGCGACGGCCCAAGAAAAACAGGACCTCGCCCAGCTTGTGGCCCAAGTCGATCCATCGGTGGTGACGATCGCCGTTTCCGACCAGTCGCTGGGCAGCGGCTTCGTGGTCGACCGGCAGGGTTTGATCTTGACCAACTATCATGTGATCGAGGGGGCCAAGGAAGCGGTCGTGATCTTCCCGGACAAGACCCGCTTCAAGGTCGAGGGCTTCCTCGCCATCCTGCCGAAGAAGGATCTGGCCCTGTTGCGGATCCAGCCGGGAACGAAACAGCTTCAGGCGTTGCGAATCGCCGAGCAGCCGCCGGCCAAGGGGGAGAAGGTGTATGCGTTTGGGGCGCCGATGGGGTTGAGCGGTTCGGTGTCCGACGGCATCGTGGCGGCGGTCCGGCCCGGCCAGGATGTCCGCGAAACGCTGAAGAATCTCACCAGACGGGACCTTTACGTCGAACTGTTGGACTACGATCTGGATGCTCGATGGATTCAGACGACGGCCCCGATTTCCGGGGGCAATAGCGGCGGCCCGCTGGTCAGCGTACGAGGCGAGGTGGTGGGCGTCAATACGTGGGTCAATGCCATGGGCCAGAACCTGAATTTCGCCCTGTCGGCCGAGCACATCAAACCGATGATCGCCGCGGCGGGCAACACGGTTCAGCCCTTGTCCGCCTTGCCCAAGCCTCGTCCCGAGCGGCGCGACGCACCCAAGGGCGACGGCAAGAAGACCCTGGCGCTGTGGAATCGCCTCAATGAACTCAAGGCGGAGTTGACCAGGAAAGTGGCGGCCCAGGACAAGAAGGTCAAGGAGAACGCGGTGCCGGTGGGGACCGGCGCCCGGGGCATCCGGCCCAAACTTAGTAAGTTGGCGGCCGCCCGGCGCGAGCAGGCCAAGGCCTACTCGGAGTACGCCAGCGAGATCAAGACCCTGGAACTCGAAGGGGCCGACCCCGACTTCGCCATCTTCGCGATTGCCGAGGCCGACCTCGCCCAGCGCTTCGCCACCGTGTATCAGGATTTCGCCACGGTGATTGCGGCGGATGTGGGCGAGGGGGCCGCGGCGGCCGAACACAATTTGAGGGTGCTCGGCTCCGCGCTGACCAGCCTCCGCTCGGCCCAGGACGTGCTCCGCATCGCCCTGACCAAGCGCTACGAGCTAAAGTTCCCATCCTTTGAGACCGTGCTTAAGGAGGGCGGCAAGGCGGCTGGCGGCGAGGCCGACGGGGAAACCGCCCCACCAGTCGATCGCTCCGCGCCCAGGCTCTGGACCGACCGCACCGGCCAATTCCAGATTCGCGCCAAGTACGTCGGCAGCGAGGGCGGCAAGGTCCAACTGGAGAAGGCCGACGGCACGGTCATTTCCGTTCCCTTGGAACGGCTCAGCGAGGAAGACCAGAAGTTCGTGGCCGCCGACAAGCGGGTCGAATAACGGCCGGCCCAGCGTTCTCTCTTTGGTTTACTCGCACGCTCCGCTTCGGAAGGCGCCCCGGCGTCTTGACTTTCATCATGCTGTGGCGGAGTACGGGGAACCGGCCGACAAACGATGAGGGACGTGGCGTCCAGATAAGCGAGACAAGGTTGCCGCGCTACCCAACGCTGATGTTATAATAGCGGCCTCGATGGACGGCATTCGCACTCCCAACGGAGAGGACAACCATGTTCCGCGGCATTGAGCAGATCAGGCACGGGCACGTTAACATTGGGTTGGCAACATGGGGATGGTTCATGGCGGCCGTGCTGCCGGCGGCGGGGCCGCTGGCCGCCGAGGCAGCCGATTCGGCCCAGTCGCCAGCTTTCGTCCAACACGTTGACCTCGTTCATTTTTCCCACACGGACTATGGTTTTACCGACCATCCCGCCGTGTGTCGGGAAATGCAGCAACGGTTTCTGGACATCGCCATCGACGGCGCTCTGGCCACGCGCGACAAGCCGCCGGAGGCCCGCTTCGCCTGGACGGCCGAGACCACGGTGGCCGTGCTCGATTGGTGGAACGCCGCGTCGCCCGAACGACGCGAGGATCTGTTGGCCGCCGTCGCGTCGGGCCAGTTGGAGATTTCGGCGTTGCCCCTGAACAACACGCCGTTCCTCGACGCCGCCCAATGGCGCACCATGCTCCATTGGCTTCCCGAGGACCTCTGGGCCAAGGCGCGGCCGAAGGTGGCGGTCCAGAACGACGTCAACGGCACTCCGCGGGCAGGGGCCATGGCCCTGTTGGACCGCGGCGTGCGGTATCTGTTTTCCGGGATCAACGAGGACAGCGGCGGGGTTCCCATGAACCGGCCCGCCGCCTTTTGGTGGAAAATGCCCGACGGACGCCGGATGTTCGTGTATCTGAACTTCTCCTATCCGATGGGCTATTGGTTCTTCGAGCCGGTGGAATGGCGGCGGGGACCGGTTCCGCGGGCGGGGGACACGCGGTATCGCCCGCCCCGCGCCGGCGAGTTCCTCCGTACCGATGAGGCGTCGCTCCGCCAGGCGCACCGGCATTTGTCGAACGCCATTTGCGGCCTGGAATCGGGTGGATTCCGCTATCCGACGCTCGTGCTTTCGATCACCAATCAGTGGCGGATCGACAACGACCCGCCCCTGCTGTTCCTGCCGGATTTCGTGGCCGCATGGAACCGGCTTGGCCTGAAGCCGACGCTGCGGTTGACCACGGCCAGCGCGGCCATGGAGCGGCTGGAGCGTGAAATCGGCGGCCAGATCGCCGAGCACGCCGGCGAGTGGACCGACTGGTGGGCCAACGGCACGGCCAGCGCGCCGCGCGAGGTCGCTGCCAGCCGCGAGGCGAAGCGGTTGATCGCCGCGGCCGAATCGCCCGTCTGGGGCGAGTTGAGCGGTCCCGCGCGACGCACCATCGACGAGCTGCGCAAGGACCTCTGCCTGTTTGACGAGCACACTTGGGGATCCAGCAACAGCGTGGCGCTGCCTTACAGCCTGGACACCCAAGCCCAGTTCAACGAAAAGGCGGCGTTTGCCTTTCGCCCCATGGCCCGGGCCGAATGGCTGCTGGCCCAGCGGGTCCGCACCCGCCTGATCCACGAACCAGAAGGACTCTATGTAGCCAACAGCACCAAGTTGCCGTGGAGCGGTTGGGTGACGATGACGGCAACCGCCCTGCGCGAGGATTATCGTTCGATCGAAGACCCGGCGACGGGCAAGCGGCGGAAAATCGATTTCCTTCCCGGGTTGCGTCCCTTCACGCCGCCGCAAGGCCCGGACGAAATCTCGCGGGAAAACTCGGCCGCCACGTTTCCCGATCTCGCCCCGCGACAGGTGGCCCGATTCTGGGTCGACCAGCTTCCCGGCCGCTCCATCGCGCGGATGCGCCTCGACGCCCGCGAGCCGTCCGCCGAAACGTTCCCGCCGCCGACGCTCAAGCCGGTTGCGGTCGACGCCTCGGGTTGGCCGTCGGCGCTGGCTTGGGAGGGGATGCCGAAACCCTTGGCCGCGGGCGGGTTGGGCGATTTCGTCTCGGTGGGCGTGAAGGGGTTCGCCCCGCGTTGGCGGGCACGCGATATCTGGAACGCCCCGCCCGAACAACGCGAAAAAATGCGGAAGGAACTGTTGGAAACCATCTCGGCCGAAAGCGAAGGCCAGGCCGCCGTCGCCGACAACCCGCATACGGTGGTCTATTCCCAATGGCTCCGGCATCCTCGCCTGCACTGGGCGGTCCGGAAACTCGAAGTCTGGAAGCGCGAACCGCGGGCCCGGCTCACCTTCCGCCTGAATCGCCGATCCTCCGAATCGCCCGAGGCGATGTTCATCGGCTTCACCTTGCCCTGCGAGGGAACGATGCCCAAAACGAGTTGCGGCGGTTTGGCCTTCGTGCCGTTCGCGGACCAACTGCCGGGAACCTGCCGCGACTATTTCGGCATCGACGGTTGGGTCCATTATGCGTCGCCGGAGGGGCACTGGCTCTGGGTGAGTCGCGATGCGCCGTTGGTGACGTTCGGCGAGCCGCGGGTCCTGGCCCGACGAATGGATCCTCCCAAGGCCGTCCACCGCGTGCTCGCCATGGTGTTCAACAATTTCTGGTACACGAACTTCGTCGGCGACAGCCACGGCGTGATGGAGTTCCAGTTCGACCTGGTCTGGCGAGAACGGCTTTCGGCCGAGACCGTCGCCGATCTGGCCGAGACGCTCGTCGCCGAACCGCAGGTGCTGATCCAGCCCGGCCTGAAAGAAGACCCGATCTTCGTCCGCCGCCTCTACACGCCGTAAGAGCCTGGCGTGGACCCAAAGAGCCGGTTGCGTAGCAGCCCGGGGGGCCGTGGGAGCGTGCGGGGGTGGTAGTTGCGTAGCGACGGACCCAAAGCCCGACCATGGCAGCCGCCGCCCGGACCGGCTACAATCCCGGCGGGTTGGGGCAATCAGGAGGTCACCGGAGTGATGAATTCGCGCGAGCGCGTGATTGCGGCCTTGGAACGGCGCGTGCCGGATCGGGTGCCCTATTTCGAGTGTGTGATTGATCCCAAGGTCATGCAGGCCCTGCGGCCGGGTTGCGACTATTTCGAGTTCAACGATTGGCTCGGGATGGACAACGTGGGGCAGAACCGCAGTTCGTGGAGTCGGGAGAACGTCGAGTTCATCGACGAAGCGCGGGGCCTGTTCCGCGACAAGTGGGGGGTGATTCGCGCGTTTGGTCCCGAGAGCACGCCCGCGCCCGTGGAAGGCCCCATCAAGCGGCCCGAGGACCTCCGGACCTACACCCCCCCCGATCCCGAGGCCGACGACGTCCTCGGCGCCATTCCCGAAATCGTCGCCCGCTACAAGGGCAAGAAAGCGATTTCGGCCATTTGCCGGGACGCCTTCTTCAATCCCGCGTTCCTCCGCGGCACGACGCAGTACCTGATGGACATGATCGACAACCCGCGGTTGGTTCACCAGTTGGTCGAGGTGACGCAGAGCCACGACATTCGGGCGATGCAGCGGCTGGTCGCGGCGGGCGTGGACGTGGTCGTTTTCGGCGACGATTACGCCGACAAGAACGGTCCGCTCATGTCGCCCCGGCATTTCAAGGAATTCATCCTGCCGGGCCTGAAACGTTGTGTTGACGCGGCCCACGAGGCGGGCGCGTATGTGGTCAAGCACACCGACGGCAACATCATGCCGATCCTCGACATGATCGTCGACACCGGCATCGACGGGCTGAATCCGCTCGAGCCCGCGGCGGGCATGGACATCGGCCGGATCAAGGAGCGCTACGGTGGCCGGATCGCCCTGGTCGGCAACATCGACTGCGGCTACCTGCTCAGCCAGGCCCAGGTCGAGGAGGTCCGCCGCGTCACGCGCGAGACGATTCGCGTGGCCAAGCCGGGCGGCGGCTACTGCCTGTCGAGTTCCAACAGCATCCATTCTTCGGTCCGGCCGGAGAACTTCATGGCCATGATCGAGACGTGGCGCGAGTGCCGCGATTACGAGGGCTGAAACCGCCTGGACGACGCGCCGCGATGCCTACTCCAACGAATCCCTTGCCGCGATGGCTCAAACGCAACGTGCCCAAGGGCGGTTCGCTGGCGGGCACGGCGCGGCTGATCGAAGGATTGAACCTGCACACCGTTTGCGAGCACGCCAAGTGCCCGAATCGCATGGAGTGCTACGCCAACGGGACGGCGACGTTTTTGCTTCTGGGCGAGGTCTGCACGCGGCGGTGCGGGTTTTGCGGCATAGCCAAGGGCAAGACTCGCCCGGTCGACGCGGATGAACCCCGTCGTGTGGCCGAGGCCGCGCGGCGGCTGGGGCTGCGGCATGTTGTCCTGACGTGCGTCACGCGCGACGACCTGCCCGACGGCGGCGCGGAGCATTTCCGCCGCGCCGTCGCGGCGGTGCGAGAGGCGACGGGCGCGACGGTGGAGGTGCTCCCCTCGGATTTCGCCGGCAACGTCGCGGCCGTTGACCGTCTGATCGAGGCCGCTCCCGAGGTGTTCAACCATAACACCGAGACCGTGCCGCGGCTGTACCCGACCGTCCGAGGGCGCAAGGCCGATTACCGTTGGACCCTGGAAATCTTCCGCCGGGTGAAACGCCGCAGCCCGGCGACGCGGACCAAGACCGGCCTGATGCTGGGACTGGGCGAGACCGAGGAAGAGCTGCTCGACACGCTGGCCGACCTGTTGGACGCGGGCTGCGAATTGCTCACCTTGGGGCAATATCTCCGGCCCGCCGCCCACTGCCTGCCCGTCGTCCGACACCTGCCGCCGGAAGAGTTCGAGGCCCTGGGCGAAATGGCCCGCCGCTTGGGCTTCCGACACGTCGCCAGCGGCCCGTTTGTCCGCTCCAGTTACCACGCCTGGAAGATGGTCGTTTAACCGTCGCGAAGGGAAACACTTCCCCCTAGGATCAAGCAGAATATGGCTGAATGGACAAGAACAAATCGTGTCACGCCGCGACGGGTTTCATCATGACTCGCGGCGGCGGATCATAGTAGTAGTTCCAACCCTTCAGCACCGAATCCTGGGCCCATGAGCCGAGCGGGGTAACGGCGTCGCGCGAATAGCCTTGGGAACAAGGCACCTACAGCCTACTCCAGCGGCTCGTCCGACCGGTGGGTAATGAATTTGACATCCACATAGTCGCCCTGGGAACCCCGGACGACGGGATCGAATCGAAGTTGGGTGATCGTGCCTTGGTAGGTTGGGCAGGAGGACAGGTCCAAGACATAGGTGTGGAACTGTCCGTCGGGGATGATAGGAAAAACAATGCTTTGCGAATCGTGAAAGTCACCGATCCAAGGCTTGCCCTCGTTATTTACCTCGAAGTACAACTGGCCCAGCGCGGTTTCCGGCTTGGGATCCGACAGGTGATACGCGGCGGTGATATAGAGTCTCGGCACGACGTCCGCCTGCCACGCGCACGGCGGCCCGATCATCGCTGGATCACTGCCCGCCAAGTTTACCCGCAAGTATCCGTCCTTGGGATAGCCGGCGTCCCCGCCCGGGCAATACCAGTGTTGCCGATCGTAGGTAAAACGATAGTCGGGCCGCAGGTCCGGCTGGTGAGCATAAACGAATTGGCGAATCTCGGCCAACGACCCGAGAATCAAGGCATACTGGTACTCATATACGATGTTGTGGTCCAGCACGTCGGCCAGGAAGGGAGCCATGTAGCCGGTCGGATCGTCGGACGGACCACCGCGACCAGGCCGGCCGTGGAAGCCGCCCGTAAAGAGCATGGCGCCGGGATGATAGACTCCCACCCCCCAGCCCTTCTCGTCGACGAGGGCCGCCCAGCACTCCGTGGCCCGCCAGTACTGCCAGGGCGGCGGTGTTCTGGGTAGTTCCCTGACGCTGTCGCCGGTGAACGGTGTCAGACCTTGGTAGGTCACCAATCGGTAAAGCCTCCCTACCGTGAAGACTGCCGGCCCTTCTTGGTAATAACCGGTGTACTGCCGCGTGTCCTCGCGGTGGTTCGTCAGGCGGCAGCGGACCCAAGCGGCGTTGCCTTCCAGGCGGATCCAGCTCTCGATCGTCGCCTCGGCGGGTACGTTCTTTAGCGCCCAGTGCATTGGCCGAGTTTTGACGTAGATTTGCCGGCCGTCGTTCCGCTTCTCGAGGACGCGCGATCGGTGGCCATAACAATCCCCTGACTGAACTGGGTTCCACGGCCAGGGGTACCATTGTCGCGCTTGGTTGCGCTTCGGATCGAAGGGGCAGGGGCCCGAGTAGTAGGACTGCTGGATTTGCCGTCCCAAATCGTGCGAGTTCACCACGTTGTAGCTAGCATTTTTGCCCTTAGGAAGCTGGGCCAAATAGGTTATCGATCCCCCCTTCTTGAAATCGACCCCAATCTTGATGATCTTGTTGTCAAGATAACTGAGGGCAGCTTCGGCCTGCAAAGGAATTGCCATTAGCCCCAGGGCAAGAATCCAGATTCCGCCGTCCTTGGGCCGCCGCGCCATACACTTCAACCGCTTCGCATTGATCATCGGCCGCCTCCGAGGCTACGGAGGAGAATTCGCACCGTTCCTCCCGGTAACTACCGAGGGCACGAGAAAACCCAACTTTTGTGCACATAGCCCACTAATACAAACTAATTCAAAAAGTGGAGCCGTCAATCCCGAAGAACTAGCCCTGGGCCAACGTTGTGCCGCTAAGCCGGCGGATGATGTGCTGTATTGTCAGAACGCTCAGCGTGGCAAGCGCTTGGGCGATGCTCAAGCCGGTCTCGGCGACGATGCGGTCGATGGGCGTGGCGTCGCCGCCGATGACCCCAAATACCAGCGTCTGCACGTCGTTGAGCAATAGTGCCGCGGGATGGTGGGCCGCGTTGCCGTCGCCGTGAAGGGCGGGTTCGGTCAGCAGGTCAAGCTCTTTGATCTGGGCGATGTGCAGGTCGCCCGTTGGGCGGCAACGCGCGGCTCGTCCGTTCCTTGATGCCTGACGCGCCGTCAACCGCCGTAGCGGTTGAAGAACGCCCGTCGCTCGAACGGCAGCTTTTCCTTTTGAACCCCCGGTTCGGCGGCGACGCCAATGGGAATGAGGATGCGGACCTCCAGGTTCCGCGGCACCCCGAGCAGGTCGCCGATTCGTTGGGCCGCGTTGTTGAACCTCAAAGCCCCGTCGATCCACACGCCCGCATAGCCCAACGCCGTGATCGCCAGGAGCATGTTTTCCACGGCGGCCGAGCAATCTTCCACGGCGAAGGACATGCCTTCGAACACCGGCCGATGGTCGGCCACGCAAACAATGGCCGCCTTGGCCGTGTTGCACGGGGGCCGGTTGACGATCTCGGCGATCCGGCGCAGCAGTTCCGGATCGTCGACGATGACAAACGAAATCACTTGTTCGTTCTTGCCCGACGGCGCTTGAATCCCCGCTTGGACGATCTTACGGAGGTCTTCGCGGGGAACGGGCGCGTCGGTGAATGGGCCGCGATAGCTGTGGCGTTTGGCGATGGCTTCAAACAGTTCCATGGAAACCTCCCGGCAAAGTCGCGTATCAATCGCACGGCCTCAAAAGTCCGGTTCGAGCCGTCCCTGTGTAGCTTAAAGTCCGCCGCGAACCAGGGAAAGAGGGCACTCGGGACGCGTAACCGTTCACGGGCCGCAGGGGACCAGGGGCCTGTCCAAGGCCGCGTCCCGGTTGGCGGCGCTGGGGCGATTTACCCCCAGTAAAAGTAAACCCAAATCTGGGCCAGCGTTACCACGACGGCCCAGAAGCGGACATTCCGCCACCAGGGCCTTTGCAGCCCTTGCTCGTCGATGAGGCGCGCCGGCAGGAGCAGCAGCCAGACCAACAGCGCCACGAAGACGCCAATGAACGCGGCCTTTCCCCCCAGCGGCCCGGCCGCAAAACGCGCCCCTTCGGCGGCGAACACGAGCGGGGCGATTCTCATGATTGGGGCTCCTCGCGCGTCGGGATCCAGCAGACCAGGCCGCGCAGACGTTCTTCGTCATAGGGGCGCGTCAGCAGGCTGACCGCCACGGCGCCGGCCATCGCCGCGACGAACGACCACCAGGCGACCCAGAGATAGGACACGCCCTGCTCGCGCCCGAAGAGGAACCGCGCGGAGTTCAGCGCGACCGCGGTGCCGACGCCCAGGATCATGCCCGCCAAGGCGCCCGCCGAAGTCGCCCGCCGCGTGAGCATCCCCAAAAGCAGCAAGGCCAGAAGCGGACCTTGGAAGAAGGTCATGAAGGTCTGAAACGCCTCGAAGACCGAGCCGAAGACGGGCTGGATGATCCGCGCGAAGGCCACCCCGGCCAAAAGGAACACGACGACCAACGCCTGTCCGACGCGGAGATAGTGGGTGTCGGTCCGGCCGCGGACCAGCGGGCGGTAGAGGTCGGACACGACCAGCGTGCTGGCCGAGTTGATATACGAGTCGAGGTTGGCGACCACGCCCGCCATGAACGCCCCGACCACGATCCCCAGCACGCCGGTGGGCAAGAGGTTGACGACCAGCAGCGGCAGGACGCGGTTGCCCACCCCCTCGTCCCACCCGGCCGGATCGCCAAGCTCGCCATAAAACAAGGCCAGGCCGATCAGCCCGGGCAGGACCAGCAGCACCGGAAAGACGAGCTTGAGGACCGCGCAAAAGACGAACGACGCCCGGGCCTGGTTCTGGCTTCCGGCCCCGAGCGTCCGCTGGACGATCGCCTGGTTGCCGATCCAGTAGGCCGGCCCGAGCACGAAGCCCAGGCCCAAGAGCACGGCCGGCCACGGAAAGGCGGGATGGTCGGCGGGGAGCACGAGGTGGAAATGGTGGGCCGTCCAGCCCATGTTGCCGATCGTCGATTGGAGTCCCTCCCATCCGCCCACGCGGTGCAGCCCCAGAATGCAGATCAGCGACGCCCCCAGGATCAGCACGATGCACGAGATGGCGTCGGTAAGCACGACGGCCTTCAAACCGCCGGTCGTGGTGAACAGGCCGACGACGACCGCGGTGATCCCCACCGACCACCAGAAGTTCCAGCCCAACAGGGCCTCGAACATCACCGCCGAGCTGACCAGGATCGTCCCCACCGTGCCCATCATGAACAAGGCCCAGATCAAGGCGAAGAACGTCCGCACGGCGGCGTTGTAGCGGCGGCCGAGATACTCGGGCACGGTATAGACGCCGGCGATCCACAAGAAGGGCATGAAGAGGAAGGCGGCCGCGAGGACGGGAAACGCGCAGCCGATGAAGTCGAAATTCATCATCACCAGGCCATAGCGATACCCGTCGGCCGCCAGCCCGACCATGTCCTTGGCCCCGATGTCCGAAACCACCAGCGACATGCCGACCGCCCACCAGGGAAGCGTCTTGCCCGCCAAGAAATAGTCGCGGCTGGTCTTCACGCCCCGCGTGAGCCACAGGCCCGTGACCGTCACCCCGACCAGGTAAGCGGCCACCAGGGCCATGTCAAGCGGCTGGAGTTTCGCGGAGTCCATCTGGAGGGAAGCTTCGTAGCCAGGACAGAACAATGTGGGCAAATCAGGGAAGGCGGCCGTCTCGCCCGCAAATTACAAAGCGCGGGCGTCTCGCCGACCACAAACACAAAGCGCGGGCGTCTCGCCCGCTTTTGTCATGGCGGGCAAGATGCCCGCGTTCCGCAATCGCAATCGGCCAGGTTGCTTTGTCGCGATCCCTTCGCGTGGCGAAAGTCGGCCGGGATCACAACCGGGCAAGATTAGTCCGAAGCGGATGGCGCGTCAAGGACCGCTTGCCTCCCGTACTACAAAGTCCAAGCAAAGATATCACTCGGCAAAGGCGTTAAGTTGTTGCAACGTTACGTGTTGAGCGGCACAAGGCCGTAATGATTTCTCGGCCTTGGGTGGTCACATGGTATCGCCCGATGCGAAGGCCCGTTGACGGGTCTTCTCCGCCGTAGGCGGTCTGGAGGCCCGGCGTTTGACGCCGGGTAACGGTTTCGATCACGCGCTGAACCTCAAGCCCCGTTGACGGGGCTTCTCGGTGCGCTGGTGAATTGCGGGTGAGACGCCCGCGCTCCCAGATTCGCGGACGGCGTTTAGGACGCTTCCTTTGTGGAGCGCGGGCATCTTGCCCGTTTTTGTCTTTGCGGGCGGGACGCCCGCGCTCCGTGTTTTGTCCCAGCGAGAAGGCCCGTCAACGGGCCTCGCGCCGTGGCGTTGGTCCACGGATACCCGGCATGAATGCCGGGCCGAAGACCGCCTGCGGCGGCAAACGCCCGTGAACGGGCGTCGTCCGACAACCTCTTGCCGGCGATCCTCGCGCCATTTTCCGCGCGGCCGAAATGAGTGCTTTTCGCCCGAAA
>Ga0209101_1002411_pt1 | contig 12351 bp, 8 predicted proteins | sample ConPoolayeCmetaG_FD_185481 | JGI IMG/M metagenome (GOLD analysis project Ga0209101, IMG submission 185481) | Hot spring microbial mat communities from California, USA to study Microbial Dark Matter (Phase II) - Cone Pool mat layer C metaG... ... | reverse complement strand
CGCCGAAGATGTGACAGTCACTGTCGACGTCAACGGGACAGTCTACACGCCCACGGTCGATCCCCTCAGCGGCGCCTTCAGTCAGACAGTGGCCCTGAACAATGGCCTCAACACGGTCACCGCCATCGCCGCTAACGCCAGCGGCAGCGACAGCGACACCGTCCACGTCACCCAGGGCTCGGCCAGCCACGATAACGATGTCTGGTGGGGCTGCCTGGGCCACAACACCCGCGATCTGGACTATCGCGACCCCTTCGGCGCGCGCCCGACCGGCAGCACGGTCACCCTGCGCCTGCGCGCCTGCGCCGGCGACCTGACCGGCGTCACGTTCCACGGCTGGCCGGCCAACCTGTCCGAAATCGCCCTGCCGATGGCCGTCTCTTCCGTCATCACCGATCCGACCGGCGCTTACGAGTACTGGGAGGTCGAGGTGACCCTGCCGGTCACGCCGACGGTTCTTTTCTACAAGTTCGAGGTGGCCGACGGCAGCGATGTCGACTGGTATCTCGACGACGTGGCCTATGACGGGCGCAACGGCTGGGGCCGCGCCAGCGACGACAACCCCTACGGCGACGCCTTCGACCTGACAGTCTATGATGCCAGTTTTACCACGCCCGACTGGATCAAGAACGGCATCATCTACCAGATTTTCCCCGACCGCTTCCGCGACGGCGAGCCGGCCAACAATGTCATTTCCGGCACGCACTTTGTCTATGCGCCCGACCGTGGCATCACTTACACCACCTGGAACGCCCCTGTGCTCGACCCGCGCGCTCCTGGACCGTTGCAGAACCGCTGGAGCGAGGACTTTTATGGCGGCGACCTGGAGGGGGTTGCCGAGAAGCTGGACTATTTGCAGAGCCTGGGCGTGACGGCGCTCTATCTCAACCCGATCTTTCTCTCCCCCTCCAACCACAAATACGACACGACCGACTTTGGCCAGGTCGATCCGCACCTGGGCGGGCAGGCTGCCTTTGACGCGCTCATTGCCGCCGCCCAGGCGCGCGGCATGGTCGTCGTCCTCGACGGCGTCTTTAACCACACTTCGTCCGACAGCGTCTATTTCGACAAATACAGCCGCTGGGACGCGGACGGCAACCCAACCGCCCTCGGCCTTGACGACGATAGCGGCGCTTACGAGTCGATGAGTTCGCCCTATTTCGACTGGTACACCTTCCACAACTGGCCCGACGATTACGAGATGTGGTGGATCTATGACACCCTGCCCCGCCTGCGTTCCGGCCAGGCCGAAGTGCGCGCCTATTTCTGGGGCGACGGCAACGCTTCGATCGGCGGGCGCTGGGTCGTCTCCGGCACCCACGGCTGGCGGCTCGACGTGGGCGGCGATGTCGACGGCGGCGCATGGTACGATCCGAACAACACCTACTGGGAAGGCTTCCGCCAGACGGTCAAGGCCGCCAACGCTGAAGCGGTCATCTTTGGCGAGGAATGGGGCGACGCCCGCTCCTGGCTGCTGGGCCGTGAATGGGACAGCGTGATGAACTATCGCTTCCGCAGCGCGCTGCTCAGCTTTCTGCGCGACCGCGTCTACTGGGACAATGACAACAACGCCAATTCTTCCGGCGGCACCCTCTACCCCATCACCGTCAGCCAGTTCGACCGCTGGCTGCGCCAGATTCAGGAGGACTATCCCCCCGAAGCCTGGTACGCGATGGTCAATCTGGTTGATTCGCACGACACCAACCGCGTCCGCTTTGTGCTGAGCAAGTGGCAGAAAGGCTATGACGACAGCGATCCCCTGCCCTATGATCCCGCCACCGACCTCACCCCGTCCGAGACCGACGCTCGCCAGAAGCTGATGGCGATCCTCCAGTTCACCATGCCCGGCGCGCCGACGATCTACTACGGCGATGAGGTCGGCCTGGAGGGGCTGGCCGGCTGGTACAACGACAAGTGGGAGGACGACCCCTACAACCGCGTGCCTTTCCCCTGGGAGGACACGCCCGGTTACTACCAGGCCCGCCCCGGCATGGAGGAGCACTATGCCCTGCTGGGGGCGATCCGCAACCGTCACCCGGCCCTGCGCACCGGTTCCTTTGACACGCTGCTGATCGACGACACGAACGCGCTGTACGCCTACGGTCGCCGCCTGGGCGATGACGTGGCCGTGGTGGTCATCAACCGTGACGCCGCCGCGCACACCGTCGCTGTCGACGTGAGCGGCTATCTGGCCGACGGCACCGTCCTTGTCGACGCGCTGAACGGCGGGGAGTATATTGTGGGCGGCGGGCAGATCGTGGTGAGCGACCTGGACGGGCTGTGGGGGGCCATCCTGGTCACCAGGCCCAACTTGACCATTGACAAAGCCGTCGCGCCGACCACCAACCTTGACCTGGGTGGCGTGATCACCTACACCATTGCCCTCAGTAACACGGGCAGCAGCACAGCCTACGGCATCGCCCTCACCGACACGCTGCCCGCCGGCGTCACCTTTGGCGGCTTTGTCCAGGGGAACGGCGCAAACTATGGGGCGGGCGTCATCACCTGGAGCGGCAACCTGCCCGCCGGCGCGGAGCTGACCATCGTCTTGACCGCCACCGTGGACACCGACCGAAGCCTGCACGGGCAGACGATCACCAACACGGTTACGTTCACCTCCGACAACGGCGGCACAGGTTCGGATGAGGCTAACCTGGCAATCAAGCCGCTTTTCTACGTCTATCTGCCGCTGGTTGTACGCAAATAAGGCCAGACCCTAAAGGTCTCCAAGACCTTTAGGGTCTGGGTTAGGGTTTGCGGTTTTCAGGAGACTCGTATTTATGTTTGAATATACGCTATGTAAACAAGATTTACGCACTCGTGCTCGCGCCGGGGTATTCACCACCCCTCACGGCGAGATTCCGATGCCCATTTTTGCCCCTGTCGGCACCCAGGCGACGGTTAAAACGGTGAGTCCAGACGAGTTGGAAGACTTGGGGGCCTCGTTGATTCTCGCCAATACCTACCATCTTTATCTGCGACCCGGCCCTGATTTGATCATGCGGCTGGGTGGCCTGCACGAGTTTATGCGCTGGCCGCACCCTATCCTGACCGATAGCGGCGGATTTCAGGTCTTTAGCTTGCAAGACTTGCGCAAGGTCGATGAAGATGGGGTGACCTTTCGCTCTCACCTGGACGGATCGTTGCACCGCTTTACGCCGGAACGGGTGGTTGAAATCCAGGAGCAGCTTGGGGCAGACATCATCATGTGTCTGGACGAGTGCACCGAGCCGCACGACTATCATTACAACCAGGCGGCCCTTGAACGCACCCATCGCTGGGCCGAACGGTGTAAAAACGCACAAACTCGACGCGATCAGGCGTTGTTCGGCATCGTACAGGGGGGCATTCACCCCGACTTGCGCGCGCAAAGTGCCGCTTTTCTGGTCCAACTCGACTTTCCCGGCTATGCGATCGGGGGGTTGAGTGTGGGCGAGACAAAAGAAGAGATGCACAGGATACTCGACATGGTGACGCCGCTGTTGCCCGAGCACAAGCCGCGTTACCTGATGGGGGTCGGTTCGCCAGAAGACCTGTTCGAGGGGGTGAGTCGGGGCATTGACATGTTTGATTGTGTGCTGCCCACGCGCACGGCGCGCAATGCCGGGCTGTTTACCCGCCAGGGACGGATCAACCTGCGGGCGGCCCGTTTTGCCCAAGACCCCGGCCCCATCGAAGAAGGGTGCGATTGTTACACCTGTCGCCGTTTTTCGCGCGCTTATGTGCGACACCTGTTGCGGGTCAAAGAGTTTTTGGGCTATCGCCTGGCCACACTGCACAACCTGCGCTTTATGCTGCGTCTGATCGACGAGATTCGCCGTTCCATCCTCGACGGCACATTTGTTGAATTCAAAACGCGCTTTTTGAGCGAGTATCAGATTGTGCCCGAAGAGGTACGTGAAGAACAACGAAGCGGAACAAGAGCAACTCATTAACCGGTAGGGGGTGACAACAGTGCCCTCGCCGCTTGGGGGAGTCGAGGCTTTAGAGCCTATCCGAAAAACCGTACGAGCGGCATCCTGATGCCGCTTATACCGACGCATAGGGATGCGTCGGCTGCGTTTTTCGGATAGGGCCTTAGCCGGTCTGCCTGAGGCTTCAACTCCCCTGCCGGATTTAATTCGTCGGCGTCCGGCCCGGTTCTGCTTGGAACCTGCGGCGGGATTTCGAAGCAAATCCCAGTCAGGGGAGGGAATCGAGGCTTTAGCCGGCGCAAACGCGGCGCAGATGCGGCGCAGACGCGGCGCAGACGCGGCGCAGATGCGGCGCAGATGCGGCGCAGATGCGGCGCAGACGCGGCACAAACCGGCTGAAGCAGGAGTAGGTACCTCTACCTACCTGACTTTGGGCGGAAAAAGCGGCGTCGGCGTAGCCAAATCGCTTCTGCTTCGAACACCCGCGGCTTGTCGAGTTTTGACATCTCGGTTTGTCCATTGTATAATATACACACCAACGTTGACGGAGACGAGTAAGGTTGTACCTTCAGCCAGCGAGTTCGGGGGTGGTGCAAGCCGAACATGAACAGGCAACCTGAAAATCCCTCCCGAGTTGCCAACCGAACGGGGTGTTGAACGCCAGTGTACTCCCAAGTAGATTTGGCCGGGTTTGCCTCCGTTATCCAGGCAGGGGCATGAGTTCGTGCCCCACCGAGTGGGCTTGCCTTGCCGCAAGCCAACAAGGGTGGTACCGCGAGAGTGCACGGGCGCTTTCGTCCCTTGAAGGGCGAAGGCGCTTTTTTATTTCTATCGAGGAAGCGATGATGACCGAATTGCTTTATCATACCGATGCATATTTGCAGAAATTCGTCGCCCAGGTGGTGGCCATCCAGGATGACGCGCTGGTGCTCGACCGCACCGCCTTTTACCCCGGCGGTGGCGGACAGCCGGCCGATGAGGGAGTGATCCACTGGAACAACCACGACTATAAACTGCTTCAGAGCAAAAAAGTCGGTGATACGGTGATGCACTGGGTTGAAACCAGCCCGCTCTACCCTTTGCCGCCGATTGGGGTCGTGGTTCACGGCCTGCTCGACTGGGATCGGCGTTTCAAGTTGATGCGCACGCATACCGCTCTGCACATTTTGTGCGGCGTGATCTGGCGCGATTACGGCGCCCTGGTCACCGGAGCCAACATGGAGCCGCTGTCCGCGCGCATGGATTTCGAGCTGGAACATATGAGCGCCAATTTTGCCCACGAAGTGGAAGAACGGATCAACGCCGAGGTCGCCGCTGCCCGCGAGGTCAAAACGCGCATCTTGCCGCGCGAAGAAGCCTTTCAGATTCCCGACCTGATCCGCACCAAGATCAACCTCCTGCCGGAAGGGATCGCCGGTGTGCGTGTTGTCGAAATCGAAGGACTGGACCTTCAAGCCGATGGCGGCACACACGTGGGCAACACCCGTGAGGTCGGCCGGATCCGCGTGGTCAGGCACGAAAGCAAAGGCAAGATCAACAAGCGGTTAAGAATCGAATTGGATGAATAAGAGCCTATCCGAAAAAGCGTACAAGCGGCATCCCATGCCGGTTATACCGACGCATAGGGATGCGTCGGTTACGTTTTTCGGATAGGCCCTAAAGACTAAGAATGTGGCGTGTTGCGCCGCGTCGCACGGTCACATATAAAACGTCATCGATTACGGAGGAAGCTATGTTTGCCCAAGTCCCTACCCAGGTTGATTTTATCGCCCAAGAGCATCAGGTGCTGAACTTTTGGGATCGTATCAAAGCCTTCGAGACGCGCCGCAAGCTGAACGAAGGCAAAAAAACATGGAGCTTTGTCGACGGGCCGATCACGGCCAACAACCCGATGGGAGTCCATCACGCCTGGGGGCGCACCTATAAAGACCTCTTTCACCGCTACCGCGCGCTCAGAGGGTATGATACCCGTTACCAAAACGGCTTTGACTGCCAGGGTTTGTGGGTCGAAGTCGAAGTGGAAAAGGAACTCGGCTTCAAGTCCAAACGCGACATCGAGGCCTATGGGCTGGAAAAATTTGTAAATCTGTGTAAAAGAAGAGTGCTCAGATATGCAGCACGACAAACCGCACAGAGCATTCGCCTCGGCTATTGGATGGATTGGAACGACCCGCAATTTCTGCTCATGCTGGAGCACAAGATGGCCGAAGACCCGGCCCAGGTGATCACCGTGCCGGGGCCCAACGGCCCGGTCACCGACCGCGTCGATCAAATCGTCGGCCGGCTCGGCATGCCCGAACTCGGCGGCTCGTATTTCACCTTTTCGACCGAGAACAACTATACCATCTGGTCGGTGATCAAAACCTGTCACGAGCGTGGCTGGCTTTACAAAGGGCACGACGTGATGCCCTGGTGTGCCCGCTGTGGAACCGGCATTTCCCAGCACGAAATCGCCACCGAAGGATACACCGAATTGACCCATCCCAGCATTTTCTTGTTCTTCCCTTTGCGCAACCGTGAAGGAGAATCGCTGCTGGTGTGGACCACCACCCCGTGGACGTTGACCAGCAACATTGCAGCAGCCGTCCACCCCGAATTGCCCTATGTGCTGGTCGAACAAAAGGACAACAAGTTTTGGCTTGCCAAAGGTGCGATCAAAAATGCCCTTTGCGGCGATTATGTGGTACTCGATGAAAAACCGGGGGCGGCACTGGTTGGCTGGACCTACAACGGCCCCTTTGATGAACTGCCGATGATCGCTCAGGTGCTTGAATCGTACACCCACCGGATTATCCCCTGGAAAGAAGTTGGCGAAGCCGAAGGCACGGGCATCGTGCATATCGCGCCGGGCTGTGGCGCCGAAGACTTTGCCTTGAGCAAAGAATTCAACCTGCCGGTGGTCGCACCGATGGATGAATTGGGCATCTATGGCCCCGGCTTTGCCTGGCTGACCGGCATGAGCGTCCACAGCGTGCGCGAGCCGATCTTTGAAAATCTACGTCAAAAAGGGCTGGTCTATCGCATCGAAAACTATACCCACCGCTACCCACAATGTTGGCGTTGCGGTGAAGAACTGGTCTTCCGGCTGGTTGACGAGTGGTTTATCTCGATGGGTGAGCAGCTTGACAAGCCGCTGGAACAGGTGAGCGAAGAGGAAAAGAAACGCAACCTGCGCTACCAGATCATGGATGTGGTGCAAAAGGAAACCAAATGGTATCCAACTTTTGGCCTGGAACGGGAGATCGATTGGCTGCGCAACATGCACGATTGGATGATCTCGAAAAAGCGCTACTGGGGGCTGGCGCTGCCGATCTGGGAGTGCGAGTGCGGCCACTTTGAGGTGATCGGCGGGCCAGAAGAACTCAAGGCCAGGGCGATCGAAGGATGGGAACAGTTTGAAGGGCACACACCTCACCGGCCCTGGATCGATGCGGTGAAAATCCGCTGCCCCAAGTGCGGTCGCAAGGTCAGCCGGATTGCCGATGTGGGCAACCCATGGCTTGATGCCGGCAGTGTGGCCCTCTCAACGGTCCGCTATCGCACCGACCGCGCTTATTGGGAAAAGTGGTCACCGGCCGACCTGATCAGCGAAAGCTTTCCGGGCCAGTTCCGCAACTGGTTTTACTCGCTGCTGACCATGAGCACGGTGATGACCGGACACACGCCGTTTCGCTATTGTTTTACCTACGGCACGCTGCTGGCCGAAGACGGCCGCGCAATGCACAAGAGCTGGGGCAACGCAATCTGGTTTGACGATGCTGCCGAGCAAATGGGTGTCGACGTGATGCGTTGGATGTACTGCGCGCACAAGCCGGAGCAAAACCTCTTGTTCGGCTATAAAATGGCCGATGAAACGCGCCGCCGCTTTTTGATCCCGCTGTGGAACGTCTATGCCTTTTTCTGCAACTATGCCCGGCTGGACGGCTGGACGCCCGACGGGGTGCCGGTCGGCCAAAAGTCGCTCAGCCTGCTCGATCGCTGGATGCTGGCCCGCCTCAATCGGTTGATCGCCGCGCTGACCGCCGAATTGGACGAGTATGATGTCTATGATGCGGCTATGCGTCTGGAGGCTTTTGTCGATCAGGTGAGCAACTGGTACGTGCGCCGCAGCCGTCGCCGTTTCTGGCGCAGCGCCAAAGAAGGGGTGACCGATGCCGACAAGGATGCTGCCTACAGCACACTGTATGAGGTTTTGACCAAATTGTGCGTTTTGTTAGCTCCTTTTACGCCTTTTGTCGTCGAGACGATGTACCAGAATCTGGTGCGCACGGTGCGCCCCGCTGCACCCGAAAGCGTTCACCATCAGGATTGGCCGGAGGCCGACACGTCGCTGATCGATGACGAGTTGCTGGCCGACATGGATATGGCGATTATGGTCGCTTCGCTGGGTCGTTCGGCGCGCAGCGCAGCCAATGTCAAACTCCGCCAGCCGCTGGCCAAAGCCGTTGTTGTCGCCGATGCGCGCCAGCAGGCCCGCCTGGAGCGCTTGTCAGATGTGGTGCTTGACGAATTGAACGTCAAAGCCATCGAGTTTGTGCGGCGGGCCGACGACCTGGTGCATTACGAGATCGGTCTGGATCCGCGCATTTTGGGCAAAAAGCATGGCCCGCTCTTCCCCAGGCTGCGTCAGGCCGTCGCCGCACTGGATCCACTCGACTTGGCCCATCGCCTGCAGAGCGGTCAATCGGTCATGGTCGATGTCGAGGGGGTTGCCGTCGAGTTGTTGCCCGAAGAAGCACAGGTGCGCATGCGGGCGCGTGAGGGGCTGGCCGTTGCTGAAGGCGGTGGAGTGGTTGTCGGCATCGACACCACATTGACCCCTGAGCTGGAAGAAGAGGGCCTGGCCCGTGACCTGGTGCGACGCATTCAGGATGCGCGCAAAAATGCCGGATTCGAGATCGAAGACCGGATCGTTCTCACCTACCAGGCCGGTGAGCGGTTGAGCGCGGTGTTCTCGGCGCAGCGGGAATATATCGCCGACGAGACGCTGGCCGTGCAGATCGTTGCCGGCTCGCCCGACCGGGAAAGCGTGGTCGATGAATTCGAGTTGGGTGGTGAAGCCGTCATCATCGGCGTGAAGCGGGTGACCGGCCGGGATGAGAGCCTATCCCAAGACCTTGTGAAATGACCGATTGACACCCTGGCCCTGATGTGTTATGATACCCGCGTGCAAACGAGATGGAGGCCGCGACAACCAAAGATATGGTGGGGCAAATGGAAACTTGCCAGGTCTTGCAGGAGTATCTTGCAGGCGAGGAGCAAATTCTCCTCGCCTACCTCTTTGGCTCCCAGGCCGACGAGACCGCCGGCCCTCAGAGCGACTACGACATCGCCCTGCTGGTCCGCCAACCCTCCCTGGCCTTGCAGGCCCGTCTGACCCACGAGATCGGCGTCATCCTGGAGACAAACCGGGTAGATGTGGTCTTGCTGAACCGGGCACCGGTGGAACTGGCTTATGCGGTTATCGCTCAGGGACAATTGCTTTACCAGCGGAGTGTGGCCGAACGGGTAGAGTTTGAGGCAAAGGTGCTGAGCCTCTACGGGGATTATCTCCCCATTCTGCGCCACCAGCGGGAGGAGATTTTGCAAGATGTCGGAAAAGCCCGAGTTCAACGGTATAGAGAGGCGCTTGGACGAACTGAGCGAACGCTTGCGGCGATTAGAACCGATCAGGGAAAAATCTCTGGATGAATTTCTCCAGGACGTGTACCTGCGCGATATTGTGGAACGCAACTTGGAAATCGCCATTCAGTGCTGCATTGACATCGCCAACCGCCTTATTTCTCTGGAGCGAGCACCCAAACCACGGGACTCCTATGAGAGCATCCTGCGGCTGGGGGAACTGGATGTGCTTCCTCCAGCATTTGCCCGTGAACTGGCTCCCATAGCCGGCTTGCGCAATATCCTGGCCCACGAGTATCTGGCCATAGACTGGTATCTGGTTTACGAACGCCTGCAGCGGCTGAACGACCTTGATCGGTTTGCCGATTATCTGCGGGGATGGCTGAGGTCTCGCTTTGAGCGCGATGATGCGGTTTAACAGGGATGCTTCGGTTATGGTTTTCGGACTTGGCCTATCCGAAAAACGTAACCGACGCATCTCTATGCATAAGCGGCATAGGGATGCCGCTTGTACGGTTTTTCGGATAGACTCTTATCAGGCTGTGCTGATCAAAGGCTACATCATACGGGCAGGCCAGGGGATCGCCCTGGTCTGCCCGCTGTTTTGCGCCTCTGCCGAATTATGGTAGGATTGTGCCCTATCGGGCAGGCTTTCTACCCTGATATCGTAGTACAAGGATAACAAATGAAAACGACCATTGCCATTGAAGGAAACCGCTTTTACATCAACGGGCAGCCCACCTATGCCGGCCGGGTACATCAGGGCCGTGTCATCGAGGGGTTGCTGTTCAACAGCCGGATGATCAACGCCATCTTTGACGATGAAAACCCGGTCACCGTCGCCCGCTGGCGCTATCCCGATACCGGTCGCTGGGATGCCGGGCGCAACACCGACGAGTTCTGTGCCGCCCTGCCCCTCTATGCTCGCTACGGCCTGCTCGGTGTGACGGTGGGCTTGCAGGGCGGAGGGGCGATCTACGACCCGGACGTGTACGACCATTACATCAACACGGCGTTCTACCCCAACGGTGAACTCAAACCGGCCTATTGCGAGCGCCTGCGCCGCGTCTTGAAGGCTGCCGATGAGGCCGGAATGGTGGTGATCGTCAATTATTTCTACTGGCGGCAGGTGCAATGGCTGGAAGGTGAACGGGCCATTCTCCGTGCCACCGAGGCGGCGACCGATTGGTTGCTCGACAGCGGGTATACCAATCTCCTGGTGGATGTGATGAACGAATTCCAGGAGGGTGAAGGACTTTTGCAGTCACAGCGCATCCACGAGCTGATCGAACTGGCGCAGAGCCGGACGCGCGCCGGACGGCGGTTGTTGGTCAGTTCGAGCGTTCACCCGCAGAACTGGTTGCCGGCCGGCCGGTGGATTGAGGTGGTGGATTTTTTCCTCCCGCACGGCAACGATCAAACCGCCGATCAATTGCGCCACGAGATTCGCCGTTTGCGCGCTACGCCGGCCTATCAAGAACTTCCGCGCCCCATCGTGATCAATGAGGACTCGATCCACCTCGACAGCCTGGAGGCGGCCGTAGACGAGTATGCCTCGTGGGGCTATTACAGCCAGGGGTACGGCTGCGGGGGGCGGTGGAAGCACGGGCGCTTTGACTGGCTCGCACGCGGCCGTGAAAGCCGTTATGAGGAATTGAGCGGCTTTCAGACCATCCCGGTCAATTGGGGGATCAATACGGATGAAAAGCGCGCCTTTTTCGAGCGCGTGCGTCAGTTGACCGGGGTCTCAGACTGAGCATGGCCACCGTTTTACACATTCTCGTTCACATCATCCTGCCCGTCTTTGCCTTGATCGGGGTGGGGGTGTTGCTGGATCGCGCCTTCAAGCTCGATCTGACCACCCTCTCCAGGCTCAATTTCTACGTGTTTGTGCCGGCGCTGGTCTTGGTGCGCCTGCTGGATAGCCGGCTCGACGGCGATTTGATCGGCCTGGTTGTCCTGTTCAACCTGGCGCACATGGCGCTGCTCCTGGCCCTGTGCTGGTTGATTTTTGGATGGGGAGAATTGCGCCGCGATCGCCCTTTGTTGACCGCGGCAGCGTTGTTCAACAACAGCGGCAACTATGGCATTCCCTTTGCCCAACTGGCTTTTGGCGACCTGGGCGTGCAGGTGATGGCACTGGTGCTGGTCTTTCAAAATGTCACTTCATTTACGCTGGGGCTGTGGCTGCTCGGCGATGAACACGCCCGTTGGCGGGAGCGCCTGCTGAGCGTGCTCAAAGCGCCGGTTCTTTATGCGGTCGGTGCGGCGTTGCTGCTCAACGCTCTACATCTCGAACTGCCTGCGCCGATCTATTTTCCGCTGGGACAGTTGGCGAACGGGCTGGTGCCCATTGCCCTGCTCACGTTGGGCGTTCAACTCTCGCGGGTGCGCCTGGGCGGACAGATCGGTGCGTTGACTGCCGCATCGGCGGTGCGCCTGATCGTGGCCCCGCTCCTGGCCCTCGGCCTGGCCTGGGTCTGGCCGGGCGGCCCCTCTGAGCAGGTCTTTCCGGTGCTGATCTGTGCGGCGGCGCTGCCGGTGGCCGTCAACGTCTACATTCTGGCGATGGAATATCGCCGCCGACCCGAACTGGCCTCGCTGATCGTGTTCTGGAGCACCCTGGTCAGCGCGGTCACCCTGACCGCCTGGCTGGTGATGGTGACATAGGAATGCCGCCCCTGCGGGGTGTTTGTAATGAGGAGGCATAGATGGAACAAATTTACTGGGATCGCATCATCCTGGACGCTGCGCCGCCGGTCGGTGACCTGGGCAGCCTGGCCGCCGGCGACCCGGACGGCGACGGGCGGATCGA
>Ga0209101_1002410_pt1 | contig 12357 bp, 9 predicted proteins | sample ConPoolayeCmetaG_FD_185481 | JGI IMG/M metagenome (GOLD analysis project Ga0209101, IMG submission 185481) | Hot spring microbial mat communities from California, USA to study Microbial Dark Matter (Phase II) - Cone Pool mat layer C metaG... ... | reverse complement strand
GCGGACCGTCGCGCAAAACGTCCAAGAGATCGTCCAGGGGAACTTCCGTGCTCGTCGCCATGCCCCATAGACATAACACATCACCCCGAATCGTCCAATACCAACTTCAGATGGCTGAAGTGTTACCGAAGAAGAAGGACTCATATTCGGCCGCGCGGAGCATAATAGCTCGTTGCTCGGCAGTCAGGCCGGTTGAGCACGGCTCCTCCCACATAGGATTCATGCGCACACCTTTTCCCGTTGATGGGCGTGCTTGCGCGTACCATCCACCGACTTGCACTAACTCCAGTTTCCGGATAGCTTCTCAGACGGAGGGTGAACTGACCTTTGGAACGAGGATTGATCCTATGATGTGTGGAAAATTGTTCGTTGTCCTGACGGTCCTCGGTTTGGTGCTGGTTTGTGGGACGGTTTTCTGCCCAGCGGCAGAGGGCGGTGGCGAACCGGGCAGACAGCAGGCGCAGAAGCTAGAGCGAACCATCCAGGTAAGGATGGCTTATTTGCTCTACCTGCCCCCGGATTATGCTCAAAAGGATTCTTGGCCCCTCCTGTTGTTCCTGCACGGGGCCGGGGAACGAGGCAGCGATCTTGATCGGGTCAAGGTGCACGGGCCGCCGAAGTTGATCGAGGCGGGCAAACACTTCCCGTTCATTGTTGTCTCCCCGCAGTGCCCCGACGGCCAGTGGTGGCAGCCCCACGAATTGGCCGCATTGGTTGACGAAATCGTGGAAAAGTACAAGGTGGACACCGATCGGATTTACGTCACGGGGCTTAGCATGGGCGGGTTTGGCACATGGTCCCTGGCTGGTTTTGCCCCTGACCGCTTCGCCGCACTCGTGCCGATCTGCGGCGGCGGCGATCCAATGACCGCCCGAAGACTTGCTCATGTGCCGATTTGGGTCTTCCATGGGGCCAAGGATCCGGTGGTGCCCCTCTCGGCCTCGGAACGCATGGTCGAGGCCTTACAGAAGGTCAAGGGAAACGTCAAGTTGACCGTCTACCCCGAAGCTGGCCACGATTCTTGGACCGAAACCTACAACAATCCCGAACTCTATCGTTGGCTGCTCGAGCAAAGGCGCACGCCACGCAAGTCTCCGGGCGGCAAGCCGTAACGTGATGCCGGACATTGCTCGCCGATCGGGCAACCAAGGCACGTTGGTTGAGCCGTCATCCTCGGCGACCTCGCCACTTTTTCCGGCGTCGAGAAGAGTCCGGCGATGCCAGGCCATGGAACCGCCCAAGGATGTTGGGAGTGCCTCCGTGGTTTGCTCAAGCCGCGACGATTCTCGTCGCCTCCTCGTCGACTAGCTCCGCCCGCAGCACCTTGACCTCTGCCGGCGCGTCGATGGCCAAGCGAACCCGACGGCCGTGGATTTCCACGACCGTCACCCTCATCTGGTCTCCGATGACGATGCTTTCACCCTTCCGTCGCGATAGTACAAGCATGTGCTTCGACCTCCGTGAGTCAAATCGTCTTCTTGAGCGGGCGTCTTGGCGATCCCGATCGCCGCAACCGTGACATACCGCGATTTCGCGGCGGCCGTTTGAGCCGAAATCCAGGGATCGCCAAACGGCCATACGCATCCCCACACTGGCATCCTCCAGGCCAGTTGCGAGCATCGCGTGCAAGGCAAGACACGCCTGCCCGGCACCAGCCGGTATTGTACGAAATACTATACGAATGTCAATCATCCGAGGTTCGCAATTTTTGCCGCGCGAATTTTCGTCTTCCCAGGCGTCCCCAACCGGAGGCTTGCATGAGCGAAGAAGGGGCAGATGCGTCTTGAAGGGACGCCTCGAAGGATGGTGAGTCAAGCTCGTCGATGGTATATTTCTCGCGATTGTCAGTGCGGATTGCGACGATCAAGACACTCGCTTCGACCAGGCAGGTTTTTGCACGGTGAACCGAGTCGCCGGGCGGAAAGCATCGCCACCGACATATACCGCAATTTGATGCCTTCACTGCTTGGTGCCACCACCCCCACTTCGCTGGGGGTTTTCTTTCCGAACCACCGGCAACCGAACTGGCATGGGGCGATGACTGGCTATTCACTTCGCAAACCGGCGCCGGTGACGCCAATACGGAGTGGAAACCCTCGCCAACTTGGGTTGTTTCGGGTAGGTACTTTAGCTAAGAGGGGACGGCAGGAAGACTTGGAGCGAGTCCAGGGGTGATCAAGATGGGACTTGAGGTAAACAGGGTGCATTGTGGCGACTGTCTCAGGCTTCTCGAACAAATAGAGCCTGGCAGCGTCGATCTTGCCTTTGCTGATCCGCCATTCAACATCGGTTACGAATATGACGTCTACGACGATCGCCGCTCGCGGCAGGACTATTTGGAGTGGTCGAAAAAGTGGATCGCGGAGGTTTTCCGCGTACTGAAGCCGTCGGGCACCTTCTGGCTGGCGATCGGCGACGAGTACGCGGCGGAATTGAAACTCATTGCCCAGGATGAGGCGGGGTTCCACTGCCGCAGTTGGGTTGTTTGGTACTACACGTTTGGGGTGAATTGCGTCCGGGGTTTTAGCCGCTCCCACACGCACCTGTTCCATTTCGTGAAAGATCCTCTCCGCTTCACCTTCAACGGGGAGAACCCGGCGGTGCGGGTGCTGTCGGCCCGGCAGCTCGTCTATCGCGACGGCCGGGCCAATCCCAAAGGTCGCCTGCCGGACAACACCTGGATCTTCCGGCCCCACGATGCTCCGCCCTCGGGCTTCGCCCCTTCGCACGACACGTGGTATTTCTCTCGGGTGGCTGGAACATTTCATGAACGGGAGGGGTTCCACGGGTGCCAGATGCCGGAACAACTGCTCGGCCGGATCATCCGAATTTCGAGCAACCCACAAGACCTGGTCCTTGATCCCTTTGCCGGCAGCGGCACCACACTGGCGGTCGCCAAGAAGCTGGGTCGGCGTTGGCTCGGCATGGAGTTGTCGCCAGAGTATGTGAAACGTATTCAGCGTCGCCTGGACGCCGCGCAAGCCGGCGACCCTCTGGATGGTCCCGCCGATCCCTTGCGGAGCGCCCCAAAGACTTCGGCTGGCAGGAGGCAGGTCCGCATCTATCGGAACCGCCCTCTGCTTGAACTCGATGACGCCACCGAACAAGCCATCATCGCCGCGTACCGAACCGTGTGCGTCAACCATTCGGCGGACCAGGTGCTTTGCGATCCCGACATCAACGCGCGATTCGTCCAGGAATGCAAGAAAAAAGGCATTGCCGGAGAGCCATCCACATGGAATCGCCTTCTGCTTCGCATTCGGAAGAGGGGCAACTTGCCCAAGCTCGGCGTGGCGAAGCGGCGGCTGACATTCCCAGAGATCGACCTTTACAGCGACGCCGCCGAGGTCGCCATGCACTTGATGAGCGTCGACTACGGCTACTCGCTCGACGAAATCCTTTGTTCGCCAGAGGCGGCCCTGGAGTTCGACCGGATCGCTGGCGAATTCGCCCCGGGTTTTTCGCCCTTGGAATATCGCTGGGCAGCCCTTTCGATTCGCAAGCGGGCATCGGACTGCAAGCGGTTCGCCAAGAGGCACTTTTCCCCTTGGCTTGCCAAACGAAGACTGCCGCCCGCGGCGCCGTTGTCACGTTGGACCGATGCCCGCTATGAAGCGGCAGGCGTCTACGTGCTTTTGAGCGACTCCCTGGCCCTGTATGTCGGCGAAACCTTGAACTTGCGTCGCCGAATTGCCCGCGTCCTGACTGCCGACGGATGGAAGCGGCTCGATCCCAAGACGGCCATCGTGATTCCCACGGCAACGGACTCAGGACGCCAGCATGGACTTCAGTCCGCCCTCATCCAGCGCATCAAACCTTTGCTGAACTCAAAGCTTCTCCGACTGGAAGAGGGGGCGATTGTTGCTGAAGATAGGTGACCATTTTTTTATTTCCCCTATACGGCGAGCTGGCAACCGGTTAGGATGATTGCCTGGGCAAATCATCCCGCGGTGCGCCGGCGCGACGGGGAGCGCGATTTGCTTTCCTCAGTGGCCGAGTCTGTTCCTTCTCAATTGGCGGAGAAAATGGTCAAACTGATTTTGCGAGAGCGGGAGTCGATTCAAGAGGCCGTGCGCCGTTTCCGAAAGCTCGTCGAGCGCACGGGAATCAAGAAAGAAATGCGAAGACGCGAGCATTACGAGAAGCCAAGCGTGACCCGGCGGCGAGCCAAGGTCCGGGCCGAGCGCCGCAGCCGAATGCGCTCGCAATCGTAAAATCGCTCCGCCTGGAAACGAACGATTCCCGCTGGATTGGAATCCGGCGGGAATCGTGGTTTGAGGGAAGTCTCGGGCAAGCGAGAAACTACCAACCGCGGCGGCGACCGCCGGCGCGGGGGCGATCTTGTTTGGGCCGGGCTTCGTTCACCGTGACCGAACGCCCGTCAATTTCCCGGAGATTCAACTCCTGGATCGCCGTGGCTGCTTCTCGGCCGTCGGCCATCTCGACAAATGCGAAACCGCGAGGCCGGCCTGTTTCGCGGTCCTTGACAATGTTGACATTGGAAACCTTGCCGTACTGCGAGAACGCTTCCCGCAGGTCGTCCTCGGTGGCCGTGTACGACAGATTGCCGACATAGATACTGGTCATGAGCTCCAAAACCCTTTCTCTGCGATCGATTGGTTGATCGCCCTTTGCGGCCTAGCGCCGCCGTTGAAACGGAAACCCAAAAAACTCAACTCTGGCAGCCACCGTTTTACCCTGAGCCCAAAATCCAAGAAACACGGCGGCGGCCAACGGTAGCAGGGAAAGATCAACCGCACCTGGAGATCGACGCCCCACCTTCGAGACGCCGCGACGCAGATCGTCGGTGACTTAGAACGAGAGCTCTGGACCTCACGGGCTCACTTGGCTTCTCGCCGCAACTACCATCGGTATTCTACCCTAAAGATCGTACCATGGAAGCCCAGTTTTTTTGTTTTTTTTGGCGGATAGTTTTTTAAGCCCAAACGAGGGGTGAGCGAAGGCCAGATGAAACTTCCTTCCGCACCTTCGGCACTCGCCAAAATGCATTCCAGCTTTCTCAGCCGCCGCGTGAATGGTGAGCGGGGGGAGTGACAGAACTCGGCGATTCCCGGCTTCCGTGATCGCCATCCCTTGGACGGCTACCCCCGGTTGGCGTTCACGAGGGGCGACGACTCACGGATGAGCCAACACGCTCGAGATGCCGTTTTCGAAAGTACGCAAGAAATCATCACGTGCTTATTTCGTCGGGACTTCCCAGGCTCGCGCCGGCATGAACCGGGAAAGAATCGAGCTTGCCGTCGGTGCCTGAGATTTTCACACGGCGCGGGGACCTTGTACCGTGGTTATTCACCATCGGTTTTCTCGCGCGGGCTGGGTTAGACAATGGGTTGCACGCGGGCAATGGGGGCTTTAGATTTGGGCCAGTGGGGGCGGGCGGCTGGTATTGCCTAAGGTTTGACCGAGGAGAAACAAAGATGTGCCAAGCATGTGCGGCAGGCGGTCTGAGGCGGCGAGAATTCCTGGCGTTGGGCGGGGCCATGGGAGCTTCGATGCTGTTTTCCGGCGGCGGAGCCACTCAGGCTGCGCCGCTCCAGCCTGCTATGCCGCGGCAACCCAAAAAGCCTGCCCGCATCATGGCCGCCTTCCTCTATCCACCGACCGACGTGGTGAACGCGGGCAAGATGGAGGACGTCTGGGCGAAACACCAGTGGTTCACCTGGCCGGGAAATCAGTTCCAGCCCGAGGCCCAGCAAGAAAAATTCACCGCCAAGATCCGCGAGATGGCTCAGACGCTCGGCGTCGAAGTCGAATTCGCCCCCCGCGCCATCTATCAGCAAGCCAGGGCGGCGGAGTTCATCGCCCGCGCCAAGCAGGCCGCTCCCGACGCGGTGCTGATCGTCAATTTCTGGAACACCCTGTCGACGCTGGCCTTTCAGATGGTCACCGAATCCGCTCCCGCGGCCATCGTTTATCACGCCCTCGGAGCGAATCACCAATTGCCGCCGGAATCGCTCCGCAAGGCCGAGGGGATTTACTACATCCACTCGATGGACAATTTCGCCGAGATCGAACGTGGTTTGCGGGCCGTGCGGGCCAAGAAGATGCTCGCCCAGAGCCGGCTGCTGCGAATCTCGGGCCAAGCGACCGCGGTTTCACAGGATCGCGAGAAGACGTTGGGCGTGGAAATCGTCAGCGTGCCGGCCGCCGAATTCAACGCCATGTTCGACGCCATCCAACCCGACGTGGCCCTGCGAAACGAAGCCCTGGAATTCGCCAGGCAGGCCGTGCGCGTCACGGACGTCAGCGACGAGTACCTGGTCGAGGCGATGCGAGCCCATCGGGCGGTGCGGCAGATCGTCGACCGATACGGCGCCGATGCGATTACGATCGAGTGCCTGATGCTCAAACACCGCAAGCCGTGCATCAGCTTCGCGCTGAACAACGCCGAGCTTCTCCCCAGCGGATGCGAAAATCACCTCGACCCCACCTTGACGTTGATGCTCGGCCGGTGGTTGTTCGATCGAGCCGGGTTCCAGCACAATCCCGAGTTCGACACAAGCGAGAACCGCTATTTTGCCGCCCACTGCACCTGCGCGGTAAAACTCCATGGGCCTCAAGGGCCTGGCCAGCCGTTCGTCGTGCGCCCGTTCTTTCATCAGTTGCCGAAGACCGCGGCGCTCGACGTGCAATGGACGCCCGGCGAGCCAATTCTAGTGGCGAAGTATCTTTCAGGAAAGGAGACGTTGACCTGTTGGGCGGGCAAGGTGATCGAGTCGCCCCCCTCGCCTCCGACCGGCGGTTGCGCTACCCGCGTGCTGATGACCATCGACGACGTCAAGGATGTGTGCGACATCTACGCTGGCCCGCACCCCGTGCTCTTCTGCGGCGATCGCGGCGACGCAAGACGCATGAAAGCCTTTGCCCGCATGTATCGGCTGCAACTCGAAGGCAACGTGTAGAGATCAGCCTAGCGCGGGTCTGTCCGCCGCGCAGGCTCCACCGCCGCCCCCCGGGCGCGGAATCTTCCGCGGAAGTGGTTTAACGAGCATTTCCGCCGTGCTGTGGCAGGGCTGAGGCAGCCGTTGACGGACCGGGGGACCATGCGCTTTTCGCAAACTTCGCCCTGAAACCAGTGGCGGTTTCCGCCAATGGCCGCGACCGGGAAAGTGTGCCGTTTAGGCGGACTGTACCGGGCACATCGTTGGACGAGCCGCATTTTACGGATTCCGGTGGCGCGGCATGCCGATCGAATACGGTAGGGAGACCTCGGGAAAGGAGTCTTTGGACATGAAAACCGGCTTTGTTCAACCCTTGGCGATTCTCGTCGCCTTTGCGGCAATGGCCGGGACGGCGCCGTGCCGCGGTCAGGACCTGAATATCGAGATTCCGGTGCCGGAGCCATCGATTCGGGCGTCAGCGAGCAAAGAGGTGGGGACACGGAAGCACGCCCCGCGAGGCAGCGGTTCGGCGGAGAAACGGCAAACCGCTCGACCGTCGCCGGCCGACCTTCGGCCGTCGGTGGCCCCAAGAGGCGACGAGGAATCGCCGACGGACCTCGGGGCCTTGCCGGATCGCGGCGAGTCTTCGTCACCGCCCAGCAAGTTTCCTCGCGGGTGGTTGGATTCAGGGCCCGACACCGCAATGCGGCGCGAGCCTTCGTGGGGAAATCCCGTGGGAATTCCCCTTCGCGCGAGGCCGCAGGGTGAGCCGGAGGCAGTTGTTTCCAGCCGCAATAAAGTGAACGCCGCGGAGGCTCCGCCACGGGCGGCCAAGAATCGGGCTGATGTCAAGGAACCATCGGGCCGCGGGGCATGGTTGAGCCGCTGGTTCCAGGGCGGGCGGCGCGAAGGCTTCCCGGCCGAGCCGCCGAAGGTGGCCCGACGCCATCGGCCTTCAACCACCCACGATTCGGCGAAGGAGCTTGCCCCGCCGTTTTTCGCCAAACCCCGACTGCCCGACCCCCTGGACCTCGATTCCGTCATCAAACCTCAAAGGGATTGACTGCCCAAAGGCCGTCGCGGGAAACGGTCTTGGACGGTCTGGACCGACATGCTTTCCTCGCGGAGGGCCTCCATGGCCTTCACGGCGGCGTCGGCGGCGGGGAGCGTGGTGATGCACGGAACGCCCATCGAGACGGCGGCCGCGCGGATGCGCCCCTCGTCGGTGCGGGCCCCCTTGCCGCTGGGCGTGTTGATCACCAGTTGAACCTGCCGGTCGCGCATGAGGTCGATCAGGTTGGGGTGGCCTTCCTGGATCTTCTTGACCCGCTGGACTCGGATTCCAGCCGCTTCCAGGCATTGCGCGGTGCCGCGCGTGGCCAGCAGTTCGTAGCCCAAACGTTCCAATCGTTGGGCCAGCCTTACGATATGCTGCTTGGCCCGGTCGGCCACACTGATGAAAATCCGCCCGCTCCGCGGCAGCACCGTGCCGGCGGCGATCTGGCTCTTGGCGAAGGCGATCGAGAACCGCTCGCTGATTCCCATCACTTCGCCAGTGGATTTCATCTCGGGCCCCAACACGATATCCACCCCGGCGAACTTCACGAAGGGGAACACGGACTCTTTGACCGACACGTGGGCGGGGATCGGGTCGCTTTGGAGCCCCTGGTCGGCCAGGCTCATTCCCAGCATGGCCTTCGTGGCGACCTTGGCCAAGGGGATGCCGATCGCCTTGGACACAAAGGGCACGGTGCGGCTCGCCCGAGGGTTCACCTCCAAAACATAGACATTCGGCCTGCCTTCCTCGCGTTTCACCGCGAACTGGACGTTCATGAGCCCGACGACCTTCAGGTCGCGGGCCATGGCGCGGGTCGCTTCCTTGATTTCCGCGACCACGGGTCCCTCCAAGCTGTAAGGCGGGATGGCGCACGCGGAATCGCCCGAGTGGACCCCGGCCTCCTCGATGTGCTCCATCACGCCCGCCACGATCACCTCTTGGCCGTCGCACACCGCGTCGACGTCCACTTCGGTGGCGTCTTCGAGGAACCGGTCGATGAGCACCGGCTGCCCCTCGGCCACCACGAAGGCCTCCTTGACGAAGTGCTCGAACTGGGCCGAGTCGTAACAGATTTCCATGGCCCGGCCGCCGAGCACGAAGCTCGGCCGCACGAGCACGGGAAATCCTACCCTGGCGACGGCCGCGCGGGCCTCGGCCAGGTTCCGCGCAATGCCGTTGGCCGGTTGCTTGAGCTTCAGCCGCTCCAGGAAATTCTTGAACTTCTCGCGGTCCTCGGCGTCCTCGATCGTATCGACGCTCGTGCCGAGGATGGGAACGCCGGCGCTGGCCAAGGCCCGGGCCAGATTGAGCGGCGTCTGCCCGCCAAACTGAACGATCACCCCTTCCGGCTGCACGCGGTCGTAAATGTTGAGCACGTCCTCCGTGGTCAGCGGCTCGAAGAAGAGCAAGTCGCTGGTGTCGTAATCGGTGCTCACCGTCTCGGGATTCGAGTTGACCATGACCGACTCGATCCCCATTTCTCGCAGGGCAAAACTGGCGTGGCAGCAGCAATAGTCGAACTCGATTCCCTGGCCGATGCGGTTGGGACCGCCGCCGAGGATCATCACGCGTCGCCGATCCGCCTTTTTCGGCGGGGTTTCGTCTTCGTCCTCGTAGGTGGAATAGTAATATGGCGTATAGGCTTCGAACTCCGCCGCGCAGGTGTCCACGGCCTTGAACGTGGCCACGATGCCCCGGCGTTTGCGGTCGGCCCGCACCGCCATCTCCGAAGTCCCCCAAAGATGGGCCAATTGCCGGTCGGAAAAGCCGAACCGTTTGGCCTCGCGGAGCAAAGCGTCGTCCGCCGCCTCCAAACTTCCCACGGCCCGAAGCCGGTCCTCCATCTCGATGATTTCGTGAAGATTGTCGAGGAACCACGGGTCGATGCCGGTCAGTTCGTGGATTTCCTCGATCGACATTCCGTGCTTCATGGCGTAGCGGAGATACCAGACGCGCTGATCGTCGGGCCGGGCCAGGCGGGCGCGGACGTCGTCGAGGCTCGGCTGCCGGGGCGTGCCCCAGAGGTCCTTGCTGTCGCAACCGAAGCCGAAATGGCCGACCTCCAGCCCGCGCAACGCCTTCTGGAACGCTTCCTTGAACGTCCGCCCAATGGCCATCGTCTCGCCCACGCTCTTCATCTGCGTGGTGAGGTCCGGCTTGGCCTCGGGAAACTTCTCGAAGGCGAACCGCGGGATTTTCACCACCACGTAGTCGATCGTCGGCTCGAAACAAGCCTTGGTCAGCCGAGTGATGTCGTTGGGCAATTCGTGCAACCGGTAGCCGACGGCCAGCTTGGCGGCGATCTTGGCGATGGGAAAACCCGTGGCCTTCGAGGCCAACGCGCTGGAGCGGCTGACGCGGGGGTTCATCTCGATCACCACCATCCGCCCCGTCCGCGGATGGATCGCGAACTGGATATTCGACCCGCCCGTCTCCACCCCGATCTCCCGAATCACCGCCAGCGAGGCGTCACGCATCCGCTGGTATTCCTTGTCCGTCAGCGTCTGGGCCGGGGCGACGGTAATGGAGTCGCCCGTGTGGACCCCCATGGGATCGAAATTCTCGATCGAACAAATGATGACGACGTTGTCATCCTTGTCGCGCATCACCTCCATTTCGTACTCTTTCCATCCGAGGACCGATTCCTCCAAGAGCACCTCGTTGACGGGCGAGGCGGTGAGGCCGCGCGCCACCTGTTCGTCAAACTCCTCGCGGTTGAAGGCGATGCTCGATCCCGTGCCCCCCAAGGTAAAACTGGGCCGGATCACGGCCGGCAATCCAATTTCCTGGAGCACAATCCGGGCTTCTTCCAGAGAGTGGACGGTCCGCCCACGGCACACGTCCAGCCCGATCTTCTCCATCGCCAGTCGGAACTGATCGCGCGCCTCGGCCTTGGCAATCGCCACCGGATTGGCCCCGATCATTTCGACGCCGAACTTTTCCAGGACGCCATGCCGAGCCAGGTCCATCGCTAAATTGAGGCCAGTCTGCCCGCCCAATGTGGGGAGCAGGGCGTCGGGTCGCTCCGCCTCGATCACCTTGGCGACCATCTCCCAAGTCAATGGCTCGATGTACGTCCGATCGGCCATATCGGGATCGGTCATAATCGTGGCAGGATTCGAATTGATCAGAACAACCTGGTACCCCTCTTCCCGAAGGGCCTTGCACGCCTGGGTCCCCGAATAGTCGAACTCGCACGCCTGCCCGATGATAATCGGGCCGGAACCAATGAGCAGTATTTTGTGTAAATCATCCCGACGTGGCACGTGACGTCTTCCCCTTGCAACAACGTCGCGGCATCAGATGGCTTGCCAATCCGCCGCCAAGCCTCTACCGCATCCAAAAAAGCCAACTTGGCCTCGTTAAAATCCCCTAATGCTAGCACGGTGGCAGCATCATCTTCAAGGGGTCAGTCCGCCCAATGACTGCTCACCCTGGACCGCCTCGCCCGAGCATGAATGATTCTCGCCGCGATCTAAACACGCCTCAAAAAAACCCAAGCACGCAACTTGGGCAACGTCGGGCGGCCCGTGTCAATTCGGCGAGATCGCTAAGTTTCCAGACGGCCCGCGCTGGGGACAGGAGGACATCAGATTTGGCCGGGCGAAGCATACGCCCGCCGCAACGCTTACAAACCAAGCGGTCCCTCGGCACGACGACTACCAAGGTTTTTCAAGGCCGAGCGGACATGGAAGAATCGCCCTGCCTTTCGCCCTTCACCGCCTTGCTCGCGCTCAGCGCGGGCGCAAGAGTCGCGACCGACTTTCGTACTGCGAGGCGTGACGAAGCAATTCATCGGCACGCCGTAAGAGCGCATCTGCCGGATCCCACGCCCCGCCTCGGCTCGTGGCCGGATCACAGGCAATCAAGCGTCCCCGGCAATGCTGGCAAACGACCTCGCGCCCTAGATACTCGACGCGGATGTGCAAACGTCGGCCACAGGTCGGGCACTGTTGGACGAAAAAAATGCCGTTGGACATGGCGAATCCCTCCTGAACGGCCGTTCCTCCCTCATTCCTTTAGGCCCGGAACCGCTTCATCTTAGGCCAGTTTCCGACGAGTTGCAAGAGCCGGTCGCGCGATCGTTTGGGTTTTCGGGTGTACTAGGAGCCTGTCCGAGTATTTGTCGCTACTGGCCCTTTGCGGGTGTCTCGAGGGTTGGGGAGGAGGTCACTGGACCTCATTGCCAACCTCGGCGCGCACCGGTAGCGCTAAGGACCCGCTGGCTTCCATTGAACTCTCCATAGTTTGAGCAGGTTGTGCGTCAGATAGATCAGTTGCCGTTCCGCCGCCACTTTGTCCAGCCCTCGGAGGAGGAACTTGGAACTTGCGGGGACAGTATACCTAATTGTGCAACAATTAAGTATACTGTCCCCGCAAGTCCCAAAAGAAAAGGCC
>Ga0209101_1002409_pt1 | contig 12357 bp, 13 predicted proteins | sample ConPoolayeCmetaG_FD_185481 | JGI IMG/M metagenome (GOLD analysis project Ga0209101, IMG submission 185481) | Hot spring microbial mat communities from California, USA to study Microbial Dark Matter (Phase II) - Cone Pool mat layer C metaG... ... | reverse complement strand
GCCTGCGAAGGGTAGCCTGGGGGTGCGGCCTGCGAAGGGTAGCCTGGGGGCGCTGCCTGCGAAGGGTAGCCTGGGGGCGCTGCCTGCGGAGTAGAGTCTTGAGGCGCTGCCTGCGGGGCAGCGGATTGAGGAGCATAGGGCGAGGAATGCAAGGAAGAGTCGTTGGATGACATGGACAACTCAGGCGGTGGGGGGTGGGGCGGTCTGCGTGGAGGATGTTCGGGCTCGTGTGACGAGCGATGTAGTTGCGAAAAACCGCGTTGAGGAACCATCGGAGGGTTGTCCTTGTCGAACTCATCCTCAGGTTCTTCATCCAGCGGATTCGGAGTGAACTGCCTCTGTTTCAGAAGCATCAAGCGAATCTCTTCAAGAGATCTCTGAGATTGCTCCTGGATTTCGTGTGTTCTGTCGGCCACGGTTGCTGCCAATTCTGCCGCGCGAGCAGCTGTTCTGCGTGCTTCTTCGGAGGCCATCTTTGCCTGTTCTAGCGCGCGTCTTGTTTCCTCACGAGCGCGTTCTTCTGCTTCCTTGCGTGCGCGTTCTTCTGCTTCCTGACGAGCGCGTTCTTCTGCTTCCTTGCGTGCGCGTTCTTCTGCTTCCTTGCGTGCGCGTTCTTCTGCTTCTTTCTGGTGGATGAGTTCCTTGAACTTCTCTTCGGCGCGTTTCTCAGCGCGTTCTTCGGCGGCCTGGATCAGGACAAGCGGATCCACGGGGGGGGTAGGAGGTTTGTCTTCTGGCTTGGCGCCCATGGCTTCCATCCTTTTTCGAAAGGCCTCCTTCTGCGGCAAGTGTTCCCTCAGGTTAAGAACACTGCTGTTGACGATCGTCCCGTTGACGTGGATGATCTTCCACTCAAAAGATTCATCTTCTCCCGTCCAGTAAAACTTGGATTGCAGGTACTCAATGAAGTCTGAGTACGTTGGGATCCTTGAGAGTGGGATGGGTGGGATCGTGGACTCGGATCGAGCAGGGAAAATCTGCTTGATATGGACCATGAAGCGCTTCCAGGTGTCTGGGTAGACGCGCGCGGCTTCGGCCCATCGTGAGGTATCGCTCAGTTCAATTCCTGTCTTGCTCACAGGAACCCCCTCCCGCCGAAGCCGTGCCCTCTCCTCAAGCTTCTGGTTTTCGGATCGAGCGTCAGCGCTCATTGTGCGCGGACGTTTGCGTTCTTTGGTAGGTTCGCTCAATCTGGGTCGATCTGCACGTTCCACTGAAGGATTCTCTGCATCGCCTGGTGGTTGACTGCGTTCTTCCCCAGGTTCCTGATTGCCCCCATCCGTCGGAGAGGGCTTCGGAACATCTGGCGAAATTTCGGTTGCTCCTCGAAGGTTGCCAGGAGTCGTACCACTCTCTTTCCGTTCAGGTAGTGGCTCTCCAACGTCTGCGTCTGCAGGTTGAGACCCAAAAAATCCAAGGTGCTCGTCCTCCACGGTGTCAAAGCGTTCGTCAAGAATTGCAGCTGCTTTGTCAGACTCTGGCTCGTCCGAGGAAAAATCACTTCGATGGTGACCATGGTCCCCAGTGTACTTGATGTGTCGATTTCGTGCTCGTCCAGACGTCATGATTTGACCTTCTCTAGTTGATCAAGCATGACTCGAACCTGAGACGAGGCCCCTACGATGGGTGTAGGCACAGAAGGGATGGAGAACGTGCGAGGAGGGCTTGAGGTTTTGTTTTCTTTTTTTGCCGCAGGAGTGGATACCAGAGACTGGTACTGGCGAAGGTGCTGAGAGACTCTCGTTTTTGCAGCAAGCGTGATGCTTGGATCAATCTCCTGAAGAACATGAAAATGCGCCAGAAGAATATCCGAAACAACACGCCCAGGAGGGATGTGAATCCCGCGAGCGATCTTTTCAAGGAGGCTCGCAGCTTCGGGTCGCAGCCGAAGGGCAATCCGAACGAAAGATCCCTTTCGGTTCTTCCCTTCGGACGTGGATAGTTTCCGAGCCATTTTCGTTTCAGGTGGTAAGCTCGGCTGGATCGCTGCCGCAGCGGCCATGATTTCTGGGAAGTGCTCGCGGAGATGTTCGATCAACGCTCCTGAGGAAAAGGCGTGGATGCAGGACACGACTCTGTCCTCAGGGATCGTGATGGAGTAGGACGTGCCGGCAACGGTCCCCTCCCGTCCCGAGCACAGAACGACGTACTGGCCGACCGACCGCTGAACAACCCCCGCAGGGATGTATTGGATCGCAAGTACTTCCGTGCGGAAGACCATTTTCGCAGGAACCCCCTCCTTGCTACGTTCCATGGTCACGGGGTACCCCATCATGAAGCGATGGGTCTCCGTGTAGATTGCGTAAATCAGAGGACGAGTATTCTCGTCGCTGGGCAGATAGGCTTCTAGAGGGAGTTCGTTCGTCGCTACCTCCTCCTCGTTCTCCCGCTCCTCCTCGTTCTCCTGCTCGGAGGTCGCAGGGGGTTCCTGGACCGAAGAGGCTTCTGCAAGCCAAGAAGAACCGTTGGAAGAAGGTGCAGAGGGGTTCAGGGGACTGCTTTCGGTGGTTAGGGTAGGCTCGACGGTTTCGTTTGCTGCAGTCACCACGGATTCTTGAATGGTTTTTTCCGACATGTGACTCTAAATAGATGACGAGACAAACCTTTGCAAATGTTTTCTGGAGCACGTCGCACTTTTTAGGAAACTCCCTGAATTTTTGATGTTTTTTCTGTCGAAGCTTCGCAAGAAGATCGACGGATCTCCTGGATTCGCTCACGCACCCAACGTGAGGAAATTTTCGTACGACTTCGTGTGAGCACCCCCTTCTCATGGAGCTTGCGAGCCATCTGGGCATAGGGGATTTTCTTCTCATGGCAGAGAAGAAGCCACTGGAGGATGGCCTGCTCGTTCTGGTTCAAAATCAATTCTTTACGAGACTCGTCCCAGGAGAATCCGTAAGGAGGAGGAGCGGGAAGAGTGCTTTGCGGTGTCTCAAGGTTCTTTCGTAGCCACTTGGGGTCCATCGGAGAACCGCTTCGCCATCGGATCCCTTCAAGGAAGGCGATCTCGGAGACCTTGGCCCAACTGTACCCCTGGCCACGAAGCTCAAGAAGCCTCTTGATATGTTTTTGCTCCTCTTCGTGAGGAAGCAGAATTTTTTTTCCATCTTTCTCGGCCACGACGAACCCGTAAGGAACGCGCCCTCCAAGGTACTCCTGACGAGACCTTTTCACGGAGAATGCCTTTCGAATTCGCTCCTGGATTGAGAACCGCTCGTACTGGGCCACACTGGTCAGTACGTTGAACAAAAGTTCGCTGATCGGATCCTCCATACCACCTGTCTGAACAGCGACCAGCGTGGCGCCAAGCTTTCGGAGAGCCTGGACAATCTTCATCGACTCGTTGAGATCGCGACTGAAGCGATCAATCTTTTGCGCCAACAAGACGCCGGCCTGATGGTCCTTGATGCACTCCAGTGCCTGCTGAAGAACACGACGATCCTCAAAGAGAGCCCCCCCGGACATTTCCTCATGGAACGTGCCGACCACCGTTTTTCCATGGGATGCGCACCAGCGAAGGCAATCCTGGATCTGCGCTTCTTGCCCAAGCTCCTGCCGATCCGAATCGGTGGAGACGCGTGTGTAGATGACGACGAGATTCGGATTTGATTTTTTCTTCGCTACACCCATCGAAAACGTTTCCTGATCTGGACTTCTCCACGGGGACAAATCTTCTTCACGAAAGCCTTCATTGCCCTTGCCTGTACGCGTGTCATGCGAAGCGCTCCGTTGAAGATCGACGTGTCTGGTTCTTTTCCCTCGGGAGCAAGAACCAGATTCATCGTGGCGATGTCTTTCCCAGAGGTTACGCTCCCAAGGTGAACGTAACCGACTCTCCGCTCGCTCCTTACCCAGACGACGCATGAGGTGTATACTTTCTTTTTGTATGTTTTTCGCGACATCACCTTTGTGTTTCTCATAATTCTTCTCCTTTGGGAAGAAGGAAAAGAAATTAAGAGGATTCTCTAGGAAGGATTCGGCGTTGATCTTCAACGGAGCGCTTCGCATGACACGCGTACAGGCAAGGGCAGTGAAGGCATTCATCAGGAAGACATGCATCGTCCAGTCCATGGAGGGGTAGCGGGGCGTACCTGATCAGGATGTCGATCAGAGGATCCCCCACTTGACAAAGGGATACATTTCTCACAGGCGAACCATGGTCTCTTGGTCCACAAGATATTCGGCCTCGGTGATGTTTACGCTCCACATATGCCATTATTTTCTGAAGTTTTTAAAGTGGAGTACTAGGTTATTCCAGACCAACCAGAGGCTTGCATACGTTGCGCCACTTGACGTTCAGAAGGTTTTGGTAGGCGTCAAACCCCTCCGGGTCATCCCTGTGGATCATGTCAAGTTCGATCTTTCTCCGACCGAAGACTTCCTGGTAACTGGAGATCTTCACCTGGGATCGAAAGATCCCGTTCTTGGTTCGGTTCTCCAAGGCGATCCTGGCCTTAGGAGACATCCTAAAATTGTTTTCGTCAACTTGCTCAACGTATGCTCCGCCAACCAACCGCGACAAGGCCATCAAGATGGTCTGTTCGATCAAGATGTAACCCGCAAGAGACTCCTCCATCTGGTTCATGGAAAGAATGCACGGTTCCTTCGTGAGCAAGAAGAGCCTCACCAGGCGATGGTCCAGGGGACGACGCACCTCGTCGACCATGATGTCATCCTCTGGGTCGTACCATCGGAACATCTCAAGTTTGCCGGACTTCACCATCCATCGGATCTCCTTGGAGAAGAGCGCGGGTCGAGGGATCTGCTCAACGTCGACCTCAAGGTCTTGGTCCAGCATCCAGAAGAATCGGTCAAGACCATTCTTCGGCAATGGCAATGCCGTTTTCTTGCTGGAAAATCCCCAGCGATTGGTGGGATTTTGGACTTCCGATGCAAGACCTTGAATGATTCGCAGCGAAGGCATGGTGTCTCTAAAAAAGAAAACGTCGTTTCGGACACCGCCACTATAAAACCTCTCGTACTATTGGCAAGACTTATTCTAAAGTCCCCATGGCATTGGAAATAGATCGCGCAATCAGTCCACCATGTAGCGATGCACACCATGTCTTACTCGACCAAGGGTGGCAGGGGCATCTCTTTTCGAATCAAATCCGCCAGCAGGCGGTCATGCTCGGCCTTCGCCTTCTTGCTTTCATTCCATTCCTTGCCGACCGCAACGGACTCAAGCACGTCGTAAATCACGCCCCAGGAAATGTGCGAACCAGAAGGATTTATGGCGGCTAGAACCGTGAGCAGAACAACATTCAACGAAGCCAAGGCTTGGGCTTCCCTGCTACGGTCCTCGCCACCTGCGCACCAGGCGTCCAGGAGGTCCAGGGCCTGACGGTCCTCGGCGGTGAGGTTGGGCACCGTCCGCACGCACAACACGAGGAGGCGCACCAACGCTTTATGCTCCTCGGACTCCGTGCCTTTCGCAGACGCCCAAGATTGGATGTATTCGATCATGTGCAGCGCAGATACGGAGTATGCCCACCACTCCAGGATCTTGCAGTTGATCAAGACTTTCCCATCGGGCGAACACCGATCAGGGTTCTCCCACAAATAAATCGCTGCCCGCCGAGCCCCATCCTCAATGGTGCGCCAATCTCCCGGCTGCGGGGACCAGACGAGCAGGTAAATCGGGGCCATCGGGTTGGACCACGCCTCGGGAAAGCCCTCCAGCAAGGCCTTGCGCCAGACGTCCTCGGGCACCACAGGGTTCTGGATCACCACCCGTTCCACGGCCTTGGCCGCGTGCTTCGCGAGATGGCGCAAGCGCTCGGGGTCTGTTTCGGGGTCAGCGGCTTCCTCAAGCAGCGTTTGACGGGGATTCTCGTGGTGTCTCGTGGCCATGGCTTACTCTACCTCAGGGGGTAAGGCATTGCTTTTAGAATCAAATCAGCCAGCAGGCGATTGTGCTCGTCCATCGCCTCCTTGCGTTCGCGGAACGACGCCACGCCTGTCTTGAACCGTCGTCGCTCCAGCTCGTCCTTGTCCTGATCTGCTTGCTCGACGGAGAGCAGCCCGGCATTGATCGCGAGGACGTAGAGTCGCACCGTCGTCATCAACCGGTCCTCGCCGAGGCGGGCCACGACCTGTCGTCGGAAGAGGCGCCGCTCGTCGGATGCGATCATCCAGCCAGCGGTCACCACCATCGCCAGACACGCCGCCTCGCCGCTGCCGAGAGTGGCGCGGAGGCTGGCGTAGAGCTCGATCGCCTTGAGGTCCATGAGCGGCTCCTTCTTCAGCTTGCCGCAACCGAGGGCCTCGTTGAGCGCTCACCGCTGGCTCAGGTCCGTCACCTCCTCGTAGACGTGGTCGGGGATCACGAACTCGTAGCCCGGCAGGTCGTCGAGGATGGGCAGCCGTCCGACGTGGATCAGGTTGATGAAGACGCAGGCGTCCGTCACTCAAGTTGTCATGGCGTGCGTCAACCCTCTGCACCCGCGCTGTTCGGGATCGACTCGTCATCGTCGATCAGCGCTTCGAGGTCTGCCTTCGGCGCGCCGACGAGACGCGCGAGCTCACGCAGCTTGCCCGTTGAGATGAGGTCGCGACGGTAGGCATCAAGCGCCAGCCCGAGGAAGCGGCGCCTGAACTCGTTACGCTCCTGGGTGTGGTCCGGCTCGGCGATTCCGAGAAGCCTTGCGGTCGTTCGGCTCTTGCCACGATCGTCCTCCTCCTTAAGGCGGGAGAGCTCGGCGTCGGTGATGAAGCGCAGGTTGCGCAGGCGGTAGAGCGCGGCCGGCACGCTCACGCCGAACAGCGAGGCCATCTGCACCACGTCGTAAATCTGCATGTCCTGCGAGTGGGGCGCGGCGCGCCCCTCGACGGTCACCGCCTCGTTGTCGTCATAGACCTGCACGAGCGATCGACTCGGCTTGCCCTTGCCCAGCGTCGCCAGGAACCGAGCCACTGCGTCGGCGGGCATCAGGAAGCAGGCCGCGAAACTGTTGGCGCGCACCTTGATGAGGTCATCGCTGCGAGACGCATGGCTCACGGTGCCGAGCCGGTCGCGGTCCATGAGCAGGTGCGCGTACTCGTGCGCGAACGAGAACCTGCGCCGCCAGACGTGGTGCTGGCGATTGGCCATGACGAAAAACCCGAGCTTCGGGTCGTTGATGCTGAGCCCCGAGACGTCGTCCGGCAGGTTGACGAGGCCGGTCCTCACCCCCTGCAGCTCGATGAGCTCGGTCATCTCGGGCACAGGGGACAGGCCGAGGCCGAGCCGCCGCCTCTCCTCCTCGGCGACCCGGGCGCCTTGCTGGATGGCTTCCCAGCGGGTCTTGGGCACCGCCTGGGGGTAGGCCGCCAACGTCGCCTGCTCCCGGTCAATGCCGAGAAGCATCTCGAGGTTGGTCAGCTCACGGCCGATGGCGATGCACTCGCGCACCTTCTCTACGACCTCGTGGTTCTCGGCGACGGACGGCTCGGCTCGAAAGAGCGCGGCGATCGTGTCGTCTTCGCGAAACGAGTCGGCCACGAACTCCCGAATGTCGCGGCCGAACAGGTACGCGAGCCGGTCAAGCTCAAGGCTCAACACGGCTCGGTTGCCGAGCTCCATCTGGGCGACGGTGGAGCGCGACACGCTCAGGTGCTGCGCGACGTCCTCCTGCTTCATTCGGCAGGCTTCTCTTGCCGCACGAAGGCGGCGTCCAAGCTCCTGTGCAGTGATGGGCATTGGACCTCCTATGCGATTAATGGCACGCTTCTCGGCGTGAACGCGTCCAGCGCCAGATGCAAGCCGTGAACGCGTCCAGCGCCAGATGCAAGCCGTAGCCACCCAGCGCGCCGGCGACCGCTCCGGCAATCGAGCAGTCGGGCGAGCGGACTGAGCGAGTTGTCGAACAGCCGGTCACGAATCCCGATCGAGAGGTTGATGACCTTCACGTGCGGCGCTGCTGGGGCTTCACCGCCTGTGGACTCGAACAACCGGCGCACCGCTCGATGAATGAGATCGACAACGAGCTCGGACTCCGTCTCTGTCTCGTGTTGCGGAGTTCTCCAGTCTCGTGGATCAGGCCGCAAGATGGGCCGCACGTAGAGACGCCGATTGAGGGGTGGCTCCCCTGCGTCGAGGTACCCGTGAACGATCAGCGATGCCATCGCCGTTCCGTGTCGCCGATCCGCTGCCGGATAATCGCTCTCGACGTTGTCTGGATCGTCAATCACCAGGCGCCCAGCAAGGCGGCGATGGTTCTGGAGGGGGAGCCCGTCGAAAAGTGCCACCACAGGTTCGCCGAGTTGAGCTGGAGCTGCTGGCAAGCCCTGGTCGGGGACCCGCGTGTCGCCAGCGACTGCCCCAGCCATCTGCCCCGCGGCGCGGAAGAATTGGACCTGCTTGCACTGCACCAAGGCGGCGTCGTGCACAACATCCGCAAGGAGTTGCTGCACCGACGCGATCGGCATGCGCAAGAGCAGCGCGTGATATCCAATCTCCTCGATCACAGACTCGGTCACGATCTCGCCTTGAAGAGCCTGGGCCAAGGTTGCCACGCGATCCCTCGCAACCTGCCTGCGTTGAGAGTCGCGCCGAAACCACAGCTCCACCTCGCAGGGCACGAGCTCTTCGTTGTGCTCCACGCGCTCTTTCCAGTCTTCGAGGATGCCGGTGTCCAGGAGTCGGTCACGGACCCCCCAAAGGCGCACATCCCACAACCGTTGAAAGAGGTTGCCCCACTTCGTAAAGCCACGCTCCAAACGCTGGCCGGCCTTATAGGCGGCCCAGAGCGACAGGATCTGCTGCAGCGCCTGCTGGTTGGTGAGGACGAGGAACATTCTTCCTCTCAGGGCTTTCTCTTCCCGGCGCTCGCCCTTCTTGTTCGTCGCGAAGAAGTCGTCGTCCGGTGGGATGTCCTCTCTTTCGATCTCGGCGAGCCACTCGAGGCCTGGGATTCCGGCTACAGCCTGCGCGAACTCGTCGACGGAATCCACCGTCTCCAGAACGATGACCTCTTCTGGCGTGATTCCAGTGGCTTCGCTTTGAAGGGGTAGCCGCCGTGCCTCGATCGCCTGCTGCAAGGCGGTGAACTGAGGAGAAAGCCGCTCATCCTGGCGAACGCGAGACGGCAAGTGAAGCTTCGCGCCGCCGCCGGGTTTCTTGCGCCGCGCCGCAGGAAGGTCAGGCGTCGGCAGGATCAACAGTGGACGTTCAGCCATTCTCGTCCTCGTTGCCGGGTAGCGTCACAGCAAAACGCTGTTCCCATTGCTTGAGCCGCTCCTCGACGATCTTGCGAAGGTCGGAGTCCGGTAGCCCGAGGACGTAGCGTCGCTGCACGTCGAGACCGAACTGCTCGATCTCCGAGAAGCTCAGCCCCCTCAGTTTCTTGGCCAAGCGGCAGAGCGTCGACCTGGAGCAACAACGAGCTGACGACCCGCTTGATCTCGCCCGTCTCGTGGACATCACCTCGTTCCTTGCCGACCACGTCGAACTCATCGAAGAAAAGAACGCAGCGCTGGGTACGAACCTGCTCAAAAAGGCGCGAAAGTCTGACGGCAGTCTCGCCAAGGTAGCTGGCGATTACGGCCTCATACCGAACGACCAGCAATGGCCTGGCGAGCTCGCTAGCGAGTGCTTCGGCCAGGGACGTCTTCCCGTTGCCAGGCGGCCCGGTGAGGAGAATTCGGTGACGTGGTTCCAGGTTGTGTGCCCGCAGAAGGTCCGCACGGTTCTGCTCTTCGATCACCTCTCGGCACGCAGCAGCAACGGTTTCCGAAAGGATCAGATGCTCGAGGCGACGTCGCGGCTCGACATCGTAGTAGAGCTCCCCGAAGCCGTTGCGCTTCAGTCCCACGGCAGGTTGCGCGCCGGGCGAGCCGTTGGCTTGCAGATGGCTGGCCAGACGGTCGGCCAGCATGTGGTGTTGTTTGGCTCGCTCCTCCGTGATCAGGGCCTCGAGCGACTTCCGGAAGAGCATCTGGTCACCCTTGGCGCCTGCCCGAACAAGGTCGAGTAGTAGGTCTGCACGTGCCATCAGCGCACCTCCTGGCGCGGCGCCAGTGGCCGTTCGAGGAGCCGAGCGGCAGCCGCACCGCATAGGCAAAGCGCAGACGTGCTTCGAGGGGGACAGGCGAAGCCGACGGCTAGCGCCCCAGCTGCTGGCGAGCATGGAGCGGTCCCTTCCCGGAAGGCCGACCTTTGGGCCTCTGCACCAGTAGAGTCTTTCGAGATCTCCATGTTCGAATCAACCTTCATCTAGTTCTCGACCAATCCTGGCTCCTTGTGAATAAGGTGTCCAGTGGCTCGAGGATCACCGTGACGATGTGGTTCGGGAGCGGGTTCGAACCGACAAGCAGAGGCAGCTTGTTCACGCGCCTGTTCATCTCACGCCTCCACGGCCCAGTGATTGGAGAGCACCTCGGCCTGCTGGAGCACGGTCTCGGTGGCCTTATCCTGCTTGTCGTAGTCGTTGAACGCCGCAAAGTCGGCGAACGAAGGGACCGGCGCCGGCTTCACGTCCTCCGGGTCGCGGTGCATGCGATAGAGGAAGCTCACGATCGCGTCCGAGGCACGCGCCACGAGCAGCGCCTGGACTCCATCGAGCTGCTGGAACTCGGGATCCTTGCCGTGGGAAGCGAAGCCGTGCGAGTTCCGGATCTCGCAGATGCCCTGGATCACGGTCTGCAGGCCGCCGGCCGTCTTACGGAGGCTGTCGCTCACCTCCTTGCTGACAGCAAGACCCGCTGGTACCAATCGCAGGTGTCCGAGCGTCTCCTTGAGCAGCCTGGGCAGATCCCAAGTCTCATTGCAGGCCGCTTTCCGTTCGGCGAGGATACCCTTGCAGGTGCTCTCCAGGAGGGTCTTGGCGAGGTCGAAGGCCAGACCGTGGTTCGTCAAGACCGCCTGCTCGATGGCCAGGACCTGCTGCTCGATGTGCACCGCCCCGGCCTCAATGGCCTCGCGCGCGCCGAGCATCAAGAAGGCAGGGCTGGCGGTCGCAGCGGTCATCAGCCGGCCCTTGCAAGGATACGCTCGGGGTCTTCGAGACGAAGCTCGCCCGAGATGAGCTTGGGGAGGAGGGCGTCACGCAGGGCGGCGAGGGTGCGGGATTCCCGCTCGTTTGACGCCAATCGTTCGTAGAGTGGTCGCGCGACTTGATCGAAAGCACCCATGACGCGCGTTGGCGGCGCGACGACCGAAATCGGCCTGAAGTTCTTCTTGCTGATCTCAAGGAATGTTGATCCGTTCGCGTTGCTCAGGATGACATCGTGTGCTTGGCGCGCCCACAGCAGAAGGAATAGGTTCGAGACGTCCTTCTTGGGTAGCATCGCGATGAACCCCTGGTTGATTGCAACCGAAATCTCCGCGATGGCTAGGTATCCGATGGGTGCACGTGAAGAAAGCAGCACCGTGCCCACCGGCAAGAGGTCCGAGCTGATTTTTCGCAGTCCCTCATCCGTGATTCGTCGCTCTGTATCAAGCAGCACTGGAAACGCGAGTGCCGAGAGATCCTTCGGGGTGGCCCAATGATGCGGGCCATCCCAGTAGCTCGGTTCCTTCGTACTTGGCGTGCTGCCTCCTACAACATCCGCGAGATCTCCGATCGCTTTCACCTCCCACCCCTTCGGAATCTCCCCCAGCTCGGGATGGTCATCGAACGAGTCGGGAAAGAGCTTGGCGATCTCGTCAGGGAGGCCCGGGTCGCGGCCTTCGGCCTTGGCGCGGACGGGGTCGAAGTCCACGAACCACGACTTGAAGAGCACCCGCGCCATCGCCTCCAGCGTCTTGCTCATCCGCCGGTTCAGCTCAATCTTGTCGTCCAGCGAGCCGAGGATGTGGGCGATCGCGCGCTGCTCTGCCGGCTCGGGAACGGCCGTAGGAATGCGACTGAGAATCTCTTGGTTTAGCAATGGTTGACCGGAACCGGCGCGCCAGTTGTTCAGGTTGAGAGTGTGGAGCAGATAGAACAGAAACCTCGGGTCGTTGTCGTCGAGCACGATCGCACGAATCGCATTATCGGTGACCCAGCATCGCTGCTTGCTCAGGTAGAGTGAACCGCAATAGCTGCCGACTCTGCCGATAACGATTGAGTTCGCATCGGCGTTGGCCTCATTTGCATAGCCGATAACGCCATTCGATCCATAGACAGGGTACGGTAGTCCGTCCGCGCGCTCAGGACTGGAGCGGCCATTCGAGAACGAGAGCAGGCGTCCGAGATTGGCTTCCGTGAAGTCACCCGCCATACCCAAGCTCCTTCAGGTTGGCCTCAATGGCGGCATCGAGCCTCGCGGCCTCGGCCTGCTGTTCCCTCAACGTCGCCACGAGCCGCTTCATCTTCTCCTCGAAGGGCTCGCCGTCGTCGGTCTGCGCCTCTGCGCCGACGTAGCGGCCGGGCGTGAGCACGTGGCCGTGCTTGC
>Ga0209101_1002408_pt1 | contig 12360 bp, 5 predicted proteins | sample ConPoolayeCmetaG_FD_185481 | JGI IMG/M metagenome (GOLD analysis project Ga0209101, IMG submission 185481) | Hot spring microbial mat communities from California, USA to study Microbial Dark Matter (Phase II) - Cone Pool mat layer C metaG... ... | reverse complement strand
CCGGCCGGGGGATCCGCTCCCCTTTTTTCCGCGCAGCTTCTGTCCCTCCCACCTTATCCGTCCTCTCCGGCCCCTTCCCCGATCCCAAATCTCCCTTCGCTAAAGATCAGGGTTTTTGTGCAGACGCAGGGCAACTGCCTTGCATTTCACTTTGTTCGTGCGCAGCGTACAGCCCCAGTCATTTCTCAAACGTAACATCTTTGATAAATTTGAATTGATGTTTGCAAATTGACGACGGGGGGCAGCGGGCGGCATCATATTTCAATGCGCAATCTGGTCAAATGGAGTTTAGGCGTTGTGCTCGCCTTATCTGGGGCGGGTGGCTGGTGGTTTATTCAGCAGCGACAATATCGGGAGATCCCCATTCTCATGTACCACCGGGTCGGCAACGATGGTGACTCGGTGTGGTGGGTGCACAATGAAGATTTTGAGCAACATATGGCCTTTCTGCGAGCCGCCGGTTACCGCAGCATTTTGCCAGCCGATCTGGTGGCCCACCGGCGTTGGGGCAAACCCTTGCCGGCCAAGCCGGTGATTATCACCTTTGATGACGGTTATCTCTGTGTGCTCCAAAATGCCGAGCCGTTATTGAAGAAATATGGTTTTCGTGGAATTGTCTATCTGGTGACCGGCCGAATCGGGCAGACAGAAGCAGAGCGCCAGAGCATGGAGGGCGTTCCGTTGTTAGTCTGGCCGGAAGTGCGCGCCATGCACCGTCGGGGAACGCTGACCTTTGGTGGACACACGCACACGCATGCGAATCTGCTGGCTTGTGCCGATGCCTACGCCGAGATCAGTGGCTGCTATCGCGATATCCTGCGCTATGGAGGCTTCAAACCGGGCGGTTTCTGCTACCCGAACGGTCAATACCGCGCGGCAACCATTGCGACCGTCAAACGCGCTGGCTTCACTACGGCGGTAACATGTCATGCTGATTTTGTGCGCACCGGCTCCACAAACAAGATTGCTTTTTTTGAGCTGCCGCGCCTCTCGGTGTATGGCGGCCGCCATGTCTACCATGTTGATGTCCTGCCCCGCGTCCCCGGCAACAGGCAACTGGCTGTGCGCGTGTGGAAAGAAGGGGTCGCCGTGCCCTGTATTCCACGCCTGGCGACCAGGCAAATGCCGCCTTCCGAAGGCTGGTTGTCACAGGTGCGCATTTCCAATGAGCCCCGCGTACTAGTCTGGGACTTTCCGACTGCTGTTGAACAAGACGCGGTATTCTTCGAGCTTTGGGGTGACCTCAAAATGCTGCCACACTTCCGGCAGGATATCAGCAAGCTGCTTGATGTCAGGACCACCGCTGCCGCCTCGGGCCGGCCGGGTAACATCTTGAACACTGAAGAGATTGAGCCCTGAACCCAGATTTTGCGATTGGGCAAAACAGGCAAGATGCAAGGCGCGGGAGGTGCAGGTGTATGCGCATACTGCGAACCTCCCGCAACGCGGCAGATTGCCTGTTTTCGACAATCCCGAAGGGTTTGAGAATAGGCTGCTTTTCTCTTCAGATGTGGCTTTCACATTTCGGTGCAAAAGATGGGCAACCGCATTGCATTTCAACTTGTTTGCGCTCAGCACGATACAAATACCTGCCAGTTCTCAAACGCAAAATCTGGGCTGAATATTGTTGTGTCTGCGATTGGTCAGCATGGCAGATGCGAGGCGGACGGCGGGCCGTTGTGTCTCCACACTGCCATGGTTTCGCAACAAAGCCGATGCCACGCTCCGGGCACCCGGAAAATCCGGGTTCAAAGGCAAAATATGGAAAGTCGAGGTCCGCGTCAGCCTTCCGCGGAAGCGGGGACCTTATCGCGTGGTAGAATGGTGAGCGTCACCGGCAACTCCACTGCGCGACGTTTGGCGGACAGATCGGTTTTGGGGCGCAGGCGATATCCTTCTCTCGATGAGACGAGACCGATCAAAATACGATATTCGCCCGGTGGCGCCGAATCAGGAATCAATACCGTCCGGTCCTCAGTGAAGATTTCTGCGAAGGGTTGATTTCCCAGATCGTCATCGTGCACTCGGTCGAGCAGCGGGTGATCGTCCTGGATGCGGACTGAGTTATTCAAGATATGCACGAAAACTCCGAGCTGTCGGACCTTCGCGCTCGGACGGCAGGTCCAAAAATACTTGATTCCGAGCTTCTCTCCAGCGGCGACAGTGCGGCTGGACAGGCTCAAACCGAGAAACTCGATACCGCCGGGAAATTGGATACGTGCGGGTGTTTGGGGCACGCATTGGCTGTTGAGCATTGCGGTGTGAACGGCGGCTTCCTCTTGACGGCCTCGACTCTCCAGCAGCTTGATAAGCGCTTGTCGTGCCTGATGATGCCGACTACATGCGCCAACGGCTTTCTGGAGGTACTCCAGGGCTGAAGCCGGATCGCACGCTGCCAAGAGATTGGTGGCTTGCTCAAACAGCCATTGGGCACGGGCTTTGCCGAGGCGGTCATTTTGTCCAAGAAAACAGCCTTTCTCCGTCCAATAGAACAAAGGAAAACAGCGACGATCATCCTCCTTGGGCGGTAAAGCTGACAGCAATACATAGGCGCCGAGCGCCGTTTCGCGCGTGGTGATGCCGATGTGCTGTAACACGTCGCGGCTGCGTGCGGCGTCACGGGCGTCCACAATGAACCCTGTGATTTCGTCAATAATTACGGGCTGTGGCCGCACAGAGTCGTACCTCGGGACATCCTGGGTGGTACGCATCACGGTAGACGGCGCAGCTACTTTCATTTCTTCGCGCGCAGCGTGGGCTATGCGTGCGGCCAGCCAACGCGGCGCGAATACGCGGCGGACTCCGTTTTGCCGCAGGGCGGCCAGGGCTTGATCCACGCTCGGTAAGACTGCGGCCATCGGCGGAGCTTGTTCCATAAACAGCAATTCGCCGATCCGCACCGTATAGGCTTCATCCCGCGCGTTGAGAATCAGCCGTAACTGGCTCACGCCGCCGGTTGGACTTGCAAACCGAAACTCCTGAAAGAATTGAAAACCTTCGAACTTCACTTCGGGGCCTGACCAAAAAAAGCGCGTGGGCCGAGAATCCAGCAGCAGTTTGACCCAGTCATCCGCTCCTGGTGATTGTCCTTCCACCGAGATCACGCGGGGATAAGCGTTATCCGGGCTGAAGATGCGCAGGCCGCAGATCGGCTTCGGTGCCACGAGTTCCACCACCAGTTGCACCGGCTGTCCGGGGGCAACTGACGTTTCCCAGCAGGTATCTATCACCGCGTCGGTGAGCGTTGTGCGGCAAGTTCTGCCTGTATTGTCACGAACTTCGGTTACAGCGCTGATGTCGAGGTAGCGCCAGTCGTCGGGCGGCGAGGTGAGCGCATAGTCAACATACGCGCCTTCGAACAGCGCTTGGCGGCTGCTTCCACGGGTGGCTTGCAAGAACGCGCGGATGCGGCGGAAATCGTTCAAAAATGCCGGCTGGGTGCCGAGTTCCGCCTTGACTGCATAGGGACCGTAACGTTCCTTAGGAAGACAGGCAACGGTAAGCCGCTCGCCTGAGACAAAGTTCAACATATGCCAGCCCCAATCGCCGACAGCAACGTCGCACAATGGGGCAAGGCTGGCGGCCATTTTCTCCAGGCGTTGCCATTCCGGACGGTCGTTCCTGAGATCCGCCGGCATTCTATGAATTTCATAGGTGTGCTTGGGAATGAGTGCAATGAATAACACCCAGGCCAGTTTGCTCAGAGAGCCGCGCCGGGCGAGGATCCAGGCGCAGCTTGTTCCTACAGCCACTGCCAGTGCCGGAAACATAGGCAGCAGGTATCGCGGTTCCGGCGGGATACCGTAGTCAGAACGCGCATAGAGGAGCGCCATGGAGAGCAGCATCACCAGCGCTGCCAAACGGCTGACGAACTGTTCGCGCTTTTCACGGCGCAGTTTCGCCTGCGTCGTAATCCAGGCGAAAAGGCCGAGAACCAAAGTCAACAGTACCAAGCGCGGCGCGTTCCACCAGCGATCCAATTTCATTTCCACCAAATGCAAGAAGGCGGGAATCAGATTCCGGATACCCGCCGGGGGAGATATGCCGCTAAAGGACGAAGCAAAATCGAAACTTAACCATTGATGCTTGAAATTCCAAAACCACCACGGAAAACTTCCGAGAACAAATCCCACGACGGACGGAACCGTGCCATGCCGCATCAGCGAGCGGCGAAATACTGCCAGGAGCACGCTGGCCGCAGCCAGAAGGAAAGGCAGAACTAGTTGCGTCGACCACCAGCCGGCTCCGGCCGCAAGGCCAAGGCCAAAGCACAAGAGCCGTGGAGGTTCACCCCCGGTGCTGAGTCGTCGTGCGATTTGAATAGCGAACCAGACGGACAAAAGGCCGCCGACCATCATGGTCATGTAGCCCCCCCGCGGCGCTACGGAATAGTGGAAGTGCGCATCGGAACCCACCAGGCAAAAAAGCAGCGCGAAAAGACCGGCCCAACGCCCCCCGGCGGCTTTACCCCAGCTGTAAATCAAGGGGAGCACTGCAATGCTCAGCAAAGCCGTGCCAAGACATACCACGAAACTAGAGATGCCGAACAGCTTGCAAAGCAGAGCGCTGAAAGCCGGTTCGAGGCTGCCCATATACGGCTGTCCATAGAAGAATACCGGAAAATGGCGGCCCTCAGCCATGTGTTTGGCCATAAGGCAAACGATTCCGAAATCCGAGTCATTGCAATATTGTCCCGTCCAAGCCTTCCAAACGCGCAAACCAGCGCCGAGCAGAATGATTGCCGCGATCAGAAGTTTCCACGCAGTCTTAGTGCTTCGCACGTTTTGCGAGCCTTCAGCGTTAGTCGTCAATGATTTCACCTTCATTTTTAGTTTTGTCGGTTTGATTCGTTGTCCTAACCAGCACCGTCAGATCTGTTGCCACTGCGCGTCGCCGCGTCTGCAGCTTCGTTCTTACCCTGACGCGTTCACCATTACTTCTGCGACACAGACCGACATGCAACCGGTACTCGCCGGGCGTCTGCTCACTCGGAATCCGCACTAAGCGCTTTTCGGTAAACACCTCGGCAAACGGCTGGTACGCAATATCTTCAGTATCAAGGTGGTTCACCAGTAGGCGATCATCCTGAAACATGCCGTGTGGACCGATAAAGTGGACAAATACTGCCCAATCGCGGGCATGCAGATTTTCAGGAACCCGCCAGTAATAAGTTATCTGCACGGTGCCACCCGGCGGCACTGTGTTAGCAGAAGCTCTGAAGCCAAGCAGCTCCACGCCGTTAGCGAAGCGCACAGGCGCTGGAATTTCAGGAACGGTTTGTTCTTGCAGAATGGCGGCATTGGCCGTTGCCTCGGCTATCTCTCCGGTGGTTGCCAAGGCTTGAATCAAGGTCCGTCGCGCCGCCTGGTGCGCCGGGTAAAGGCTCAAGGCATTGCGCAGGAGCGGGATGGGATTGCTGGCACGTGCTGCCTGCTCGAAGGCTGCTTGCGCTCTGCGTTTGACAAACTTCGCCGGGCTGATTCCGAACGCGCCCAGCTCGGTCCAATAAAGAATCGGCAAACTCAGACCCCACTGGTCCTGCGGAGGAGGGGTAATCAGCAACAGCAGGTAGCGTCCGAGAGCAAACTCCTGCCACGGGATGCTGTTAAGATTCAGCATTTTCTTGGTTCTCGGCGCATCGCGGGTATCCATGAGCAGTGCGGTTGGTTCGTTGAAGAGCACCTGTTCGGGGCAGGCGGATTCAGTTTTCGGGAGGTCCTGAACACTGCGCGTCAACGAACGTGGCAGGCTGGTCCTGACAGTCCCCCTGGTAAGGACGGCGAGTTCTTCGGAAAGCCAGCGCGGCGCGTAAACCCGCTGCGCGCCGGTTTTTCTCAGAGTCTCCCAGCACGTCTCCACGGTCGGGATAGCGCCCGTTTGGCGTGGTTCTTCCTGCTCCAGAAACAGCACCTCGCCGAGCCGAATTCCTTGATCGGACTGCACCGTTAACCGCACCTGGCACACGTCCGCGGAGGGCGTTGCAAAGCGAAATTCCTGGAAAAACTGGAGTCCTTCGAGCTGAAGCCGTACGCCGGACCAGAAATAGCCTGTCGGCCGCACCTTGGGCAGGATGGTTTGCCACTCTTTGTCGCTATCTTTGCGGGCTTCCAAAGTTACGCGGCGGGGGTAGTGGTCGTCAGGGCTCAAGAGACGCACCCCGCAAAGTTTTACGGGCCGAGCAAAACAGAAGACGACTGAAGAGTCTGACCCTTCCGGCACATACCAGCAAGTGTCCAGCAAGGCGTCTGTCAGCAACGTTGCCGGCTCGGCCTGTTCCGCGGACGGAGTTCTCAGAACTACATTATCATCTACATAATTCCAGTGATCGGATGGTGCCGTTATCGCATAGTCTACGGGAATATCGGCGCAGACTGTTTGCCGGCTGTGCCCTTGTGTCTGCTCCAGAAAAGCGCGGATGCGGCGGTGATCAGCGAGTACCGCCGGGGCTGGTGCCGTCTCGGCTAAAGCGGCATACGGGGCATAGCGCTCGGCCGGCATGCCGGCCACGCACAGGCGCTCATCAGAAGCAAAATTGATCCAGTGGAGGGCATAACCACCCCAACACACGCCGCCGCACAGCGGGCCAACCTCGGTTGTTAATTCGACGGCTTTCCGCCACGTCGGCCACGACTTGACGCGATCGTGTCGCATTTGGCCGACTTCATAGAGATGGCGGGGCAACAGAAGAATTAGCAGAGCCCAGCCCAACGGAAGTCGGAAACGCCGTTGCAGTTGGTCGCAGACCACGCCGAGCATGATGGCCACAGCCGGAAACAGGGGAAGCAGATAGCGCGTCTCATGAAAAGCCGCATAGTGGGAAGTGACATAGATCAGCGCCATGACTGCGAACAGAACGGGAATGGCGAGACGGTGGTAAAAGCGGTTAACTTCACGCGTGCGCAACCGGTCGGCAATCAGTATCCACAAGAAATAAATGGACAAGCCGATCAAGGACACAGTCCGCAGCCAGGCTAGACTGTTGCTCAGCGGCCAGAGCTCAAGGAGTTTCAGCAATTGTTTTCCAAAACTGCGCCAGCCCTCTGCTGCTGGTGTTTTGCCCAACGAGGAAGCAAATTCCAGCGATGTCCACTGATGAGTGAGGTTCCAGAGCCACCAGGGCAAACTGCCTGCAACAAACCCCGTCGATGCGGGTAGAAAGCCGTGGCGTAGCAGACGTGGGCGGAAAGCGCAAAGCGCCAAGACAGCAGCAGTACCAAGAAAAGCCGTAACCAACTGGGTCGACCACCAGCCGAGGCCTGCGGCCAAGCCCGCCGCCGCGTAAACCACGGGCGGCGCCGCTTCGCCCCGTGCGGAATATGCGGCAATGCGCGCGGCCAGCCAGAGAACCAGCAGTCCGCTCACAAGCATGGTCATGTAGCCGCCCCGCGGCGCCACGGAGTAGTGCAAAATGGTATCCGAGCCCACCAGACAGAAAAGCGCAGCCATCACGCCAGCCCGGCGGCTGGATGCGTCGCGCGCAAACAGATAGACGAGCGGGAGCAAGCAGGCGCTTAGAACAGCTGTGCCCAAGCGAACAACAAAACCGGAAACACCGAAAAGCTTGCAAAGTAGAGCGCTGAAGGCTGGCTCGAGGCTCCCCATGTACGGTTGCCCATAGAAGAACACCGGGAAATCACGACCCTCGGCCATGTGTTTGGCCATAAGGGCCACGATTCCGAAGTCGGAGTTGGGACTGAACTGTCCTGTCCACGCCTTGGCCACTCTCAGCGCAAAACCGACAAAACTTATCAAGACTAGCAACCAGAACCATCCTTTTTCTCTATGGCTTGCGATTTGGTCCGTGTTCGGCAGCATGGTTCTTGAAGATCAAGGATTGAAAATCTCGCCCAGCTTCAGCCTGGTTTGGCGGCGTCCGACGATGCAGTACTCAGCAGGCACCCATTGGGGGTTTGTAGTGACGCTCAGGTTCAGCCGGGGAAGGGCGGGGGCATAGCGCTCGGACAGGGGTAATTCCACCACGTATTCTTCGCCGCGGAAAAGCCAATCCCTATCGCCGATTAGCTGTTCGGCTAGGCGTGACGGCTGGTTTGGCAAAGCTGGTTTTCGCAGAACAACTCGACTGTTTGGAGTATAATCGCGCAACACCTCAAAGTGGCACTGTAGCACGCGGTGTTGTTCCAGGTAGCGTACCCTTGTCAGCCGCAAAAATGGATAAAAATCCCACCCCTTTTTTTGTTGCGAAGGAATTTGCGGGGCGGCACCAGAGGTGGTATTGGGCAGAACATAGTTCGGTGCAAGTTGTCGGATTGCCGCAGCCGCGGCAGCCACACCGTTGCTGGCGAGCGATCCGACCCGGAGCAAGGCGGCCAATTCCAACCGGCGAAGTTCGAGGTCTTCGGGGAAAACCGAACATTGTCGGGTAATCGCTGTCACAGCAATTTCGGGCTGGCTGGTTTGGAGGTCCCACCGCGCCAGCGCGCGAGCGAGTTCGAGCCGGATAGCGTGGAGCGCGTCCCGCAACTGCCAATGGAACTCCGCCTCTTTGATTTCAATCGCCCCTGCACAGGGTGCGGAGAAGGTCACCGTCAAGGGGGCGTCATACGTGGAGCGCAATTCAAGGAGGATGGACTGATACGCCCCAGGCGCAAGCTGTGCAACGTGCGGCTTCGCTTGCGCTCCAGCGATAAGAACGGTGACAGGAATTGCGGCCACACTGGGAAGTGTTCCCCGCCACCGGAGGGTTAACTGAAGCCGGCTTTCGCCGGGCAAAGGCCAAACGTCCAAATTGAGGGGATCGCTGGCAATCTCGCCAGCATTCGTGCGGTTGTACAGCTCCGCGACAAAAGGCCGCAACCTGAGGCGACAATGATCATCGTAGTAGATGCCGTTGACGCCTTGGATAATCAGGTTTTCCGGCGACATTGCTTCTGCGCACTCGAGCGTCTGCGCCAGAGCTCGTACGCGTGAGTGTAGGGCGGCCGCGAAAGTCCAATCCCCTTGCGCCGTGGCAGCGGCGAAAGCCGGCCACAGCAGGGGATCGGGAATGCTTGTCTTGCTAACAGCAGATTTTGCCCAGGCAAGCGCCACGTCGGCATAACCCTTTTGAAGGAGACGGGCGACGAGTTGAGCCTGGTCCAAAAAAACCTCCGCGGCACAGGGGATTTGACCAATGTGTTTCACGGGCTTCGCCTGAACGGTAATTACGTCGTAGCGGCTGAGACGCGGAAGAAAGCGCGGTTTGCGCAGTGCCACCACGTGAACGCAATAAGGCCCCAACTCGACTTGATATCGCCGTCCCAAGCCCCGCACCTTCACAACGGCGGACCGCTCCCAAGTTTGCAACAGCAGATACACGGTACGGTCTGCGGGGCCGGGCCCAGCCACAATCATACGGCGGGGAAAACGGTCGACTTCCACGCTTTTGACGGAACCCATGGGAGGTAAGACTGACCAGACGGGTGCCCGGCCTGAATATGTTCTGAAAGTCGGCTGAAAGAGTGGAAGTTCCAGCCGCATTACCGCCTGCGTGTGCATCAGTCCCCAATACTCAAGCGGCATGGCGGCAAAACAAAAAGCTGGACGGCCAAAGGGGGACCAACTCCAGATGAGTTGAGCAGCGTCCCGGAAATCACGCCAGCACTTCTCGAATTCCGGGTGCCGTTCGCCTGTGAGCGGGTGCACAGTTCCCCGCCCGCGTGAAAGCGGGTTGCGCACTATGTACTGGGCGCCTGCAGTCCGGATTTCCGCAATTGTGCTGCGTTCCACATGTCCGATGTCCACTGTTCGGCTCTTGAGCCCGCGATAGGCGGGTTCGGTGTACGATCCGAAACCGAGCACCCGGTCCGGAGGGGCATGCAATTTAAGCCATTCCTGCGCTTGAACACGGGGATCAGGCCATGCGAAAAGGCTGGCCTGCTGCATGCCGGTCACAAAGGTGCTGCCTAGAACGAGCGCAGCCGCTGCCCCTGCCGTCAGCCGTCGCAAGACCACAAAGGGACAACCAGTGTTTCTGTTGAGGAGGAAAGCCAACGTCTGCGCGAGCCACACACCGACGAAGGGATAGAAGATCATGACTTCTTGTCCTCGTAACCAGGGAGCTAAGAAAATGCTGCATATCAGCATTGTGAGCGGAGCGGCTGTGCCCACCAGCCAGTTGTCGCGGTAATGGCGCGTTAACCCCAGCGCCGCCCCAAAAGAAACGGCCGCAATACATGGTCCACCAAGCCAGGCGGACCCTTTTGCCAGTTCGCGCAAGTTCACCCTGATTGCCAGCCAGCGATCGGAGATTCCTAAGCTTTCCCGCTCGCCATAGACGGAAGTCAGCGCCGCTTTGACTCTTGGGAAAAACCACTTCCAATCGAACATGCCGCGGTTGAAAAATACGACGCCGGCCAGACACATCAAAATCGCACACGCCAAGCGACGATTGCTGGCCGCATATCGCTCTTGCGAGTCGGCGGGCGCGAGAAAAGCCGCCAGCAAGGGACATATCAGCGCTGGAAGCAACGTGAATTTTGTTCCGATCGCCAGGCCGGTAACGAACGTAGCGACGCAAAACTGCCAGCCGCGCGTCCTTGGTCCCCAACGGGCCCAGAGGAACATGGCCAGCGTGAGCATGAACAGCATCGCCACGTCCGTTTCGGCGTAGTGGGAATGCTCGATGTGCACAGGCGACACGGCCAGCCACGCGGCTCCGAACAATCCGGCGGCGCGCGACCGGGTGACTGTCAGGCACAAAGCATACAGCAGTGCCACCGTGGCGGCTGCCAGCCATGCGTTGAATTTGCGAATCTCGAGGATAGTGGTGTCCGACAGCCTCGACGGTTCGGCGGCATCTGTTTGACGTTGAAAGAACAGCCAGGCGTTCCGCCAATATTCCATCGTTTGCCCAAGGCGCCTAACCGGCTTGAACAGATGGAAGAAACCCTCGGCATACACCCGCTCTCGAATACGATCGCGGTGGTCGTGGATCGCAACCCAGTTGGCGATCGTGGCCTCGTCAGGATGTGTGTGCGGCCAATCTACGCCCCAGTAACGGAGCAAAATAGCGATCAGACAGACCGCTGCCAGCAGCCAGCGATGCAGACGCCGCTGTGGATTTTGTTCAAGTTCAGCAATCTTCATGCAGCTTTACAACCCACGTGGCAGGCCATGGCTCCAGTGCATTCGGGCGCATAAAACCACAATTGGCCGGATGGAGGCAAGCACGGTTGAAATATCAATTCATCCACAGGCGCTCTTTGAGTCACGGCGTTTATCCCGCACGTTGCGTTTGAGAAACGGTCCGATTGTATAACATCTTGGAAAGCACGGTGAAAAGACCACGAATTCGCTTGAATGGTGAACACAAAAAAGGGGATACGTTTCGCGCCGCGCATCGGCCGCACCGTGGCCAATTGCAAAGTCCGGGATTATTATCTTTTGGAGGCGAGGAAGCAGTGTGCTTTGGGCTGCGGAAAGCTTCTGCTCGATGTCAGTTGTAGGACCAGCAGGGTGAACAGACAGAGCACAAAGGCATAAATGCCGCCGAGAAGATAATCCAGCGGCGAAGCTTGAGGCGCAAAACGTGGCGCAAACTTATGAAATCTCAGCCATTCCCAATGCGCGCCAGACGCTGCCCGTCAGCCTGAAGATGAGTCGGGCAACAAGCACCACAACCGCGGCAGCGAGGCAGTGGAAGAAAAGAGCAACGCAATAGCGGACCCTTTGGTTCCAGATGTAACCTAACCGATAGATCGGTGCAATTAGTACTGGCATGCTGAGGGGGCAGGTTGAGTAGGCGCGCTGTGCCCAATACTCTTCGGACGCTTGGCGAAGTCGGCCTCGAACGATTTGCAGCCAAAAATCTTTATCCTTTATGCGGCCGTCAATTCTGCGCGGATAGAAGGCTTTCCAGTGCTCTTGGTTCAGGTTGTTGTGCAGCGAAACGTCTCCCGTCGAAGGCCAAGCTATGAGCCACCAGGAGATAGTGCGGTTCATCACCAGTCAACAAATAGAAGCGTGCCTCCGAGTGCGCGTCGGAGGTGATTCTTTCGCCGTGAAGCAGATAGTAGCCAACAAACAAGCCGAGAAAGGCGGTAAGTTGTACTAAACCCGAACAGGAACGGCACTCAGACGCCTCATTTTGTCCATTCTCTCATCCAGTAGCCAGTGCAACACTGGCTGCTGGATGCCGGGCAGTTGCTCTTCGTGTTGCTGGTTGTGGGGGTAGAGTGGTGTGTTGAGGGCAGGAAGGCAAGCCAATGCGGTGGGGGCGGACGCAAGGAAGGCGGCCATCGCCTCCCTGGGCGTCTTCCAGCTCGGACACTTCCGGGGGCGGTCGTTCAGATACTGGTCGATCCGAAGCAACTCGACCTTCCCGATACGGGCAAAGGACGAGCGCCCGGGGTACAGCCTGCG
>Ga0209101_1002407_pt1 | contig 12360 bp, 6 predicted proteins | sample ConPoolayeCmetaG_FD_185481 | JGI IMG/M metagenome (GOLD analysis project Ga0209101, IMG submission 185481) | Hot spring microbial mat communities from California, USA to study Microbial Dark Matter (Phase II) - Cone Pool mat layer C metaG... ... | reverse complement strand
CATCATTTACTATTAACGTAACTGGGTTTGGTGTTACTGGAAGTCCGACGTCGTTGAAGTACGGTTTGAGACGTAATATTAGGCTTAGGTACACAATACCTAAGGGTATTACGACAGAGTACAAGGTAAATATTTACAGAACAACGTTTTCAGCAAGTCAGACGGCAACTCCGTTTGAGAATTATAGGCTTGTTGAGGAAGTTGATATTACGACGTTTCAGCTAACTGCTCTTGTTGGAGAGTATCTTGATGATACTCCACAGGAAATTATTGTTTCAAATACGAATTTATACACCAATCCATCTCAGGATGGTCCTTTGCAAACGAATAATAAGCCTCCTGTTTCTAAGGATATTACGACATGGAAGGGTATAACATTTTATGCATCTACAATTGAAAAGCCGTTTTTAGATTTAAATGTGATATCGCCTTCGAGTATTCCTCATAACGCTGTTATGAATATTCCAAGTGCCGTTAATTTGATTTTTATTAAACATCCTACTCAACTTGGCAATCAAGTCACTACATCGAATGCAACTGGTTCAGGCTTTGTTATTACTATTTCTTATTCTGGTCATGGTTTCAATGTTGGTGATTTTGTTATTATTTATGAAACTAATGGTATTTCTCCTCCAATTACTCAGCCAATAATATTTCCAATTTCTTCAGTTAGTGTTTCTAGTTTTGATGTTCTTGTTTCTTTTGTTGTTTCAGGTTCTGGAACTGCCAGATTTCAGGGTTTACGTAATACTTCGAATCAATATTTTGTGAAAGTTGTAGAGCCATCAAGTTCTCTGACATTGTCACAAGCAATTGATGAAACGGCTAGGAATTTTTGCCGTGCTGTTAATTTGCATCCTACTGCGAGTATTGAGGCTGTTTACCTGTTTGATCCTGATTCCGCCCCTGGAAAGATAAGAATTATCAACAGTCAGAGTTTTACCATTACGAGCCCTAATGTCCCTAATGGGTTTTTGCCAAGTGGTAATGTGACTGGAAAGCCAGAGATTAATAGGCAAGCGAATTTATTCTGGTCTAAGATCAATCAGCCTGAGGCTGTGCCGTTGGTTAACTTTGCTATTGTAGGTGATGCTGACAAGAAAATCTTGAGGATTGCTGCTCTTAGGGACTCGCTGATTATTTTAAAGGAAGATGGTGTATTTAGGGTTAATGGTGACACGCCTCAGTCGTTATCGATCATTCCTATGGACACGACCGTGTTTTGCAAGTCAGCGGATACGGTTAGGGTTTTGAACAATTCTGTTTTTTGTTTAACGAATCAGGGTATTGTTCAGATTTCTGACACGTCTGTAAGGATTGCGTCGAGAGACATTGAGCCAGTGATATCTGCCACATTTGGTTACAATCTCAGCGAGGTTTCGTCATCTGTATCATCTGAGACGGATCGTCTGTACATGTGTTCAACGATTAAACCTAATTCGGTGAATCAGGTTTCAAACGTTGTTAGGGTTTACAATTATCTGACGGATACATGGACAGATTTCACGTCTGATACTGCTATTTTGTTTAATGGTGAGGCAGATTCTCAGGATAAAATTGTTGGTATACCGTTTAATGACCGTAATTTCATTGTTAAAGAGCGTAAGGACAACAATCGTATTGATTACGTTGAAGAAGATGAAGCGATATTTGCCAAGCAAGGCAGATTTATGAATGGTACTGCTACATCTGGTAGCAGTGATGTTGTTTTTGATGTTGTGTTTGAGAATGATTTCGTTGTTGGAGATGTTGTTAGTATTTCTGAAGCTCAGACATCGTTAACGTCGAGTTTTGGTTCTCCCAATGACATTTTAGGTATTCGTGTAGTTAGTGCTGTGACAGACACAACGATTACTGTAACCTCATCGAATGCTGCGATATCCAATGGTTCTGGCGAGGCTGTTGTTTCTCAGAACATCAGGGAGTATTTTGCAAGTGCGTCTGCGACTATTGGTAGCAATGTTGTGACGGTAACGACAACGGAGCCTCATAATTTACAAACTGGTAATATTATTGTTGTAGAGTATATTTTATCTGCATTACAAACAGCGTTTACTTTAGAATCGAATGTTACTGGATCTAGGGTTATTACGTTAGTTAATGCGACACAATTTACGTTTAATGCGTCAGCTGCTTCATCTAGTAACGTGACGTCGAGTTTGAGTTTTAGTACAAACAACAAAGAAAAATATCTTGCAGTAAGGACAACGACGACGCCTCGGGTTGGGGATTGTATTTTGGGTGACAAGACGATCAATCAGATCATTGCTGTTAAAGACTCTGTTCAAGCAAATACTTATTCATTGAAGTTTGTCTTTAAAAACAAAGATACGTCGTTTGATTACAACAGGCTTGGTACATACATTCGTAATCGTATTAAGTTTGCTCCATTAAATGCCAATAATACTGCTCTTTTGAAGCAATCTCCTGAGTTTCAATGTTCATTTAGAAATTCTATATCGTGTTCTGGAATGACGGTGAATTACTCAACAGATAGTAAATTTAGTGCTAAGCCTGTTGATTGGGATAACTTGCAGAATGACAAGCAAGTGTTCCTTGGCGGATGGGGACAGCTTGATTGGGGAGAGTTTCCTTGGGGTGCTGAGTTATCTATCAACAGGCAATTTTTGACTCAGCCGGCTGTTTTATTGAGAACGTATGTACCCATTGAAGCTGCCATTGGAACATTCATTCAAGTAGCTCTAGAGCATAAGAGGGCAGGCGAGTCTATAGATTTACAATCGATTGCGTTATTAACGAAGGATTCGACTGAAAGGACTTCTCGATGAGTCAGAAATATTGGGCAGCGGATGAAGCTGATAAGCTTGTTTCGAGTTTATGGAGTAAGATGCGCAGATCTGATTCTGGTGCTTCTTACAGTAGTCTTTATGATTCTATTGTTCGAGCTGGTCAGAGAAACTTACTTGCTTATTATTCACCCATTTTGAATTCAAATGATAATTTTACGTCGTTAGGTTATTCTGGTGACAAGGGCGAAGTCATTTTGATGAAGGTTCCATTAGCGAGGACTTATGCTCGTCAGTTTGTTGCTCTTGTGACGAAAGATCGATTGTCATTTGAAGCTCTTGTTGATGTAAAGTCTGCCACACCGCAGGAAACAGCCAAGCTAGCAAAATCGTTAGTCAATTACATGGCTGAGAAGAACCAGCTTGATATTTTGAGACAAACTGCAACAGAAAAATCGTTGATTACTGGAAACGCGTTTTATTCGATCATTTGGGATCCTGATGCTGGTGACGAGCTTGATGTTGATGATGATGGAAACGTAATTAGGATGGGTGACAATGTCATCAACGTGCATCCTCTTTGGGAAGTAACCTATGATTTCAATGTTCAGTATCAGAATCTGAAATGGGTTTGTATTGCTGTTAAGAAAAACAAATGGGACCTTGCAGCAAGGTATCCTGATTTAGAGAAAGAAATTTTAGGGTCTCCTAGCTGTGACATGGTGATGTTGAATGCTCAAGCTGGGATTTGGAGAAACGTCAATACTGATAGTGATTTTATCTATGAATATCATTTCTTTCATCTACCTACTTCAGCTGTGAAAAACGGTCGTCATACGGTGTTTGTTGGTGACAATGCTGTTTTGATTGATGAGGCTTACGATTGCCCTCATTTACCGTTTTCTCCGATGATTATTGAGCCTGTTCAGGAAACTGGTCTTGGTTATCCATCATTTAGTTCTATGTTGCCAACGCAAGAGATTATTGATGCAACATTGAGTTCGATTACGAGTAATCAGTTGAATGTTTCAGGGAATATCATTTTGATTCCAGAGGGAAGCGGTATTACTCCAACACAAATTTCTAAGGGTCTTAAAGCTCTTCCTTACAAGCCAATGAATATTCCAAATGGAGGAAAGCCTGAGATACTGCAATTAAATTCAGTGAATCCTCAGTTTTTTGAGTTTTCTCAGACGTGTATTGGTTTATTGGATCAGATATCGATGATTACTCCTACATTGCGTGGAAGTCCTCCATCTAATGTAACGTCTGGTCAGATGGCTGCAACGCTGATTTCGTCGTCTTTGGAATTTATGAGCAGTGCATCGATTGCCAATTCTTTAGCAATTGAGAGGATTATGACTGTAGGGATTAGGAATTATCAAAAATACGCGACAGAGCATCACATTGTTAAGATTGTTGGCAAAGATAATCTTTATCGGGTGAGAAACTTTAAGTCTGGTGATTTGAGCGCTGTGAGTCGTGTTAAGATCCGTGAACAATCTCCGATCATGCAAACAACTGCTGGTCGTATGGCTATGGGTGAGGCTTTATTAGCTAAGAACCAAGCTGATGCAATGCAGTACATCAATTTGGTTGAGGGTGCTCCTGTAGACGAGATTTACGAAGATAAATACAGCGAATTGCAAGCTGTGAAGCGTGAAGTTGAGTCGTTTGTGGACGGTGAGAATATTGTTCCGAATATGCTTCAAAACCATCCGTTATTTATTAAGGAATACAAGAAACTTCTTGATAATACGCCAGTAGCTGCAAGGTCAAAAATCCTTCAAGACACATTGACTTTGATTATGGAACATTTGAATATGGAAGAGCAGTTACAGGCTAATCCATTACTATATCAAATTTTAAGGCAAGGTGAGCCTCCTCCTATGGGTAATCAGCCTATGCCAGAGCAAGCTGCCGAGCCCTCTGATGTACAACAATCCGAACTACCCGTAGCAGAACCGGCAGATCCTTCCGAGCCACTTCCTATGTGAGGTTTTTATGCCAATTTTGATGCCTAGAAAGCGTGAAGAGAATACAGGGTTTAAAAAGTCAGAGGTATTTCAAAATCAGCCTTTGAGTTCTGAACAGGCCCAAACTGAAAGATCTGGTTATACCTCAGCAAAGCCAACATCGACAAACATCATGAGATCTATATTAAAGCAAGCTAAAGACAATCCGAATGCTATTGCGGCAAGCAAGAACAGGGTTGAGCAGAAGGCGGCTCAAAACTTGGCTAATAAGTCTAATCAGATGTCTGCAACTGCTCAAAATATTCAATCTGATATTAATCGAGAATCTCAAAGATTAAAAAATTTTGCTCCAACTGAGAATCAGCAAATACGTGCTGAATTTGAAAATTCACAGGGTGCATCTGTACCAACGTTTGAGAGGCTTCAAGCAATGAGAACTATGGAGCCTGAGGATTTTAATTTTTCAACGAGTATGGATCCATTTGATATCAAAGCTGCATCATATTTAAATCCCGATGGAATGTATTCTAAGGGGATGTCTGTATTAGATGATTTGGCTTTCAGACAATCTGGCGGTGAGAGTTTTATTACTGACCAAATAAACAAAGGCGGATTAAATCTTGAAAATCAGCGTAAGAATTTAGGTCAACAAATTCAATTAGCAAGAGATGAATACAATCGAATACTAGGACAACGCAAAGGCGAATCTAAAGCGCTTGTTGATAAGTTGGTTGATGAACTAAGAGCGAAAAATACAGTTCCGCCTCCTGTTTCTCCAATTCCTGGAATTGCTGATAGAATTGATGAACAGCCATCAGCAGCTAATATAAGTCAATACGGTGCACCTCCTCCTTTGAGAGATATACCTATTCCTCCAAGTGCTACTAAACCAGAAGATGCTCCTAAAGTGTTGAAAGACCAATTCAAAAAATCAGCAAATACTGTTGTGAACACATTAAAGAAACCATTTAAAGCAGTATCGAGTATTTTCAAAAGAAAATAAGGATTGAACTATGGCATGGTGGATTGCGGCAGCTATAGCAGCACAAGCATTAGGGATGGCTTATCAGGCTTACGAAGGTGCGCAAGCTAGAAAGGCAAACAAAAAAGAACTCAAAAGAATCGAAGATCTCATAGATAAACTTGAATCGCCTGATTTTAGTTTTGAAGATATCAAGCCAGAAGAATACAGGGTTGTCACTGAATACAATCCAGAATTTCACGCTAAATTTGGCGAGATGGTTCCTGAAAAGGTCAAGGTTCAATCTGAAGAAGCCAAAATGGCTCAAGGTGCTCGAAGGAAAGCCCTTGAAAGGATGTTGCAGCTAAGTGAGACAGGCGAGGATCCTATTGCAGTTATAGACAGAGAGCGTGCGGCTAGGAGAGCTGCTGCTGAAGCTGCTTCGGCCAGGATGACGGCTGAGCGTGAGATGGCTAGACGTGGTCAATCCTTGGGCGGTTTAGGTTATGCGTCTGCCATGGCTGGTGCTTCTGATGCGATGAATAGGATGGCATTAGCTGATGAAGAAGCTATCATAAACAGGCAGCGTGAGCGAAGCCAGGCAGCTAGTCAGGCTGCTGGTATTGGCGGTCAGATTTTTGATGACGAAATGGCTATCGAGAGAGAAAATGTTCAAGCCATAAATGACTTCAATCGTCGTATAGCAGATAGAGCGCAACAACAATTGAGACATAACATGATGGAGCGTCAACGTATTGCAGATGCAAATGTTGATGCGAGAAACAGATATAAAATGGATGTTCAAAATCTGAAACAACAGAAGTTTAACAATGAGCTTAATAAATTAGGTTTGAAAACGGGTCATAGCAATATGATACGGCAAGAGAACATAATGGGAGCTCAAGACAGAGCCGGTATTGCCAAGGGTGTAAGTGACATGTTGAGCGGAGCTGCTTCGACAATGCATGCTGAAAGAAAAGCAGAACAACAACGACAGTGGGAAGAAGAACAACGTGAGAAAGACCGTAGGGCTTACGGTAGGGTGTAACTATGCCAATAAATCCTTATTTTATAAGTCTTTTGAGGTCAAATAAAATTGGAGGTGGTGATTTACCATCTACTGGAATGGATCCTTATACAAAGCAAGCAATGAAAGGATTGATGCCTAATGAAGTTGCAGAGCTGATGAGGTTGAATGACCCATCGCCTCCTCTTGCGTATCCTGAAATTGTTGGTCCTATGCCTTTACCGAAGTCGAGTGCTCCAATCTCAAAAAGCTCACCCCCCAGTAAACCAAAACAATCGAAAAGAAAGCCAACAGCCCCTGCAATAGACGTCGCAGGTAGTATCCCTACCCAAAGTCGAGAAACGTTAGAATTAGGGCCTGATAATCGATTAACTTTAAAACCAGTACAAAGACAAACAGAGGAAGTGATTCCTTTAGCTCCTTATTCTGTGTCTGATAAGCCACAGCCTCAACAGGAGCCTGTTCGATCTGTTGTGAGAAGAGATTTTCCTCTTGATGGTTCTGAATTAAAAGACGCAAAGAAGCTTGATGATCTTCCTTCTGATCTTTGGCTTAGATACATTGCCCAGCTTGGCAAGGCAACGGCTGTTCCAATCTATGGTCATCGTCCTCAAGAATCTCTAAGTGAGCTTGCAAATACTCTTTACGATGATCTTCAGAAGCAAAAAGAAATTGACAGGAGAGAGCGAGAAAACGCAATTGATCGTTATCATAAGTTCTTGAAGATCCGTGGTGATGAGGAAGCGCTAAGATTCTTGCCTATTGAAAAACAACAGGCAATTGATCTTAGAGATCTTGATAGACGAGCAGCTCAACTTAAGCTTGATGCATTGCCAGAGGATATAAGGCTTGAACAGCAAGCTAAATCAACGAAGATCGATCTTGATTTGCTTGAGAAGCGAATCAATGAAGTTAAGGCGCTTGATCAAGAAATAGGTCAACAAAACAAACTTGGACTTAGTTCTATTGATTCACCAGTAACCAAGACACTTCATAATCTGATTAAGAGTGAATTAGGTTTAGATACATCTAACCTTACTGGATATGAAGTTTTGGCAGTATGGGATCAATTGAAGGAAGCTATAAGAGCTAAGCAAGAGAGAGAAAAACCAAAAGGCGGTTTAACAGAGTATCAGAAAATGTCTATTGAAGACCGTCTTAGGAATGAGCTTAATAAATATTCAAAATCAGATTCCGATTACATCAGAAATTACAATATAGCCAAATCATTGTATGAAGACTCGGTAAAAAATAACAAAAATCCAGATTTAACCAAAGGATCATATAATCGAGCAGCTGTGTTGTATCTGTTCAATAAGATGTTAGATGAAAACTCAGTTGTCAAAGAATCTGAGGTTAAGATGACCCAGGATTATGGCGGTTTGATTGAAAAAGCAAGAAACTATATGAGCCATCTTTCTGGTGAAGGTGTAATAACCAAAGAAACATTTGCAGACATGTTGAGAACAATTGAAAATATTTCAAAATATCATGAAAAAGCTTTTGCAAATAAAGTAAAATTATACAAAAAAATAGCGGAATCAAGAGAACTCAATAAAGATGTTATTTTTGGTCCAGAACATGAAGAATTATTGAAAAAATATGGTAAAGACAATCAAGAAACAAACTCAGAATCAATACCAAAAAGTTTACCAAAAACTAGACGTATTGATTCAATTGAAGAATTGAATTTGTTGCAAGATAAGAAATCAAGGTCACCAATTAGAAAAATAGATTCTGAGGATCAATTATGAATTATGTAATAATGAAAGATCCTTACGGGAATAAGGTTAGTGTTTCTGAGGATATTGTACCAAAAGCAAAGCTGAAAGGTTATGAATTATACGATGAAAACCCTCAGGAAGAATATGTCAGATTACGTGATACAAGAACTAATGAAGTAGTTGACGTTAATAAGAAGATTGCAAACAAAGCATTAGAATCTGGTAAATTTGTCATAGATACACCTACCAAAAAAGATAAAGAAGAACCTATTGGTATTGGAGAGTCTTTCCTACGTGGTGCTCTTCAAGGCGCTACGCTGGAATTTGGTGATGAGATAGCTGGTTTATTTAACACGGATTTGAAGAAACAAATGCGGTCTAGGTATGCAGAAGCAGAAAAGACCCATCCTATAGCAACAACAATTGGCGGTATTACTGGTTCGTTAGTTACACCTGGAGGTATGTTAGCCAAGGCTGGAAAAACTGGATTAAAACATGCCATAGGCTTTGGTGCAGCTGAGGGTATAGGACGATCTAACGAAGAATCAGCTGCGGAAGGCGCTGCGATAGGCGGTGCCCTTGGAGGCGCAACCCATGGTGTTTTTTCTGGGATAAGTAAACTTGCAAGTAAGTTTATGCCAGAAAATCTCGATAAAGTGGCAAGAGAAAGCGCAACAAAGGCATTAAATCCATCGTTACAGTCGTTAAAAAAATCTGGTTTTAAGGACCCCACAGAATTAGGGCAAAGGGCCTTGGATGAGGGTTTAATTCAACCATTTGATGATTATAGAAAAATAGGATCTAGAGCGTTAGAGCTTTCTAAAAAAGAAGGTTCTAAAATTAGTGAAATTGAGGATGTTGTAGGGAATGCTCCTTTTTCTAGGCGGAAAGAAGTTGCTGAAAGGATATCTGAAATAAAAGTTCCTTACAAAAAGTTTTCAAATGATTTCAAAGTAATACAAGAAATTGAAAAAGATGTAAGCAATTTAAAGAAAGAATATGTAGATTTCTTCCTGCCATTACAAGAAAAGAGCGTTAAAGACGTTTTTCCAGAAATTCAGAACATTCCTCAACTCAAAAAAGAACTATCTCAAATCAAGAATGTTTTGAATAGAATTGATCTTGAGAAACAAGAGTTACGAGATCTTGTTCAAATTAAACGATCACTTGAAAAGCAAATATCGACAGCACAAGGCAAGAATTTTGCATCTGAAATTGTTGATGACGATGTATTGAGTCTTTTAAAACGATCTCAAGTCAATGAAATAACAAAGAACGTATTAGAATCAAAGAATATTCCAATTAATAACAAAATTAGCCAGCTTGATGCTCAAATAGACGTCTTATCGAAGAAACTCTCTACTGAAATTGAGTCTTTGAAAAAGCAAGCCGAGATGTTCAAAAGGCTTAAAGATCCGGCAAAGATCGAGAAGCTTCAAGAAAAGCTTACAAAGTCAATTGATGATAATTTAGCTGATAGCTCCAAGATGTTTGATTCAATGGTAAGCAAAAGAGACAAGGGCTATGACATTCTTGGTAAGAAGTTAGATGATGTAGACATCAATGATTTGAGATCACAGGTTGCCAAACAGGGTCGTGAAACGATCAGTGAAAATCCTAAATTCATCAAACAAGCAGAAGCACTGAAACAACAGAGGATAAATGAGCTCACAGGTGATTTAGGGAATGTAGAGCAAAATATTTCGAAAAAGAAAGACATTGTTTCTGAGCTTGTTAGAAAAGCTAAGAAAATGGGCTCTCCAGAATCTAAGAAGAATGTTATTGATACTTTAAGCAAGCTTGAGCCAAATGTTAATAAAAAACTCAAAGACGTGCCAGAATTTACATCTGGAGAATTAGGTAAGGTATTTCCTAACATCAAAGACAAAGACATCAAAATTGGTGATGTTTTACAGTTGAAGCGTATGGCCGATGATCAAGGAATCCATGCAAGTAAAAACATGGTTATTCTTGGAAACGGTAAGCGTATTCAATTGCCTGAGGTTGAGAATAAGGTTCTTAAAGAAGTTCGTAAGATACTCAAGGGTGAAGCTGATTTAGATATCCAAAAGCAATTCCCTGAGGTCTATGATGACTGGATAAAAGCAAACGACAAATTTAGAACTGCTGCTGGTGTTCTTGGAGTTACTGAGGATCAGTTAAGCCGAGATTTGTCTAGGAAGCAGTTTGGTCTCTCTGAAAAACTTCCAGCGTATATGTCATTCATGTCAGGGAACGTATTAAGAGGCATGACTATTGCTGCTTTAGGTAAGTATGCTTCTGAGGTGTCCAATTCAACGATTGCACATGTGGCAAAATCCATATCGAATGCCATCAAGAAAAGACCAGAAATTATGGATAAGTATCTGCCTATGCTTATCAAAGCAGTTAATAATCCTAGTAAATTTGCTGTGACCCATGCATCATTGATGGCTTTGGACCCAACTTACAAACAAATCGTCGATAACTAAGAAAGGGAATGGTATGTCAATTTATAACAGCGAAGTTATTGTTGTTCAGGAAGATTTACCCGCTAACGTTAATGGTGCGTCAAATCCTATAAGAAATGTTAACAATTTAGAGTCTTACACTGTGTTTGCCATATTTCAGTCACTTGGTGGTTCTGCAACTGGCACGGTGTCTATTGAAGTATCACCTGATGGTGTGAACTGGACCACTTACATTGGTACAGCGCAGGCTTACACAAGTTCTACTGTGATGCATAGCTGGGAATTTCAAACACCAAGCCATGTTATGTCGAGGGTTTTTAATCAGACAACAGTTCCTAACGGCGGTACGATCAAAATTCTCGTAAGCAGAAAAGGCACAAACAGCTAAACGGGGTTTTTATGACTCACTTAGTTTTCCCATCTAGCGGTGGATCTGGGTTTATTACAAACACGGCAGATACGAATTCCATTGATTTAGATGTGACTGGTGGAATCTTATCAGCTGATTTAAGGTTATCGACTGATGGTGCTGACCCTGGTTTTTTGATTGTTCAAAATGACATCAGGCCAGGACCGAACTTTGGTTTGAGGACTCAGGTTTCAACATCATCAATACTTCCTTTATTGTCTGCTATTCCTCCAATACTTTACAACAATGTGACTGGTGTAATTTCGTCTCAGCCAGCGTCTGTAACCGATCCTGGCCATGTGACGATAACAGCTCAAAGTTTTGCTGGGAATAAAACATTTCAAGACAGATTGTATGCTGGCGGAGAGTTTGGCCATTCCATTGTCACGCTTACAGACAATGGGGTTCAAAACGATTACAGCACATTGAACAGATACGGTCTGAATATGGCCGGAGGTTCTGTCACGTTTACAGGTTTTGCTGATGGTTTTAACGGTAAACGAATTCTGGTTATTGGAAACGGTACTGTGACACTTAAGAACCTGGATACCGGTTCAGCTGTTGGCAACAGGATTTTGACTATGACTGGAGGTGATGTAGTTTTACCTCCGGGACGAGGTATTGAGCTTGTTTATTATAGTGTATTTAATGTTTGGACTCCTGTAACAAGACCAGTTATAAATGCCACGCCAGACGGCAATACTCCTGGATTTGTCTACAGTTATCATCCTGATATTTCGAATAGTTCATTTGTTGTAGCTGCATCGACGACTTTCAACTGTCTTCCTGATGATGGGATTACGTTCTTAGAATGTACTCCGGATACGGGTGACTGTACTATCAATCTTCCAGACCCAAATCTTTGCCAAAACAAGGTCATTGTAATTAAGTCAACGACTGGCAGCCCTGATACATTTGCAACGATTATCAATCCTTTTACTGGGTTTTTCTTTGATTCTTTTACTTCTGTTTTAAATCTTTATGAAAATGAAGCGGTATGTATTCGATGTTCTGGGGGAAGTGGTTATTTCATTGAGAGCATCAGTAGAATAAGTCGCAGTAATCG
>Ga0209101_1002406_pt1 | contig 12364 bp, 13 predicted proteins | sample ConPoolayeCmetaG_FD_185481 | JGI IMG/M metagenome (GOLD analysis project Ga0209101, IMG submission 185481) | Hot spring microbial mat communities from California, USA to study Microbial Dark Matter (Phase II) - Cone Pool mat layer C metaG... ... | reverse complement strand
GTTCTTTCCATGCTGCTCGCGGTGATATACCCGAACCGACTGCGAATAATCGTATCCAGGCAATTTCTGGGGGATCGGTCGGACAGGCCAAAGCAGCTTGAATGACCCCATTTTCTTCAATCACGCCAAACGGCGATTTCCCCAGCCAATCCAGGAGAGGCCGCCAGTCTAAATGACGGTGAACGGCTTGCTCGTGATAAAGCAAACTGGCTAAATAGGGTCTATCTGAAGGATGCGCAGGGCGAACAATCACATCACTTGGGCAGCAACTTCCAAGGAATTTCCATCAGCTTTTTGAGGGCTTTTTGTTGGAGACTCAACCGAGGAGCATCCTCCAGCGCAGCCTGGAAAGTCGCCAGTGCTTGAAGCTGTTTTCCCTGCTTTAGTTGCAATTGCGATAAGGCCTTCAGGGCATGCAAACGCAAATCGGCTTTGCCACATTTTTCCAGCAATTCTGCCGAACGAAGATATGCATCTTGCGCATCTTCATAACGACCACAGACTTCCAGCGCAGATGCCAGATTGCCATAAGCAATCCCCAGCCGTTCAAGGTCGCCTTCCGCTTCCAATAAGGGCAACGTAGGTTGGATGACCTTGAGCGCCTCTTCCCCCTGCCCGAGTTGCACCAGGGCTACGGCGCAGTTATTCCACATCTCAGATGCTAGAATCGCTTGGCCCTGTTCTTGATAGGCGGCCGCGGCTGCCTTAAATCCTGCCACTGCTATGAGATAATTTCCTTCTCGAAAGGCTTTTTCTGCCGCCTGGGCAAGTCTTTTAGGTGAAAGATCTTGTCTCACAACGTGATCTCCAGCAATCCTTCTGCAACGGCGCGCAATTTTTCAACCGACATTTCGCTTAGGCGTTGGGCAAGCTCAAGATAGGGACGGTTGATCGGTTTGCAAACAAAGCTCCTTAATTCCTCTGGCAAGGCTTGAAATTCTTGCCACCGCGGATCTGGAATTTGCCACCTGTCTTTCAGCCTTTCCCGATCCCAAAACGCCTCAACCTTAAGCTGCAGGACGTGCGCTAGCGCCTCTAAAATCGGCAACGGAATGGCTTCTTCGCCGAACTCATAGCGTTCGAGCTGGGCGGGATCAATCCCAACTTGTTCGGCAAGCTCCTCTAAAGCCATGCCTTGTTCCTGACGGCTCTTGCGGATTAGAACGCCAATGATTCGCTGACGAATCTCGCCGATCATCGACAGTTGAGCTGGCGAAAGAGCTTTCTGATCCGAAGGCAGAAGCGAATTTCCCCAAAAGTGGGTCAGAGGAACAGCGTAGAATTCTGCTAAAGCCTCCAAATGGGGGAGAGAGGGGTAAGCTTCACCAAGTTCGTAGGCTTCTAGGGTCTGGGGACTAATGCCCAGAAAACGGGCGCTTTCTTCCAGGTCTCTTTGAGCCGCCTGGCGCGCATTCCGCAGCAACACACCTAATTTCCGTCCTCTTATCGCAATCGATCGCGGGTCAATTTTCATCGCTTCACCTTCATTATGATTATATCGCATCCTTGAACGATTAACGTTCGGTCTAAACCCGGCCACTCTGCCGCCGACCGCCGGACAAAATTTCTGCCAAATTGACGCCGAAGACTTCTGGCCTGAGCTTAAATCCGGCCAGTTCTAAGCGATTAATGAATAAGGGACGCATTCCAGTGGGTTTTAGTTCTCCAAGAACTTTTCCATCTTTGTCTGAGCCGCTTTCTGTAAACTTGAAGATGTCGGTCAACACAATGGTGTCCCCTTCCATACCAACCACCTCGGTCACCTGGGTGACTTTACGCGAGCCATCGCGCAGACGGGAGACCTGAATGATCAAATCCACCGCAGAAGCAATTTGCTCGCGCACAATCCGCAAGGGTAAATCCATCCCTGCCATCAGAGCCAGGGTCTCCAAACGCGATAGGGCATCCCGCGGCGTATTGGCATGAATGGTCGTCAGGGAGCCATCGTGCCCGGTGTTCATCGCCTGAAGCATATCCAACGCTTCTCCACCACGGCACTCCCCAACCACGATTCGATCTGGACGCATGCGCAAGGCATTACGCACCAAATCCCGAATGCGGACTTCTCCTTTGCCTTCCAAATCGGGTGGTTTGGTTTCTAAACGCACCACATGTTCCTGATGTAACTGTAATTCGGCTGCATCTTCGATGGTCACAATACGCTCTCGCTCGGGAATATATCCGGAAAGGATGTTCAATAGAGTCGTCTTGCCCGAACCCGTTCCTCCAGAAATCACAATGTTCAAACGGGCTACCACACAGGCTTGCAAGAACTCTGCCACCGCCGCAGTTAGTGAACCCAACTCAATGAGCTTTTCCACCGTGAGCCGTTCTCGCGAAAACTTCCGAATGGTTACCGACGGGCCATCAATTGCTACCGGCGGGATGACAGCATTAAAGCGCGACCCATCCGGCAAGCGGGCGTCTACAGCAGGATGCTCTGCATCAATCCGTCTCCCCAATGGTCGCACCACGCGATCAATCAGGTTCATCACTTGCTGATCATTTGCAAAGCTGACCTCGGTTTTGTAGATTAACCCCCGTTTCTCCACATAGACCCTTTTTGCCCCATTAATCATAATCTCGGTCACCTGCGGGTCTTCGAGAAAGGGTTGCACAGGGCCTAGACCAAAAACTTCCTCAAACACCTCCTGCACCAACCGCTCTTTGAGAGAGCCATTCACACTGACCCCTGAGTTCTGAATGGCTCGCTCAATCAGAAGATGGGTCTTTTGGCGGTCAAACAGGTCAAAACCGCCTTGTTGCTGAAGTTTTTGAACCAGATATTGTTTATAGGCTGGGTAATTTTGGGCTGTCAATGCGCGTTGAGAGTTCGTTGTTTCGCTCATTCAAGACACCTACTTCTTCAAAAATTGGACTTCTGCTTGGGGAGCAAGCCAAATGATGTGATCTCGATTCAGGCTGAGAAACTCACAGGCAAACTCACAATTGCCGTTCAGATCATAAATTTTGGCATTGGTAATGGCAATGAATTGTTCTGCATTGTTGATTTCATCCTTTAACCTCGCCCCGGCCATGACATAAAAAAATCCTTCAATGCGTCCAAAGACGGTTTGAATCACGACCGGAACCTGTTCCTTTGTCACCCGATCGGTGAAAAATTTGCCCTTTTCATCATATCGCGTGCTCATCGCTTATTCCTCCAAAGCCGGCATGGAATACCCCATTCCCGAGCGGGTTACAATATGAACAGGGTTTTTCGGGTCATCTTCTAATTTTTGCCGCAAACGAGAGATGCTTACCCAGAGGATTTCTTTATCGTCGCGATATTCAGGCCCCCAAACACTGGCTAATAACTCCTCAGACGTTAAGACCTGCCCCAAATTATGGGCAAATTGCAACAATAAACGATATTCGGTTGCCGATAAAAAAACCAAACGGTCATTGCGATAGACCTCAGCTTTGGCAAAATCGATCTTGAGGTTGCCATGAAAGAAGAGTGCTTGTTGGGTGGTGTTCGGCGTTTTGACGCGGCGCAAGACAGCCCGCACCCGTGCCAGAAGTTCCGTCGCCGAGAACGGTTTAACGATATAGTCATCGGCGCCCAAATCTAACCCTCGCACGCGGGCGCTTTCCTCGCCCCGGGCAGTAACGACAATGATGGGTACACTGGAAAACTCGCGGATGCGCTCAGTCGCAGCAAAGCCATCTAGGACCGGCATCATGATATCCAAAAGCACTAAATCGGGCTGCTCTCTAGCAACTTTATCGACCGCCTCTTGACCATTAGCCGCTTTGATCACTGAGTAGCCTTCAGTGACCAAATTTGCCTCCATCAGGCGTAAATAGCGAGGCTCGTCATCGACAATTAAAATTTTTGTAGTCATGCGTTACTCTCCCGTAAGGATAGAACCTGGTTCAATTGTTGCTGGTCATAGGGCAACCGGATGTGAAACGTGGTACCCTTACCAACCTCTGATTCCGCCCAGATTTCGCCGCGATGAGCGTTGACAATCTGGCGGCAGATAAATAGCCCCAAACCGGTACCGCGTACATTTTTATCCGGTGTGGGAACCCGATAAAAGCGCTTGAATAACGACGGCAAATGTTCAGGAGCAATACCCGGACCGGTATCACGAACTTTAACATGAACCGTCTGCGCTTCCGTCTCAGCCGAAATTGTCACCGTCGAGTTTGGGGCATATTTGCTGGCATTGGTCAAAAGGTTGTCAAAAACCTGCGCCAAACGGCTGGCATCCGCCATCAGGCGCAGTGCGGGTAAATCTTGTTGCAATTGTATTTGAATGTTATCATGCAAGGACAAGGCGCGCATAACTACATCGCGCAGAAAAGCATCTAGGCGTAAAGGTTGAAAGCTCATTTTCAATGTCCCCGCCTGCAGTCGAGATGAATCCATCAAATTTTCGATCAACTCTCTCAGGCGATCGGATTCCTCGTCAATAATGGTTAGAAATTCGCGGCGGGTTTCATCATCCCAGTGAATATCTTCCCTCAGGAGCGTTGTCGCATACCCCTTAATAAATCCCAGTGGGGTCAATAATTCGTGTGAAACGGTTGCAATAAAATCTTCTTGCAGTTGATTTAGCTTCCGCTCGGCTTCCAGGTGGGCAATTTGTTTCACCAGTCGATCATGGCCGAGCAATTGCGCAACCAGGCCGGCAATAAACTCCGACAGGCGTACCTGATCGGGAGTATATGGCGGGCCTCCAAAGCGGATAAAGACCAAAGCGCCTTCAAGATGACTTTCAAGGTACAAGGGCAAGCCTAACAAAAAGCGAAAGCGAGTTCGGTCGGTGATTTCTTCGCCGCCTTCTTCAATGCGAGATAGGAGGCGACCGGTCTGTAAGACCTCATGAGCTGTTGCTTCGCCCCACGACAAGTCTGCTTCCTTGAACCGTCCCCGCCCAATAGCGCGAGCATAGGCTGGTTGCAGGGTTTCTTCGCCGCGCAGATAAAGCACCAGATTATCAAAAATGAACACCGGTCGGGCAAGGCGGATGATTTCATCCAGCGCAGAGTCAATGTTTTCAGCCAGGGCAACGGCGCGGCTGATGGCATAAACAGCTTCTAACTCTTCAGGACGTAACGTAGCGGGGTTAATTTTATCGGTATCCACTCGCTTCACTGGCATGATCCTCTCCGATGGCCGGCAGGGAGAACTCAAATAACGAGCCTTTGCCTACTTCTGATTCTACTCGCAACTGTGATCCATGGGCTTCAAGAATTCGAGTTGCCAGCGCAAGTCCCAAGCCCGTCCCACCATAACGCCGGGTCGTTGAACCATCCAATTGGTGAAACGGTTCAAAGATTTCTGCCAGACGTTGTGCCGGGATGCCAATCCCTTGATCGCGAACCGAAACCGTGACGATGCCCCGATGATAAAGAATATCCAAAGAAACTTTTCCCCCGGTCGTACTAAATTTGATCGCATTGTTGATCAACTCATCGATTACCCAGGCGATTCGCTCGCGGTCACAACGCACGAGCGGAATATCTGGTTCAATCCCGGCTTCCAGAACAATGTTTTTGACTTTGGCAGAATAATAATGCCGATCCAAAACTTGAGCAGCAATTTCCTGCAGATAGTTATCGGTTAGGGTGAGGGTAAGTTCGCCTCGCTCTGCATAGGCAAACAAAATCAGATCATCGATTAACTTTTCAAGGCGCGTTGCCGAGCGTAAAAGGGCCTCCAGCGCTTGAGCCTGTTCAATGGTTACCTCTCCAAAAGCCCCTTCCTTCATCATGTCTAAATAGCCTCTCAGCAGTGTCAGCGGGGTACGCAGTTCATGGGAAACATTGGCAATAAAATTGGCTTTGATCTGATTCAGCTCACTAACCCGCAACAGAGCCCGGCGCAATTCCTGCGTGCGCTGCTCAACCCGGCGCTCCAACTCTCGATTAGCTTGCTTTAGCGCCTCTTGCAGTTGAAGGATTTGGAGCGTGATCGCCTCGTCTATACTGGCTTCATCTATGTATCCCAACTCAACCAAAGCTCGTCCTAGGCGGACACTTCTTCCGAGTGCGTTCTGCTCAGTCTGATACTGTAAAGCGATTTCAAGCTGTTTGGGGGTAATTTTCCCCTGAGACACCAGGGCATCTCCCAAACGCGGCACAAGAATCTCGGGTTCAAGAGCGATTGCGTTACCCGTTTGCAGATTCTGGTTCGCCAACAGCTCACCGATTGTCGCTTCTACTGCCAAATCCAACCCACAATTTTGACAATAACGATCCTCTGTGCGCAACGGCTGATGACATCGGGGACAAATAAAGGCATCGACCATTCTCGTGCTTAATCATATCGCCGATTTGAGTTCCATGCAAGTAACCCTTCACTACTGCCAATCCCGCAACTGTGGAATTTTTAAGCCACTAACAACATAAGGCATAAGGCCGTCTTTCCCCATAAAGCAGGCGTAAATTAGCTGTTAAGTTTTTGTAAGGTTCAAAAGTCCAAATCGCGTGCATAATAGAAAACGTAAAGCATCTCTTACCCAAGTCACCATTTATAGGAGAAATGGCATCAGTGCAGAACGGCAAACCCAAAAAAGTATTGATCATTGATGACGATCTTGCCTTGTGTGAGTCGTTGAAACTCATCCTTGAGCCAAAGGACTTCATTGTCGCCAGCGCGTCTAACGGGGCAGATGGCATCCGACTCTGTCAAGAGTGGCAGCCAGACATCGTCGTCCTCGATCTGCTTATGCCGGGTATGGATGGTTGGGAAGTGGCGGCTCGCATTCGCTCCTTCAGCGATGTGCCCATCATCGTCCTGTCTGCAGTCAGTAAACCCGAACTGGTCGCCAAAGCCTTGGATGAAGGCATTGATGAGTACTTGATCAAACCGGTACCCGGCATCGTACTTGCGGCTCATCTGAAACGTCTAACGCGGCGTTCTCAAACCCCATCACCCAACTCCTGAGCGCACAGCAAAGTTCGTAAGCTGCTCATTTCCGAGTGATTAAATATACCGATAATTAACGAATAAACGAATGAGCACCTCTCATTTGTTTATTGATCACCTGCATTAACCCGGATCCCATTACCTCCCAAAGTGCAGACATTTTCGACTACCCGCTACTGCCAGTGAAGCCGCTTGAATTTCTTCTTAAGTGAAATGGTCATCGCTGCATTTTACACTTCTTAACATACCCGGCAATTGATTAAGAAATCCTAGCATGAATGCGAAGAAAACTTAATCGCTTATTGACACAGCCTTAAACAATATCTGATAAAGTATGTCTTGAAAGGAGTTGTAAAGATAATGGGTTTCGCTGATCTACACATTCACTCAACCGTCAGTTGGGATGGGACTGCAACAATCTCAGCGATTCTAAAATATGTGGTCGAGAAAACCGATCTTAACGTGATTGCGATTACCGATCACGATGAAATTATCGGTGCATTGCGAGCTGAGCAAATCGCTCACCATTACGGGATCGAGGTCATTACCGGTAGCGAGGTCTCAACAGCGGAGGGACATCTCCTGGCTTTATTCATCCGCGAGAAAATTCCCATGGGTATGTCTCTGATCGATACGGTGCGCTACGTGGGCAAACTGGGCGGACTGTGCATCGCTGCTCACCCAATGGCAGCCGGTTCCCCCAGCCTGTCGGCTGAAGCCATTCGTAACGCTTTGCGTTATCCTGATGTGGCAGAAGTACTGGTCGGCATCGAAGCGATCAACGGCGGCCTTTTCCATCAAGGCAGCAATTTCCTGGCAACAGCCCTGGCTGAGTCTCTGCCGGTAGCTGCAGTTGCCAATAGCGACTCGCACATCTTGCAAACCATTGGCTTTGGCAAAACCGAATTCGAGGGCAAGACTGCGCTTGATTTACGCCGTGCATTGGAAGCCCATCAGACGCACCCGATCTGTATTCGTCATGCAACACCCTGGTTAGTTATTCCCTCTTGGCTGGAGTTCTTTTTGCTCAAGAAATTTGGCTGGGTGCGCTGGAACCCTCATCCCTTACAGCCCATGCGATTGGGACGCGCCAAACTGGTCATCTAGTGAGGTACTTGCGTGAGTCGGAACGTCCTCTTCATCTGCGGTTCGCTTAATCAGACCACCATGATGCATCAGATTGCCCAGCGTCTGGAGGGCTGCAATACCTTCTTCACCCCCTTCTATGCAGACGGACCGCTTTCTCTCCTTGCCAGGCTGGGCTTGCTCAACTTCACCATCTTGGGTGGACGTCACCGCAAAAACACCCTACAGTATCTACGGACTCACAATTTGCCGGTCGATTATGCTGGTCGAGGGCGCCATTATGATTTGATCGTCACCTGCACCGACCTGATCACGCAAAAGATCATTCGAGAGACTCCAACCGTGCTGGTTCAGGAAGGTATCATGGAGGCTGAAAATTGGGTCTTCCCGCTGGTCAAACATCTCAAACTGCCCCGCTATCTGGCAAATACCGCTGCAACCGGTTTATCCGATCAATATGAAGTTTTCTGTGTTGCCTCTGAAGGCTATCGGGATGATTTTATCCGTAAGGGAGTCAAACCCCACAAACTGGTTGTCACAGGCATCCCTAACTTTGACGACGTCAACGCTTATCTGACCAATGACTTCCCCTTCAAGGGGTATGTCTTGGTGGCTACCTCCAGCGCCCGCGAGACCTTTAAGCCCGATGATCGCCTCTACTTTCTCAAGCAGGTCAAACAGGTTGCTAACGGACGCCCGGTTATCGTAAAGCTCCATCCCAATGAAGATGAAAAGCGGGCCATCTTTGAGATTCAACGCATACTCCCGGAAGCGCTCATTTTGAGCGAGGGAGACATTTATGCGATGATTGCAAACTGTGACGTTTTGATTACGCAGTATTCAACGGTTACCTTTATTGGTTTACTCCTGGGCAAGGAAGTGTATTCCTATCTGGATGTAGAAGCGCTAAGGCGGCTTTTGCCCATCCAAAACGGAGGCAAATCTGCCCAACGCATTGCCGCCATTTGCCAGGATTTGCTCAATAAACCGCGTCTGGATCGCCAGAAAGCGCGCCAGGTCTTTCGTCTTAAGCCACAATTGAGCTATCATCGCGAGACAGGTTAGCATTTGGGTTCTTCTCCTCTCCTCTGGTGCCAATTCGCCTCCCCCTCTCCCGACTGCCCCCCTTTGAAAACAACAAGGGGGGCAGGACCTTTAAGATAATGAGAATCCTGCTTCGTCTTTGATGGATTTGGATTAAAATAGGTCAAAACTTCGCCAAGGAGTATAACCGTGCAAATTTGTTCTCTCTGTCATGCTTCATCGCCGGACACGGCTACACACTGTGAGAACTGTCAGGCAGACCTTCGTGAGTATTCTGAAACTTCCCAGGCGCTGAAGAGACTGCTCGCAAATGAACGCGTTTCGCTGATCCGGGTTAGCGTCTCCCAGGATTGCTGTCCGGCCTGCCGGGAAATGGAAGGCGCCTATCCGAAAAACGAAGTTCCAAGCCTGCCCATAGAAGGGTGCTCACATCCCCTGGGCTGTCGTTGCCATTATCTGCCGGTGCTTGAAGTCCTTTTCCCCTAATTCTCATTCGCAAGATGAAACTTGCTCGGCAGTGATGATCCGTTCAGCCAGCCGCAGCGCCTCGGCTTTGGAGTGAACTTCGCCGGCTGCCTGGGCTTCGCGAATCTCTTCTAACACCTTACCGACCAGCGGACTCGGCTTCAAGCCAAATTTTTGCATCAGCTCATTGCCATCCAACAAAGGCAGGGGGGAGATTTTGGCTTCTTTCTCTTCCCACCACGCTTGAAGCAACTCGCGGGTGACATCCAAATGCTTTGACCAGAGGGAAACCGGCAAGGTAACTCCATAAATCCCCAACAAATCGGCGAGAGACAGATAACAAACGCCAATGCCTGCCTCGCCTGTTTGACGGAAGAATCGATATACCGCGCGCCGGCTGGGCAACCCTTCGGAGTTGGTGATCAAAATTGGGCGCATGTGATGGTAGATTACCTTCTTAACCCATTCGATTTCGTCGTTAGCAAGGGCTAACTCTCGCCCGCGTGCTGCGAATAGTTCAGCACCGATCTGTTCATGCCCAAAGAATCTCCAGCGCCCCTTGTCATCTTTGCTGGCGGTTGAAGCCTTTCCGCAATCATGATAGAGGGCCGCCAGGAATAACAGAGTCCGTTTATTGCGCTCTGGAGTAAAGCTTTCAGCCAGGTATCCGCGCAACTGAGAGCGGTATCGCCCCAAGCGCAGCGAAGCCAACCCCAGGATCAGATTGGCTTGCCGCTCTTCATCGAAAACCAAAGAGAGCGCGCTAAGAATTTCCTCTAATCGATTGAGCACCTCCAATGTGTGTTGATAAACATCCTGACGATGTGGCGGAGACTGCTCGATTCCTTTCAAGGAAAGCAATTCCGGGAAAGTATAGGGAAGCGCGCCAACCCGATCGAGTAAGCGAACGCTGCTGGCAACCGCATGAGAAGCCAGCAACCGAAAAAGTTCCTCCGTTTTTCGTTCGGCGGAGACGATGACCAGACCGGGACTGCTGGCAACCATCGCCCTCCAGGTCGAAGGCTCGATCCGAAAGTTTAACGTCAAAGCAAAGCGAATGCCGCGGATCACCCGCAAGGGATCCTTGCGAAAGGCTTCATCTGAGCAAGCGCGCAGCGTTTTTGCTACGATATCCTTTGCCCCCCCGAGCGGGTCAATCAACTGTTGCGGATTTTGCAGATCAACGGCAATGGCATTTGCGGTAAAGTCGCGCTGCTGTAAATCCTCTTCGATGGCATTGCCAACTTGAAGGGCAAAATCGAGTTTCAGTCGCTCACCTTTTGACGGGCTCCAAATCACGCGCCCGTATTGGCGGCGAACATCCAGAGGATAATACGCTCCGCAAAGCGCATTGGCAACCTGCCGGGCAATCTGTAGGGCATTTTTTGAGACAACAAAATCAAAATCGGTAATCGGCTTGCCCAGCAATCTATCCCGCACCGCGCCGCCGACCAGATAAATCGAGGTCTCGCCCGTTATCGCTCGGACAGCCTCGATCGGTGGAAGGTTAAAGAGCGCATCCATGGAGAAAGCGAACACTTATCCCTGCGGCGGGCGATACATGGCCGCGTTGACCGTCCCGATAAATGGCAAATTGCGGTAATATTCATCCAGATCTAAGCCGTAACCGAAAACGAATTTGTTTGGAATACGGAAACCGCAGTAGTGAATCGGCACCTCGATCTCGCGCCGCTCAAACTTATCCAGCAAGGTACAAACCTTAAGGCTTTTCGGATGGCGGGTTTCCAAAAGGCGAATCACCGAGGCAATGGTGTAGCCGCTATCGACAATGTCTTCGACCAGCAAAACGTCTCGGCCGGTGATCCCGCTTTGCAAATCCAGGGTGATGCGCACCTGTCCGGTCGATTGGCGCGCTCCCGTTCCATAAGACGAGACAGCCATGAAATCAACCGTGAGCGGTACAGTGATACAGCGCATCAGATCGGCCAAAAACAAAATCCCGCCGCGCAGAATACAAATCAAGTGGATGTCTCCGCCGGCATAATCGCGGCTGATTTCTTCCCCTAACTCGGCAATCCGTTTTTGAAGCGCATCGGCTTCGATCAATATTTCATCTAAAAACTCGTGATAATCTTGCATCGCTCAGTCTCTCCGCACGATATGATGTCTGCGACAGCGGGCTTCATAAAGTTCGGCAGCCCCAACAATGACCACGGGGTCATTATAGTGCGCCGGTTGGCCATTGACCAGACGTTGCGTGCGGGTAGCCGGTTCCCCGCACACCATACAGATTGCCTGTAACTTATCCACCCGTTCGGCTTGAGCCATCAAGACAGGCATTGGACCGAACGGTTCGCCGCGGAAATCGGTATCCAATCCGGCGATGATGACGCGAATGCCGCGGTCGGCAAGTTCCTGCACCAGCGGGATAATCTCAGCATCTAAAAACTGCGCTTCATCAATGGCAACAACGGTGACATCTTCATCCAGCAACTCCCGAATCTGGGCGGCTGACTGAATCGGTGTGGCGGTAAATTCTGTGCCGGCATGGGAAGTTACCTTTTCAACCGCATAGCGTGTATCGATTGCCGGCTTGAAGACCTGCACTTTCTGGCGCGCAATGGTGGCGCGGCGTAAACGCCGTATGAGCTCATCCGTTTTGCCGCAGAACATTGAACCGGTAATCACCTCAACAGACCCCGAGTGATGTCTCATGTGTCCTTCCTTTGTATGAGATTTTTCAAACCCGGCACCTCCGGGCTCTAACCATCCCTTGCCGATTGTATCATAAACTTCTCGCCATCCCAAATCCATCCTCTCTCCCCTCTCCCGCCCTGGCTGAGGGGCCGGGGGTGAGGGCTTTTTTCCTCTCCCAGAGGGAGATGACCCCAGGGTGAGGGCTTGCTCCCCTCTCCCCTTGTGGGC
>Ga0209101_1002405_pt1 | contig 12367 bp, 10 predicted proteins | sample ConPoolayeCmetaG_FD_185481 | JGI IMG/M metagenome (GOLD analysis project Ga0209101, IMG submission 185481) | Hot spring microbial mat communities from California, USA to study Microbial Dark Matter (Phase II) - Cone Pool mat layer C metaG... ... | reverse complement strand
CCACCCCCACCGACCCATGCCCCACAGCCCCCACTGATAGACCAGCACCGCCGGCGCCACCCCAAAGCTCACCACGTCAGCCAGGGAGTCGTACTCCTTGCCAAACTCCGACGTCACCTTGGCCAGGCGCGCCACCCGCCCGTCGAGGCCGTCCAGCACCCCGGCGAGGAGGATCAGCCACGCCGCCGTTTCGATGCGCCCGTTTAAGGAAAAGAGGATGGAGGTGAAGCCGGCGAGCATGTTGCCAACGGTGAACAGGGTGGGGATGATGTAGATACCCCGCCGCAGCGACTCCGGCCGGGGGCGCTGGAGCCGCCGGAAGTGGTAGTGGGGGCGCTCGCTCATGGGCGGGGGAACTGTGCCACGACGGTTACCCCGGCGCGGCAGCGCTGTCCAACCGCGGCGGTCACTTCGACTTCAGGGGGGAGGTAGAGGTCCACCCGGGACGAGAACTTGATGATGCCCACGCGCTGCCCCCGTTCCACCTGGTCGCCCACCTGGAGGTCACAGACCACCCGGCGCGCCAGGGAGCCGGCGATTTGCTTGTAGGCCACGCGGCCGGCCTCGCCCTCCAGGCGCACGAAGGCGTGCTCGTTGAGCTCCGAGGCCTTGTCCCGAAACGCCGGGAACTTGGCCCCCGGCGACCAGCGCGCCTCGCTCACGCGGCCCGAGATGGGCGCACGGTTGACGTGCACGTTCAAAGGCGACATGAAAATAGAGATCTGCTGGGCGAAACCGGCGGCGGCCAAGGCGGCGGGTGCCGGCGAGATGGCGATGACCTTGCCGTCGGCGGGGGCCAGGATGGCGTTGGCGGCCGCGTTGGAGGCGCGCGGGGGATCGCGGAAAAAGCTGATGCAAAACAGGGCGATCGCCCACAGCACGGCGGCCACCACGTGGTACCCGAACAGCCAGACGCACAACCCGGCCACAGCGGGAACCAGCACGAAGGGGTAGCCTTCGGGGGCAAAAGGGACGGAAAAAAATCTCACTGCGAATGAGCGCGCCGGAAGCTCTCCATCTGGTCCTTGAGGCGAAGCTTCTCCTTCTTGAGGCGCTTGACCTCCTGCTCCTCCTCGCGGGTCAGCCACCCCTTGGCCTGCAGCTCTTCGAGGCGGCGCTCCCGCGCCTGGTGCTCCTCAAAGAGCCGCTGCAACTCCGGCTCCGTCTGAGCGTGCTGCTCCCTCCTGTCGGGGGTCGACGTCATAGGCACCTCCCTTGGGCTTTGCCGCATCCACTGCGATGCTACCACAGGAGGAGGGGCGTGATACACGTCCCTGCGGGGCGCTGAGATCATCCCTGCGGGCGAGACTCCCAACGACGCTCAAGCACCCCCGGTGCCAGTTCGTGCGACACTGCCCAAAGCCATGCCGCTGGAGCTGCGCCTGGGGTGCGACGCGATGCTGGGAACGCTGGCCCGCTGGCTGCGCTTTGCCGGCTTCGACGTGCTCTTCGATGCGGCGCTGGACGACCGGGAGCTGGCCCAGCGCTGCCGGCGCGAGGGGCGCTGGCTGCTCTCCCGGGACCGCGCCCTGGTGTCCACAGCGGGACCGCGCGCCCTACTGGTGACCGCCCAGGGGCTGGCCGGGCAGGTGGCAGAGGTGCGCCGGCGCCTGCCCCTGCAGGTCGAGCCGGCGCGATTCTTCTCCCGCTGCTCGCGCTGCAACGGGCTTTTGGAGGAGGTTTCCCGGGGCGAGGTGGAACACCTGGTGCCCCCCTTCGTGGCGGTGCGGGCCGCACGCTTTTCCCGCTGCGGCGGCTGCGGAACGGTGTACTGGCCGGGGACGCACCACGCCCGCATCGCCCGCCGCCTCGCCGAGCTGTTTGTGGCGCCATTGGAGGCGGACGCTTAAGGGGCGGTGAGCACCGCCGCCACCGCCGAGCCACCGCCGGCCACGGCGGTAACCAGGGCGGTGCGGGGTCGTGAGGTCAGGCTGGGGAAACCCAGCGCCGCTAGGTGCGCCGGTGCCGGCCAGGCGATGGGCGCCCCGCCCAGGGCGAGCACCGCCACCAGGGCACGCACGGCGCTGGCGAAGGCCCCCTCTCCCAGGCGGTCGGTGACCGCCACGGCGGCGGGCCGATGCCCTGCCAGGACAACACCCAGGGCCTCCACCTCCAGCTGCGCCAGGGGGCGGGAGCCGCTGTGCACGCTGATCACCAGGTCGAGGTCGGCGGCCGCCACGCCGGCGCTCTGGAGGGCCTGGGCGGCGGCCCGCGCCAAGGCCTCGCCGGAGGTGGGATAGAGGTGGGTGGGCACCGGCAGCGCCGCGGCGCCCCACCCGGCCAGGCGGGCCAGGGCTGGTAGGTTGCCAGCCGGTGCCAACAGCAGGACGGCGGCGCCCTCGCCGAGGAAGGGCCCGCGGCCGGAGGGGCTGCGCCGAGTGAAGCGCAAGCGGTGGTACGCCTCGGCGTTGAGCCACTGCGCCTCGTCCACGCCGCAGGCCAGCACCGCCGCGGCGCGCCGGTGGGTCAACAGGCGGCCCGCTTCCACCAGGGCGCGCAGCCCGCCGGCCTGCTTCTCGGCGAAGGTCAGGTTGGGACCCCCCAACTTCTCGAGGATGGCCAGCTGGCTGGCCGGGGCGTTGGCCACCGTGGACGGGAAGTGCATGGGGGGCGCCTCCTCGGGGGAGGCGAGGAACACGGCCTTGAGCACTTCCACCAGCGCCTCGGTGCCGGCGTTGCCGGTGCCGGCGGTGACCCCCACCTGGTCGCGCGGCCATGGCAGGGTCTCCCTGGCGGCGCGCAGGGCTTCTTTGGCGGCCACGGCCAGCAGTCGCGCCGGCCGGTCCAGCCGCCGCGCCACCAGGGGGGGCAGGTAAGGCTGGGGCGAAAAGCCCAGGCACGCCGCCACCGGCAGCGGCGGGGCGTCGGGGCGCTCCAGCCCCAGCTGGGGCTGCCACGCGGGCTGGGAGAGCGCCTCCATGAGGGCCGGCACGCCCGTGCCGGCGGCGGTGACGGTCCCCAAGCTGCGGATAAGCAGGTCGCCACTCACGGCACCGCCCCCAGCACCAGCGCCGCCGAGTTGCCGCCGAAGGCGAACGACGAGGACAGTGCCACGCCGATGGGCCATGGGCGGCCGACGCCGGGCACCGGGTCCACCGGACACGCCGGGTCGGGTTCCGCGAATCCGGCGGTGGGGGGGACCACCCCGCGCGCCACGGCAAGGGCGGTGATGGCCGCTTCCACCCCCCCAGCGCCGCACAGGCAGTGGCCTAGGGCGCCCTTGACCGACGACACCGGGATGAGTGCCAGTCGTTCGCCGAACACCCGCAGGTAGGCGGCCACCTCGGCGGGGTCGTTTTGCTCGGTGGCGGTGCCGTGGGCGTTGATGTAGTCCACCTCTTCAGGGGTGACGGCGGCGTCTGCGAGGGCAGCCCGGATGGTGCGCTCCCAGGCGGCGCCGGAGGGGTCCGGCTGAGTCATGTGGAAGGCGTCGGCGGTGATCCCGTACCCCAGCACCCGGGCGTAGGGGCGGGCGCCGCGGGCCTGGGCGCGGCAGGCGTCTTCGAGGACGAGGACGGCCGCCCCCTCCCCCAGGTTCAACCCCTTGCGGCGGCGGTCGAAGGGCTTGGCCGGCTCGCCGTCCACGGCGCGCAGGGAGTTGAAGCCGGCAAAGGTGAGGCGGCACAGGCCGTCGGCACCGCCGGCCAGGGCCACCTCGACTTGGCCGTCGGCGACCATCTCGGCCGCCAGACCGACCGCCACCGTGGAGGAGGAACAGGCGGTGGTCACGGTGAGGCGCGGGCCGGTGAGGGAGAAAACCTCGGCCACCCGGTCGGTGGAGGCGTCCTGGGGCACCTCCAGGAACTCGTTGAGGGCGCGGGTGCGGGGCCCGCGGCTCAGGCGCCGCTGCAGGAACGACTCCGCTTCAAACAGCCCCGCCGAACCGCCGCCGAACACCACCGCCCAGGGGCGGTGCACCGCGGGTTCGGCGGTCAGGCCCGCATCGGCCAGCGCCTCGGCGGCCGCGGCGATGCCCAGGCGCGAGGTGCGGGAGGCGTGGCGCAGCGACGCGGTGGCGAAGCCGGGCAGGGCGAGGCAAGAGTCGTCCACCTGCGCCGCCAGGTGGGTGCGGTAGCCGGTGGTGTCGAACAGGCGCAGCGGCGCTACGCCGCTCTCGCCCCGGACGAGGCGGCTCCAGGTGGTTTCGCGGTCGCAACCGAGGGCGGTGACGAGGCCGATGCCGGTGATCCAGACCTCAGCCATGGGCGGTCAGTATAGTCGAGTTGCCCTCGGCCGCTTCCCTGCACGGTTGTGAGGGTACTGTGCGGCGTGGACGTGTATGATCGGCACCGTCAGAAAGGGAGGCATTATGCTCAAGGAATTCCGTGAGTTTGCCCTGCGCGGAAACGTCGTGGACATGGCGGTGGGGATCATCATCGGCGCCGCCTTTGGCAAAATCGTCTCGTCGCTGGTCAACGACGTGCTCATGCCGCCTCTGGGGTTCGTGTTGGGTGGGATGGATTTCAGCCGTTTTGCGCTGACCTTGAAAGAAGCAGCCGGTGACGCACCGGCAGTGACTCTCAAGTACGGGCAGTTCATCCAGCACGCCATTGATTTCGTCATCGTGGCGTTGGCCGTCTTTTTGCTCATCAAAGGGATGAACCGCCTGCGCCGGAAGGCCGAGGAGGTCCCCGCGGCGCCCCCTGAGCCGCCCAGGCAGGAGGTGCTGCTGGAGGAGATCCGCGACCTGCTGAAGTCGCGCGGCTAAGCAGCACTGGGGCAGCGGCCAGCCACTGCTGCGCTGATCCTTGCCTGGCTCCCCCTGCCGGTGAATTTCCTGGGAGCCCCCCGGCCCCGGCCGCAGCACCGTACCCCGCGGCAGGTGGCTCTGGGTACGCCGGGAGATAGCTGCGTACAAGGGGCCTGGGCGAGTTTCGGCCACCCTGCCACCGGGGCGGAGAGCGGATGACCCCAGGGGTTGACGAGATAAAACGGCGCCTCTATACTTACCGGTAGGTAAAGCCGGTGGGCGTGCCGCCGGCCGGCAGCGGGGAGGGCCGTTGGGGGTCAGCGGTGAGGATGCCACACGCCTGGGTTTGAGCGAGGCGGGGGTGCGCGAGCGCCTGCTCAAGGCGGCGGTGGAACTGTTTGCCCGCAAGGGGTATGCGGCCACCGGAGTGCAGGAGATCGTGGCCGCCTGCGGTGTCACCAAACCCGTCCTCTACTACTACTTCGGCAGCAAAGAGGGGCTCTTTCTCGAAATCATGAACGACGCCCTGCGGCTGTTCGAGGCGACCATCGCCGGGGCGCTGAGCAGCGAGGGCAGCGTGCGCCACCGTATCTGCCGCCTGCTGGACGGGGTATTCGGTTTGATCCTGGACAACCTGGAGCTGGCGCGGCTGGCCCATTCGCTGTACTTCGGGCCCTCCCAGGATGCGCCGGTGTTCGACCTGGAGGTTTTCCATCAGCGTTTGCACGAGACGGTGCGGGCGCTGGTGGCCGAGGGCCAGGCGAGCGGCGAGCTCAAGGCCGGCGAGCCAGAAACCGTGGCGGTGGCGCTCTTGGGCGCCCTGGACATCGCCGAGGGGATCGCCCTGTGCCACCCCGACTGGGGTTTCGGGCGGGAGCAGTTGCACAAGGTGCTTTCGGTGATCTTCGAGGGTGCGCAGGCGCTCCCGAACCGAGGGTAATGGAGGTTTTCGGTGTCAGTCATGCAGCGTGCAGCGATGGCAGGGATGGCAGCGGGGTTGGTGCTGGCCGGTGCGGCGTGCTCGCGCGCCAGTGAGGGCGTCGCCGAGGCACCGGGGCGCCCACCGGTGGCGGTGGAGGTGGCCGCGGTGGCGCCGGGTGAGATCGCCGATGCGGTGGAGGTAGTGGGCTCGCTGGCGCCCAAGTTCTCCACCGACGTACGCTCCGAGTTCACCGCCGTGGTGGCCGAGGTGTACGTCACCGAGTGGGTGCGGGTGCGCAGAGGGACACCTTTGGCTCGGCTCGACACCGCCGAGGGGGAGGCGCACCTGGCGGCGGCCCGGGCCGCGGTGCTCCAGGCCAAGGTGCGGGAGGCCCAGGCGGCGCGGGAGCTGGCGCGGGCGGAGCGCCTGCGCGAGGTGGGGCTACTCACCGCCCAGGGGTTGGACGATGCCCGCACCGCCCGCGAGGCAGCGGCCGCCCAAGTGGCCGCCGCCGAGGCACAGCTCGCCCTGGCCCAGACGCGCCTCGACAAGGCGGTGATCCGGGCGCCCTTCGACGGCGTGGTGGCGCGGCGCTGGGTGAGCCCCGGCGACCTGGTGGAAAATATGGGTAGTCCTCGCCCCCTGTTCACCGTTGTGGACCCCACGGTGCTGGAGCTGACGGCCACCGTGCCTTCGTCCCAGCTCCCGCGCCTGGCGGTGGGGCAGACCGTGGAGTTCACCACCGACGCGGTGCCGGGGCGCACCTTTTTCGGGACGGTGTCGCACATCAACCCGCTGGTGGACGCCGCCAGCCGGTCGGTGCAGGTGATCACCGAGGTCCCCAACCCCGAGGGGCTGCTGCGCGGCGGGTTGTTCGCCAAGGGACGAGTGCTGGGGCCCTCCCGCCGCACTCTCCTGCTGCCCCGGGCGGCGCTGCGCAGCTGGGACGCCGGCCGCGGCGCAGGGCTCGTCTGGGTGGTGGTGGACGGGGTGGTGCAGGCGCGCCCGGTCGTAACCGGTGCGATCCAGGCGGACACCGTGGAGGTGGTGGAGGGGCTGGCGGCGGGCGACGAGGTGGTCACCCGCGGCGCCTTCAACGTGCAGCCCGGGGATCGCGTCACCCTGGCCGGGCGATCATTCCCCCCGTCGGTTTAAGACCTTGCCGTGCCTGGCCTTAGCGCCTGGCGTTCTGGCCATTGAAGGAGAGCCTCGATGTTCCTTTCGGACCTGTCCATCAAGCGGCCCGTTTTCGCGTCGGTGCTGATGCTCAGCCTGGTCACGCTGGGTGTGTTTTCCTACCGCCGGCTGGCGGTGGACCTCTACCCCGACGTGGAGCTGCCTTTCATCTCGGTGGTCACGGTGTATCCGGGCGCCTCGCCGGAGAGCGTGGAGCGCGAGGTCTCCAAGCCCATCGAGGAGGCGGTCAACCCCATTGCCGGGGTGCGCAAGGTGGGCTCCGTCTCCCGCGAGGGGGTTTCTCAGGTATGGGTGGAGTTTGAATTGGGGGTCAAGGTCAACGACGCCGCCCAGGAAGCCCGCGCCAAGGTGGCGTCCATCCGCGGGGAGCTGCCCCAGGCCATTGAGGAACCGGTGGTGGAGAAGCTGGACGTTACCGGCCTCCCCATCGCCTCCCTGGCGGTGCGCTCCGAGACGATGCCGCCGCGGGAGCTCACCACGCTGGTCGAGAAGAAGATTCAGCGGCGTCTCCAGTCGATTTCGGGGGTGGGCAAGGTGGATCTGGTGGGGACCGCCCGCCGTGAGGTCAAGGTGGAGCTGGACCCGGCGCGGTTGGAGGCCCTCGGGATGGGGGTGGACGAGGTGATCGCCGGCCTGCAGTCGGAAAACCTCAACACGCCCTTGGGCCGACTGACCCATGCGAACCGCGAGGCACCCCTGCGCATCGACGGCAAGCCCAAGGAGGTCCGCGAGCTGGCCGAAGTGACCATCGGCCAGCGGGGCGGCCGGCCGGTACGCCTGGGGGAGGTGGCGACGGTGGTGGACGGGGTGGAAGAGCCGCGCTCTTTGGCGCTGGTGAACGGCGAGCCGGGGATTGGCCTCGACGTGCTCAAGCAGTCGGGGGCCAACGTGGTGCAGGTGGTGGATGCGGTCAAGGCGGAAATCGCCCGGCTGCAGGGGGAGCTGCCCCCCGGGGTGCGCATCGAAATGGTGCGGGACGGCTCCACCTGGATCCGCGACTCGGTGCACGACGTGCAGGAGACCCTGATTCTGGGCGGCATCCTCACCGTGCTCATCGTCTTCATCTTTTTGAACTCGTGGCGCTCCACGGTGATCACCGGTCTGACGCTTCCCATCTCGGTGATCTCGTCCTTCATCATCATGAACTTCGCCGGCATGACGTTGAACGTCATGACGCTGATGGCGCTCTCGCTGGCCATCGGCCTGCTCATCGATGACGCCATCGTGGTGCGCGAGAACATCGTGCGGCATCTGGAGCGGGGCGAGGATCACTTCACCGCGGCGCGCCACGGCACCGCCGAAATTGGCCTGGCGGTGCTGGCCACCACCATGTCCATCGTGGCGGTGTTTGTCCCGGTGGCGTTCATGAAGGGGATCGTTGGCCGCTTCTTCTACCAGTTCGGGATCACCGTGGCGTTCGCCGTGCTGGTATCGCTGCTGGTGGCGTTCACCTTGGATCCGATGCTGTCCTCCCGATGGCACGACCCCGACATTCAGCGTACCGGCCGGCGGGGGCTGCTCAAGCGCGCCTTGGACCGCTTCAATACCGCCTTCGACCGCACCGCCGACCGCTACCGCGGGCTCATCGCCTGGGCGCTGGACCATCGCCGCACGGTGATGGGCGCAGCCACGGCGGCCTTCCTGGCCGGTGCGGCGCTGTTCGTGGTGCTGCCCCAAGAGTTCTTCCCCTCCTTCGATCAGGGGGAGTTCCAAGTCATTCTCACCACCGCCCCCGACGCCTCCCTGGCCGAAAGCGAGAACCGCCTGCGCGCCGCCCTGGCGGTTCTCGAGGACACTCCCGAGGTGGTCTCCACCTACGCCACCATCGGCGCCGGCGACACCGGCACGGTGCGGGACGCCAGCATCTACGTGAAGCTGGCGCCGCGCCGCCAGCGCCAGCGCGTGCAAGGGGAGATCCAGCGGGACGTGCGGGAGCGCCTGCAGCGGGAGGTGGCCGGCATTCTCATCTCCTTTAGCGATCCCGGCGACCTCGATACCCGCAAACCCCTGATGGCCCTGGTGCGGGGAGAGGACGTGGCGACGCTGAAGGAGATCGCCGCACGCCTGAAGCGGGAGATGTACTCCATCCCCGGCCTGGTGGATGTGGAGATGTCGCTGGAGCACGACACCCCCGAGTACCGCCTGGCGATCGACCGGGAGCGGGCGCGGGACGTGGGGCTGGCCACCGGGGCGGTGGCGCGCACCCTCGCCGTGCTGGTGGGGGGGCAGGCCGTGACCACCTGGGAGGATCCCGACGGCGACGCGGTGGATGTGCGGCTGCGCCTGCCCGAGCAGTTGCGCCGCGACCCCGAGCAGGTGCGGGCGCTGCGCATGGCGGTGCCCGACGCCTGGGGTCGACCGGCGCTCGTCCCCCTCGCCCAGCTGGCGCGCTACGAGGCCAGCGCCTCCCCGTCCGAGATTGTGCGCGAGCAGCTGTCGCGCCAGGTGGTGGTGTCCGCCAACCTGGACGGCGTGCCGTTGGGCACGGCGGTGGCGCAGGTGCGGGCGGTGGCGGCAGACCTCAACCTGCCGCCCGGCTACCGCATCGAGATGGGCGGCGAGAACGAGCACATGGAGGAGGACTTTCGCTACCTCGGCGAGGCGCTGCTGCTGGCGGTGCTCATGGTGTATTTGATCCTGGCGGCGCAGTTCGAGTCGTTTCTGGATCCCCTGGCGATCATGCTGTCGCTGCCGCTGTCCATCGTTGGCATGGCCGGCATGCTCGCCCTCACCGGCGACACCATCAACATCATGTCGCTGATAGGTTTGATCATGCTGATGGGGTTGGTGACCAAGAACGCGATCCTGCTCATCGACTTCACCAAGACGCTGCGGCGCCGGGGCGCGGCGCGGCGGGAGGCGGTGATCCAGGCGGGGCGCACGCGGCTGCGCCCGATCATCATGACCACTTTGGCGATGATCTTCGGGATGATGCCCTTGGCGCTGGGGATTGGCGCCGGGGGAGAGATGCGCGCCCCCATGGCGCGGGCGATCATCGGCGGGTTGATCACCTCCACCCTGCTCACCCTCATCGTCGTGCCCGTGGTGTACACCTTGCTGGACGACGCCCTCGCCTGGGCGCGCCGCCGCAAGGTAGCGCCGGTGGCGCGCGCCAGTGCCGCCGCCGCGCTGCTGCTGGCCATGGCCGTCGCGGCGCCGGCGGCCGAAGCGGCCGAGCCCGCCCGGGTGCTCACCTTGGAGCAGGCTCTCACTCTTGCCGAGCAGCGCAGTCGCGAGATCTCGAAGGCGGTGGAGTACGGCCGGTGGGGGGAGGGCCGCTACCTGCAGGAACGCTCGGCGGCGCTGCCCCGGCTGACCATCACGGCCAGCGCCGGCCGCGCCAGCGACGCGGCGCAACGCGCCATGTTTGGCGAGTTCGCCCAGTTCATCCCCACCCTGCAGGACGAGCGCGTGGCGCGGGTGGGGCTCTCTCAGGCGCTGTTCACCTGGGGGCAGGTGGGCGCCGCCATTCGCGCCGCCCAGGTGGCCCTGGCCACCGCCGACGACCGCCTGCGCGCCGCCCAACAGGCGGTGCGCCGGGACGTCACGGCGGCGTTCTACGACGTGCTGCTGGCCCGCGAGATGGCGGCCATCGCCCGGGAAAGCCTGGCCCAGCGCCAGCGCCATCTGGCCGAGGCGCAACACCGGCTGGAGTTGGGCACCGCCACCGACTACGACGTGCTGGCCGCGCGGGTGGCCGTCGACAACGCCCGCCCCGAGCTCATCCGCGCCGAGAACATGGTGGCCACGGCGCGCGCCAATTTGCGCTTCCTCCTCGCCCTGGAGGAGGAGGTGGAGGTGGACGGCAGCCTCGAAGGGGAGATTGCGCCAGCGCCGACCTATGACGAGGCGCTGGCCGCGGCGCTGGCCCACCGCCCGGAGCTGGCCGAGCTGGCTAACCTGCGGCGCATGCAAGAAGAAGTCGTGCACATCGCTCGCGCCGGCGACAAGCCGCGGTTGGATCTGGCGGCGAGCTACGGGTGGCGCCAGCTGGAGGCCGGCGGCACCCGCGGTGCGGGGAGTACGTGGCACGCTGGCCTGTATCTCTCCTTCCCGGTGTTCGACGGCTTCAAGACGGCGGGCCAGGTGACTCAGGCGCGCGCCGACTACCGCACCGCCCAGCTGGAGGAGGAGCTGGCCCGTGACCGCATCGCGTTGCAGGTGCGCACCGCCGTGGACGCGGTGCGCGAGGCAGCGGCCATCGTCCAGGCGCTGGCCGGGACGGTGGCCCAGGCGGAGCGCCTGCTGTGGATGACCGAGCAGGGGTTCGAGCTGGGGGTGATGCGGCGGCTGGAGGTCCAGGACGCCCAACTGGCCCTAGCGGCGGCCCGCGCCAACTTGGCCCGCGCCAAACGCGACTACCTGGTGGCCCGGGTCACCCTGGAGTGGGTGTGCGGCACCCTGGGCGAAACCGAAAGGCACTAAGCGGGGAAACAGCGCGATCGTCCTCCCCGGCGGCGCGAGACCGCGGGTGACGGGTCGACTCGCCTGCCGCCGTCGCTTCAGTGCTCCGCGGCCGAGGGCGTTCCCGGCCATGCGTGGGAGCCTGTCCACCCCATGATCTCAAGACCGTGCCCGTGCCCGTGTCCGTGTCCGTGACGGTGACCGTGCCGGTAACCGAGCCCAGAGGGGGCAGGCGGGCTGCCCCCCTACACCTTTACGGTGGGACCGGGCGTAGGGGCGGAGCTTGCCTCCGCCCTGGACCTGGTCCGTGCCGGCGACCGTGTCCGCGCCCGTGCCCGTGTCCGTGTCTGTGTCCGTGTCGGTGACCGTGTCCGGGACCGTGACCGTGTCCGGGACCGTGGCCGTGACGGTGGCCGTAGCTGCTGGAGTCGGCGGCGCGGCGTGGCCCTCGTGGTGTTCGCCAGCAGCGCTAGCTCCCGGGGCGGGCGCCGTCAAGGGCTTTGAAGCCGCCCTTCGGGCGGTCGCTGGCGCGACCCTTGACCGCGCCCGCCCCGGGAGCTGCTGGGTGACCCATGAACACCACGAGGACCACGCCGCTTCCACCGCCGTCCGGAAGCACCCTCACCGCCCACCGCCTGGCGCTTGAGGCCGCCCAGATCGCCATTGCGGTGGCCCGCACCGCCCCGCCGGCTCTGCGCAGCGTCGCCGAGCAGCTCATCCGCGCCGCCGCCTCGGTGCCCGCCAACCTGGCCGAAGGCGCCGGTCGCACCGGCCGCGACCGCCGCCACCACTGGCGCATCGCCTACGGTTCGGCGCTGGAGGCCGACACCCACCTGCGGCTTTTGGCCGGCACCACCGCCGACGCTCGGGTGGTCGAGGCACTGCACCTGTTCGACCGCGTGCGGGCCATGACTTGGCGACTCCTGCACCCGGGACCGTGCCGGTGACCGTGCCGGTGTCCGGGACCGTGCCCGTGCCCGTGTCCGTGTCGGTGTCCGTGTCGGTGTCCGTGTCCGTGCCCGTGTCCGTGTCAGTATCCCGGTCGGTGTGAGTGTTGGGGCGCGCGGGTTCTCTGCTATCTTCCTTCTATGACCGACGTTGGAGGGCCGGCGGGCGCCGCGCCCGGCGAGCCACCGGCGTCCCTGCTGGAACGG
>Ga0209101_1002404_pt1 | contig 12367 bp, 4 predicted proteins | sample ConPoolayeCmetaG_FD_185481 | JGI IMG/M metagenome (GOLD analysis project Ga0209101, IMG submission 185481) | Hot spring microbial mat communities from California, USA to study Microbial Dark Matter (Phase II) - Cone Pool mat layer C metaG... ... | reverse complement strand
GGTGCAGGGTGGGGGGAGATGGAGAAGGACTACCGGTCTTCCTCGGGGGTACGGGCCCCGATCTCGGCGGCCAGCGCGTCCAGGTCGGCCCAGAGGGCGGAGAGGTCGGCAGGAGCGGCAGAGGAGGGACGGGCCGGGACCAGGTGGGCGATGACCCGGCCGTGACGGGTGATGGCCACCGTCTCGCCCCTTTCCCACACCCGGCGCAGGACCTCGCCCGTCCGCTCCTTCAGCGCCCGGACTCCTACGGTCCCGTTGCGGACGTAATCGCACCCGATGCAGGATAAATCCTGCGCTACGATGCGGGATGCGGGATGCAGGATGCGGGATGCAGGGTGCAGGATGAATCCTGCGCTACATTCTGTAGCACAGGGTTGTTGTGGACGCAATTGCGTCCACATTATACGCCGACGGCGCCGTTCTGGCAAGGGGGCCTCTTTGTTACCGGGCAGGGTTTGAGCGCCGGCTTGCGCGGAGGAGGGCTCCCGATGATGGCCCGATGGGATTCCCACCTTACAACAGTTTGGAAAGGAGTCGCCATAGTTGCCGGAACTCATCCTCAAACCGGGCCACCCGTTCCGGAACGCGCGCTTTCCAGGATTGAAGATACTCTGGAGCGCTTTGGCCCCGGACGGAGAGATCGGGGTAGTCTTTCAGAACTGTCCAGGCCCCAGCAAAACGACCTGCCTGGCAGAGGGTCTGGAATAACAGAGAGGCCGGGGTGAGCCAGGTGGGTGGGGAATGCTTCTCTACTTCCTCCAGAATCACCACCAGCATGTCCATCCGATGGGGCTGGTTTTGGGCATTCTTGAGCCATCGGTTCACAGTCTCAACCAGAACTTTCCCTTCTATCCGGGGCTTCTTGAGATACCTCCAGGAATCCATCTCCTCTCGGAGGGCCCTCCAGTTATCCAGGCAGCAGGCAACCAGGTCGTTTCCCTGCAGGAGACCCGGGTGGGTTGTCAGGCGGTCCAGGACATCCGCTGCAGTGGTTGGGTTCGGGTCCTGGAGGAGATAAGGGAAGAGCACCCGGACCATCTCGGGCCAGAGAGGATCCCTGTCCACAACGACCTGGAGAATCCGCGCTGCCAGATGGGGGTGTTTCGCCACCGCGGGCGCTGTCTGATTCAGCAGGACCTGGTTCCCGGCGTTCATTCTTATCGCAATGGTTTCCAGCAGGATGGTCGGAGGGGGCGCGTTCTGAGATGTGGTGACCTCCAACAGTTTCGCCACCATGTCGTCGGGAAGATTTTGAATCGCACCGGGAGGGAAGAGGGAAAGCCAGGAGGCCCCCTGTTTGCGGTCGCTGCTGACCTCTATCAGTTCCTGTAGCAGTTTGCTGGCATCCGCTCCGGACTCCAACTGCTTCCGGCAACAGTTCTGGGGCAACTGGCTCAGGAAGTTTGCCAGATGGGTCAGTTGGCTGCTGGATAGTGGCGCGCCTGCTACCCATGCCCGCAACAGGAACTCCGCGGCAAGTATCCCTTTGCCAGATTGGGTTATCAGATGATGGGCACCAGCCAGCAGGACCTGGGGGCTGGAGTCCAGAGCGGTCCCCAGGCGTCCCTCCAGTGCCCGAATCGTTTCCAGGGGCCATTGGGTCCATACGTTGGGGTGGTCGGCCATCCAATTCAGGAGCGGTTCGTGCCCCGAGGTGGGGGCGATGTCCAGCCAGGCCAGTGCCGCCGCGTCCGGATGGGCGGTGCGGGAGGTAGAGATTTCCTCCTCTACATCCGACCACTGCCACGAGGAGAGGATTTTTCGGTATAGGGACTGGGCTTCTTTGGGTGAGGTCTCGGCGAAGCGCGCCAGGCGCAACTGGACTTCGGTGACCTGCCGCTCCGCCAGCAGATCCCGGTGCTGGCCGATCAGAGCCCCCAGTCGCTTCAGCCCCCGGCTCATCCACTCCTCGGAACGGGAGTCCCTCTGCTCCTGTCGGTCTATCCTCTGGATGACGTCGTACCAGATCTCTGCCTCCCGTTTCGGTTGGCCCTGGCGGGATGCCAGTTCTGCGGCCAGAATCATCAGCAGAATCCGCTGGCCCTGGTATTGCGGGTCTTCCAGACACTGATCCACGATATGGGCCAACCGCGCCTGTTCCCACGGCTCGCGGGAGAGGTGGACCAGTCGTTCTATCGCCGTCAGTACGTCTATTGGGGGGAGAGAGATGACCTTCCGGTCCAGGGCGTGTAGCCGCAGCCAGAGGGCGGCATGGTGTTCCGGGTCATCCTGGATCAGCCGCGCCAGGTAACTTTCCAGGTAGGCGGTGCCGGAGCGCCCCAGGGCATCCTCCTGCGCGATGGCGTCCAGCGCCTGGTCCAGAAGTTGCGGGCTCGGAGGTTCCCGGTTACTGGACTCTATCTTTTCCATCAGGTCGACCGTTTCCGGCATCAGCCGCACCACGGCCTGTCGGCGCAGCGATACCGGATACTGCCGGAAGTTGAGGTCCGGCACACACACGCTGCATCCGTAGCACTTGCCGCCCACCACCACCTCGTTCGTCTTCAGGTAGCCCAGGAGCACCGCGCGCAGACATTGGCGTTGCTCCTGATTCACTCCAATGTAGTGGGTCAGCAGATACTCAAAGTTGCTCCGATCGTTCTGCTGCCGCTCATCGTGCAGGCGCATAAACTCTTTCAGGTATGCCGCCCAATCCGGGTACTCCAGCCCGGGGCCGGGCACCACTTCCCAGCCTGTGGGAAGGTTCAGCACGCGCCAGGGGAAATAATCGTCCAGGGACTTGCCTTTCTCGGGCTTGGCGCGCGTCCATGCGCCAGCGTATGCCCGCCACTGGGTGATGTCATAGGGATTCTCAATAGCGTATGCCCGCCACTGGGTGATGTCATAGGGATTCTCAATAGCGTATGCCCGCCACTGGGTGATGTCATAGGGATTCTCAATAGATACCCTAGATACCCATCGCGGCGCTTCCATCCACCAGAAGTCCAGCAGAGCCCCCTTCCAGTGCCCATCTTTGTCCGTGTGGCCCTCACAGTACCGGATGTCGTTCAGCATGGAGGCGGTCTCCCGAAGGGAGAGACCCAACCGACGGGCCAGTTCTGTGATCTCGGTGTATTCCCCATCGGGCAGCAGGCGGCGCAGTTCCTCTGGCCCGACGCCCGCCTGGCGCAGGCACTCGCCAAAGTACGCGGAGGAGTTCACAATCTGCTGGGGCTGGTGGAGCCGAAAGCCGCGCAGCACCAGGCCCACCTCGTGGACCGAGCGCACCAGCGGCATCACCTGCCCCCCGATGGTGGGGCGGTTATTGAAGAGCACAGCCAGGATGCGCCCGATATGTTTGCGCTTCTGGTTGTACAGATACCCCGCCTCCAGAATTTGTCGGTGTTCCGGGGACTCCCAGGTCCTGCCAGTGGGACGGGGTGGAAAGGTCGGCCACTGATAGGGCTGGCTCAGGCCCGCCAGGGAGGGTTGCCGGGAAATCTGGCCAAAGAACGCCATTACCTGATCGCTGGTGAAGTACAGGGCCCCGTTGACATGCAGCGGCAGGTCGCTCCGGAGAAAGGCGACCATTGCTTCCACATCCTGACGCCGGACGAACCGCTGCTCAATGAAATACTGCTGAATCTCTCTATCCGAGGGGAGGTCGGTCCGGGAGAGCCAGACTTTGGGATCAACCTGGGCGATCTTCGGTTTGTCCTCGCTGAAGAGGAGCACCACGGTCGCCAGTTGGCCGTCCCGTCCGGCCCGGCCCGCTTCTTGAAGGTAGGCCTCCAGGTTGGCCGGGGGTGACCGGTGGATGACCAGGCGGATGTCCGGCTTATCCACGCCCATGCCGAACCCCTTGGTCGCCACCATGATGCGTTTCTGGCCGCTCATAAAGGCGCGCTGCTCTTCGGCGCGGAAACTCCGGCTGGCCGTTGTGTCGTCGGTGTCGGCGGTCGCCGCATTCGTTGCTCCTGAAGGCGACGCGTCGTCCAGAGCGCCGTGGTAGATCGCGATGGGCACTCCCAGTTGGCGGGAGAGATATTCGGCGAAGGGGGTGACGCCCGGGCTTACCATCCCCACGTTCTCGCGACGGGGATCGCTCTTCGGGGCTCCCATATCGCGCGGCTTCTCCGGTGTGCCGCCGGTATGGGGCATAAAGACGATGGCGGAGCCGTTATCGCCCAGGCGGCGCAGGGCCTCCACGATGTATTGCGCTTTTTCCTCCGTCGTGCGCGTCCGATGGACGACCAGGTTCAGTTCGGGCCGGTCTGCGGATTCAATGAAAACATTGCCGCCCTGGCCGATGTCCCGGGGGTCCAGGTCCAGTTCCAGGCAGATGTCCTCCCGCACCAGGGGGCTGGCGGTGGCTGTGACTGCGATCCGGCAGGGGTTGAGGCCAAAGTCCCGCAGGCGCTGGACGATGTTGAGGTAACTGGGCCGGAAGTCGTGCCCCCACTGGCTGATGCAGTGGGCCTCGTCCATCGCCAGGTAGCGGAAGCCTGCCCGCTGGTCGGCCTGGCGCAGGGCGTCCAGGACGTAGCCCCGCTCCAGTTGTTCCGGGGTGGTGTAGAGGAGTTTGTAGTGCCCCAGGGCCAGCCGCCGCAGACGGCCCCAGCGCTCGTAGTAGGGAACGTCACCGTTGATGAAAGTGGTCAGGTGATCCAGGCCGTACCGGTCGCGGATGCGCTGTTCGTACTGGTCCAGCATCAGCGACTTGAGGGGAGAGACGACGACGGTAAAACCGGGGAGCAGGATGGCTGGAAGGATGTAGCACTCGCTCTTGCCTCCGCCGGTGGCCGCGATGGCCAGGATGTCCCGGCCGCAGAGCACCTGGGCGAGGATCTGATGCTGGAACTCCCTCAGAGCCTGGAAGCCGAAGAGCCGGTGGGCCGCTTCATCCACCGCCACCCGCACTTCCGGCGTGTATTCGGGGAGGAAGGTCTCCGCCAGAGGCCATCTCTCCCCGGTGAGGAAGGAGGATTCATCGCGGACCTGCAGGATGTACGTCTGGGGATCCCGGGAATAGGGCTGCTGAATGCGCACTCCCCGCAGGGAGAGCCACTGGCCGTACCGCAGGCGCGGGAATTGCATGCCAGCGGGTCGTTCTACGGCGATCCGGGTCGCTCCGCTGGGGCCCGGGCAGGCCTTGAAATACTCTCTCCACTTCGCGTCTTTGGGGTCATCGCGAGTTTCATCGGGATGCCCGGCCTGGATCTCCTTGCCCCGCCAGGTTCCGATGTACCGCAGGCTGAGGTGATCCACTTCCGCTTCCTTCAGGACTTCGGCGGAGATGGGCGCCGGGGGTGGGGAATCCACCAGGGCCGTGCTTTTTCGCAACATCGCGTATGCCCAGGGGAGACTCAGAACCGACCCGGCCGCCGGTCGGTGCAGGTACTCCCGGCGGCCGTGGAAGCAGTCCTGGCACGCCTCCGGCAGGTCCCGGCCGTACTCCTGGCCACACGGGCCCAGGGCAACCCAGTCCATCCGCTCCCGCAGGATGTCGTACCGCCAGCGGAAGACCCTTTCCGTGGCTGCGTCGGGAGAGGTCAGTTGCCACTCCACGCCGACCAGGATGGCGCCTTCCGGCAATTCGTCCAGCAACGTCCCCACCTGCGCCGAGCGTTCCCCGGGGTTGGTGACGAGGACCAGGTTGGGAGTCAGGTCGGTGGGAAGGGACCACTCCCGGGCCCACCGGGCCACCTGGGAAAGGCCGGGGAACGCGGGGAGGTCCCTGGCCCGGGCCTCCAGTTGGTCACAGAAGGCCGCCCAGGGCCGGGAGGGGTCGGGGGAAGGGCCCGGAACGACCCGGATATGCAGGCGCTCCACCTGCGGGGGAAGGCCGTAGAGGGTGCAGGATACGTACCAGGCCAGCAGGGCATCCAGCGCTGCCATTGCCCCGATGCCCGCCGGAGATCCCAGGTCCAGCAGGGATACGACCGGGGGCAGGAACGATTCCCGCAGCAGGTCCACGATGACCGACTGATAGACCGGGAGAAGAGTGATCCAGGAAAGATCACCGGCCTCAGAGAAGGCCGCCTCTATGTAGGGCGAGGGATGCCACTTCTTTCCCGGCGCCAGCAGGTTTTCAAAAGTCTCCTGGGCGGCGAGGAGGCGAACCGGAAGGGACATACGCACCTCGGAGTCATAAGACTTCATCGGAAATAGGACGCAGATGAACGCAGATGAACGCGGATGAATACGGACTTTTTCATTTCTACTGGCACAATCCTGACACTGCGCTCTAATTTCCGATGAACTCTATAGAGTGATGCCGATGCCCTCCCACGGGTCGGCGACGGGCTCCCAGCGGGGCTGCTGGCGCTGAACCCGTTCCCGCACGGTCTCCAGGGGAGGGTAATCCCGGCTGTAGTTGAAGGAGGATTCCATCGCCTCGGGTATCTCTTTCAGCCACGGCTCCGCCAGGTCGCCGGGCAGGTAGTGGCGGATGATGGACCGGAGCACCGGCAGGTGGTCGGGCGACGAAGCCAGTTGGGATTTCAGGGCGGCCAGTTGGCGGCTGTCCACCGCGCCGCCCTCCAGGACGGGCCGGAGGGCTTCCAGGATGGGCCGGGTGGCGTCCACGCGCATCTCCTCCAGGAAGCGGGAGGGCCGGTCGGCCCCTGATCCCTGGACGGTCCCGATGTAGAGGTGCCGGATCGCGCGGGTGATGGCGACGTAGAAGAGCCGTCGCTCGCTCTCCAGGGGCGGGGACGGGGGAAAATCGGGGATGATCCCCTCCGTGTCGTATACGGCGCAGTCGTCCGCGATATGGACCGGCATGCAGCCCTCTATGCAGTCCGGGATGAAGACGTACTCATACTCCAGCCCTTTGGTGCGGTGGACGGTGGTCACAGGGATCACCTGCTCGGGGGGCAGGCCCCGCGTCGTGTCCAGCGTCCCCAGGTGGCGGACGAAATCCGGGACATTCATCCCCGTTCGGGTCGCAAAGGAGATGAAATTCTGGACCGAGTCTTTGCGCAGGCTGGACTCCAGTCCCTCGCCGTAGTAGTGGCTGAAGTGCTCCAGGTATCGGGTGTGCTCCACAATCCAGTTCAACAGGTCGCCGGCCTTCAGGTCCGGCTCCTGGAGGATGCGCTCCTGGATCCGGGCCAGGAGGTCTATCAGCGCCTGCATGTTCTCCCGCCGTTCGGCGGGAAGGGGGCTTTCATGGGGGTCCAGCAGGGCCTCCAGCGACCGGCCCAGGGACCACCCCCGGTTATGGCCCTTCTCCACTGCGTTCTGCAGGGCGGACCGGAGCAACATGCGGGAGGGGGTGTTGGCCACGGCCAGGACGGCGCGCACGGCCTCGCCGCACGGGCTCCGTCCGGGCCGAAACCGGTAGCGAAGGGGAGACCGGGCCTGGACCGGGTCCTCTTCATCCTCCACAGGGCGCGCAGCGCCCCAGGGCTTCATTGCTGACGGGGGCTGGTCCAGGTGCTGTGCCACCCGGATGTAGTCCACCAGCGTCCGGTTTTCATCCCGCTCAAAGAAGGGCACGTCCCCGACGACCCAGAAGGGAATGTTCGCCTCAATGAAGACGGACTGCAGGTTCCCCAACTGGGCGTAGGTCCTCCCCAGGACGCCGATGCGGTGGGGCGGGACGTGGTGGTCGCGCACCAGGCGGACGATCTCCTGGGCCATTTCCCGGGCGGCCCGGTCCCGGTCCTGCCAGGTCAAAACGGTGATGCCGGTGGGCATCCGGAGGTTGTGGGCGGCCAGCGGCTTGGTCTCCCGCCGCTGGTTGAGGGCGATGACGTTGTATGCGCTCTGGGCCAGCAGGGGGCCGAAGCGGAAGGAGCGGGAGAGGGTGTAGTCAACGGTCGGTTTGTTGGCGAAGTCCTCCTTGAACCGCTGCAGGATGTAATCCGGGCGGGCCCCTCGCCACTCGTAAATGGTCTGGTCGTCGTCCCCCACCACCATGACGTCGGCCCGGTCTCCTGCCAGGAGGCGGATGAGTTGCTGCTGCCCGTAGTTGATGTCCTGGTACTCGTCCACAATCAGGTGATCCAACCGGTTCGTCCATCGCCCGCGGAAGTCCGGATATTGGTCCATCAGATTCAGGGCCTCCGGCACGAAGTCATCAAAGGTGAGGGCCCGGGCCCGGCGCCGGAACTCCTCAAAGCGCCGGTAGACAAGGGGAAGGTCGGGGTTGGTACGGTGGCCGGCCCGTTCGGGAGGGATCAGCGCGGCCTTCCAGAGACCGACGGCCTCCAGGGCCTCGCCGGGGTCTACGTCTTCCGTCAGCAGTCCGTCCCGGATCAGGGACTCTATGGCCTGGCGCATGCAGATGAGGGCCAGTTCCTCTCTCTCGCCCACCCAGAGTTCCATCGGCGGCAGTAGTCCTTTCTCCTGGGCGTCCCTGTACATCCGGTAGGCCAGGCCGTGAAACGTCAGCACCGGGGGGCGCTTTCCCAGGTCGGGAATCTGTTCGGCCAGTTTCTGTTCAAAGTCCTCGCGCGCCAGGCGGTTGAACATCACAATGCGGATGCGTTTGGGGTCCTGGTTCAGGTCCAGGACCAGGTGGCGCACCCGATGGACCATCGTGGTGGTCTTGCCCGACCCGGCGACGGCCAGGACGCGGGCGTGATAACCCAGGGGGTGATGGATGATGCGTTCCTGTTCTTCGGTCAGTCTCTCCTTCATCCTGACGCGATCTCCCGTCTACAGGGGTGTCCCCAGATTGGCGCGGAGGCCATCCACGAATGGGCCACGAATACACGAACACGAATGATGGCGCTATTCGTGCATTCGTGAAGCATTCGTGGACGGCTCGTCCCGTCCAACAGAACCGGGGTAAGTAAAATTACCCAGGGAGGACGATTTCAATCGGCGTGAATGTTGTCTCCAAAACGATCTTTGTCGGACAACTGCTCGCAGTTGTCCTACAGCGACGGCTCCTCCGGCCATTCGGCGGTGCAGCCGTAGTCCTGCAGGAGTTTCTCCAGTTCCGCCCGCAGCCGGGCCATCTCGCCCGTGGGGTCGTGCACTTCCAGCAGGACGGAGGCGTCCCGCAGGTCCTTCAGCCGCTGGGCCGCCTGCAGCAGCGGGTAGAGGAGACCGGCGCTCGTCCGCACCCGCAGGGTGAGGGGCCGCCGCTCCAGGGAGGGCGGCGGGGGCGGCGGCGCCTCCGGCGACACCAGCACCGCGCGGGGGTCCCGAAGCACGTCCTCCGGCACCTCCTGCCGCACGTAGACCTGGTCGCCCACGCGCACGCCGAAGAGCCCCTGCTGCACCCCCTCCGCCACGGCCTGGTGGACCACCCGCTGGGGGTCCCGGGGGATGGGCTGCCCCGCCACGCCGGTGAAGAGGTTGCTCACCTGGGAGAGGGGCACCTCCCGGGCCTCCTCCACCCGCAGGGTCTCCTTCAGGTACTCCGGCGCCACCCGCTCCAGCAGGATGCCGGCCCCCTCCAGGGCCTGGCCCACGTACTGGTCAAAGGATTTGGACCGGATGGCCTCCGGACTGCGGACCGACAGGCGGGTCAGGCCACCGTCGCCGGGACGGTAGATGTCCTGGTAGGCCTGGCGCAACAGGGCCTCCACCTCCGCCTCTTTGTCCTTCAACTGGTCCTGGACCTGGTCGCGGTCGTCCCGCTCCATCTCCTTGAACGAGGGGGACTGGACAATCTCCCTCAGGGCCAGCCAGCGCCGGACGGCGGCCCGCAGCGCGGCCAGCCGGGCCGTCTCCGGGACCAGGAAGACCAGCATGTTGCGGTTGGTGCGCAGGCCCTCCCCGGCCAACTGGACCGCCTGCATCATCCACTCCCGCGGGTCGGGGACGTCCAGGGGGAGCACCACCAGGGTGGGCTGGGCCCGGTCGGGCACGAGGCGGGGGTCCTCCGGCGCGACAACCACCTGAAACACCCCGCCGCCCTTCCCGGCCAGCCGCTCCAGCCAGTCCCGCAGCGCCTCCTCCACCCCCTCCGCCGTCACCTCCGCCTCAAAGTCCAGGATGACCTTGTTCAGGTTGGGCCGGGCGGTGAAGAGATAACGGCGGTCCCGGTAGCGCAGGTACCAGAGCCCCTCCCGCAGCCGTCCCAGGACCTCCGAGGCCATCGCCGGGTTGATGTCCGGACGGAGGAGGGCGGTGCGGATTTCCTCCTCGGTGGCGCCCACGTCCCGGGTGGCGGCGGAGATGCTGTAGAGGAAGGCACAGGTGGCGGCTCCCCGGCCCAAGCCCTCCCGGGCGTACTCGCCGCCCAGCGACTGCTCTATCTCCCGGGCCCGCTGGAGGATGTCACCCGTCACCACGGCATCCATGCCGCTATCCAGCAGGCGCACCACCTCGCCGCGGATGTGGCGGTCGGCCAGGTCCACGTGGTGGGGCTGGATGAGGAAGGCCGAACCGGGGCGCTGGTTCCAGAGCCGACGCAGGACCAGGGCCAGGAGGCGCAGGGCGCCGCGGGTGCGCTGGAACTGGGGGTGGGGGCCCCAGCGCTCGTAGAGGAGGTCTATCAGTTCCGGGTGGAAGGGGTAGGCGCTCAGCATCCGCTCCTTGTAGTCGGGAGAGCGCAGCCGGTCGGGGAAGAAGCGGGCGTACTCGTCGTAGTAGTCCCGCAGGGCGTCCACGGCCCGGCGGTGCTCCCGTTCGCCGCCGACGGAGCGGAAGAGGCGCCGCCGCAGGACGCCGAAGACCTCGTCCTGGGCCACGGGCGTCTCCACCAGTTCCATCCGCCCCAGGACCTTTTTGGCGTACTGGAAGAGCCGTTCGGCGGCCTCCTGGTTCTCCGCGGCCACCTCCAGGGAGGAGGCGGGGAGCGCCAGGACCAGGACGGTCTGGGGGACGGCGCTCACGGCGGCGGTCAGTTCCCCCAGGAAGGCGCCGGTCTGCTCCATCAGGTTGCTGTCGCCGACTTTCACCGCGCGGGCCTTGACCAGGTACTCCAGGACCTCGTCCATCAGGATGAGGGCGGGGCGGAAGCGGTGGAGGAGTTCGGTCAGACGGGCGCCGCCGGGGGCGGTGCGGGTCTCGTCGGCGCCGGCCAGCATCTCATAGGCGGGACGGCCGCCCAACTGGACGGCCAGTTCGCCCCAGAGGGTGCGTACGGTCAGGCCGTCCTCCGTCCGCCGCTCCCGGACGTCCAGCCCCCGGCCGTCCAGGACGGCGACGCGGATGCCGGTGGGGAGGGTGCGCAGGTTCAGCCGGTCCAGGATGGGCCGGACGGCCTCGTGGTCGGCGACGGGGTCCGGGGAGCGGGCGATGTGGTAGAGGGCGGTCATGGTGTGGGTCTTGCCGCCGCCGAAGGGGGTCTCCAGGCGCAGGACGGGCGCGCCGCGCTCCAGGCCGGCCAGCCGTCCCACCACCCGCTCCAGCAGGTCGGAGAGGGCGCGGGTCATGTAGGTGCGGGTGAAGAACCGCTCCGGGTCGGTGTAGTCCCGGTCCGCCGAGCCCTGCATCACGTGGTGCAGGCTGATGGCGAAGAGGGAGGGGTCCGGGTCCCGGGAGAAGACGTCCGGGTGCGGTTCGCAGACCTCCCAAACCCGTTTCGCGCTCTGTGCAGCCATATCCATTCACCTCCGGTATCAGAATTTGCCACGAATTTCACGAATGGACACGAATTTTTTATCTTATTTCGTGAAATTCGTGCCATTCGTGGCAAAAGGGGATTTTCAAAACAGGCGCAGCTGGCGGGCGGTGGACTGAAGGTCCCCGGCCTGGCGCAGGAGGCTGCGCTTGCTGCCCAGGAGTTGGGCCAGGACGGTGGCCTCTTCGCTCACCGCGCCGCCGTTCTGCCCCTGCTCTATCTCCAGGAGGGCCTGGGCCGTCTGCCAGAGGGGGTGGTCCTCGGAGAGGACGCCGCTCTGCCCCAGCAGGCCCGCCAGCGCCTCCACCTCCCCCTTCCGCCAGAGGTAGAGGGCCAGGTGGACCCGGTCTATCTCCGGCAACCGGGCCAGGTCCCCGTCCTCCAGCGCCCGCTGCAGGGAGCGAAGACAGGCCTCCTGCCGCAACCGTTCGGCGTAGGTGGGGAGTTGCACGGTCTCCCCCCGGCGTCCCACCAGGCGGTAGCGGGCCGCCAGTGCGTCCAGTTCCGCGCCCACGCTCTTGGCCAGTTTGTTCGCTTCGTCAAAGGAGACGTCCTCCCCGCCGTAGGCCCAGCGGTAAAGGACGTAGAAGCGGGTGGGCTCGTCCAGCCGGGCCAGTCCCAACTGCTCCAGCGCGAAGGCGGTGACGATGGCCCGGGCCTGGTCCAGCAGGTCGCTCACGCCCACCTCCCGGCCGTCGGGGCGCATGACCTTGCGGTATTGGCCGAAGACGCCCACGGCCGGGCCGATGGCGGAGATGAAGAAATCGGCCCCGCGGATGCCCGCCCGCCAGAACTCCGAGAGCCGCGCCGGGATGGCCTCCTCCAGTTCCGCGCGCACCTGCGCGTACCAGCCGATGGGGGCGTTTTCGGGACGGCGGCGGCAGGCCATGAGGATGG
>Ga0209101_1002403_pt1 | contig 12370 bp, 10 predicted proteins | sample ConPoolayeCmetaG_FD_185481 | JGI IMG/M metagenome (GOLD analysis project Ga0209101, IMG submission 185481) | Hot spring microbial mat communities from California, USA to study Microbial Dark Matter (Phase II) - Cone Pool mat layer C metaG... ... | reverse complement strand
CTATCGATCGAGGCAGACCATGAACTGGCGGATCAGCGAACCCTGGCACTTGCTCGGCGCGGTGCGCGCGGCTTTGGCTCAAGGCGGAACGTTCCTTCTCAGCCGTCTGGCGCCGCACGGACCGATCCTCGCCGCGCGGAACGTCAGCTACGTCCACAAGGCCACGTGGGGGATGTACGCGGCCGGCGTGGATCACGGCGTGCTGGCGCGGATCTTCGACTGGCTCCAGCGCGAGGCCCTCCAGCCCAACGGCGACTTCTACTTCGCCGAGGAAGGGCCGGAGTACAAGGACATGCAGCGGGTCTATCGGCCGCTGACGTTCGGCAAGGTGGCCGCCTGGATCGGCCATCCCCTGATCCGCAAACCCCTCGTGCTGGAGCGGATCTTGCAGTACCAGCACCGGCCGTCGGGCGGCGTGGCGGCCTATATCGGCGATGATCCACGGCGCGTCGAAATGCCCGCCACGCTGGGGAGTTTGAACACCACGTTTTTCGGCCACCTGATGATCGCCCTCGATCTTGAACCGCAGGCCATGGCCGCCGGGGATTGGGTGCGGCGCTGGGTCGAGGCCAACCGCCAGCCGCTTCAGCGCGGGGAGTTGTTTACCCAGATGACGCTCGACGGACGCCTCGTCACCGACGTCCAACCCGGCCAGCGGATCGCCAAAATCGTGGACACGCGCCAACCGAAACAGGAATTCTGGCACGTGGGCACGGCCATGGCCTACCTGGCGGCGCTTTATGAAACCATGCGGACGCGATGGGGCCGCACCGCGGAACAGGCCCGGCCCTATCTCGACGCCGCCCTGGCCTTGCTCGACTTCGAGGCCACGATGCCTCTGGACACTTATCTGTGGCCATCGAAGTGCAAGGTGGGCTGGGGGGCGGGCGAAGTGTTGCGGATTCTCATCCAATTCCAACTGGCGGACGAGGCGACGAGGGAGCGGGCCTATCGGGTCGCCGAGCGGGTCGCCCTGTTCACTTTCCTCGACAACCAATTGGCCCACGGCGGATGGCCCCCGATGCACTATCCCTTGAGCGAGACGATCCCCGAAATCGCTTACAGCTACAAGCCGCTGAAGAACATCGTCGCCGTCCCCGCCCACCGGATCGCCGGCTCGCGGACCATCTGGTTGCCGGGCGAGGAGATCACCGGCGAGTTCCTCGGCGAAATGAAGAGCATTGAGCAAGGCGTCGCCGCGATGGCAAACCAGCCAAGCCAGCGGCTTTGAATCAAGACCGGTCGCAACGCGCCATCAACTCGCCCTCGATCCGCGGCCCCCTGGCCGCCGGCAGCAACATGAGCCGCCTGATGGACAGCCAAAGCGTGGTTTTTTCGGAATACGGTCGGGCGTCGGCCGAGCCTTCGCCGGTGAATCGGATGATGGCCGCCTTCGCCGCGGATTTTCGCGACGCGGTGGACATCAACCTGGGCGTCGGCTACGTGAATGAAAACACCCTGCCCAAGGCCCTCGTCGAGGAAGCCCTCCACGCGGTCCTCGCCGAGCCGAAAAAATACCGGATGGCGCTGAATTATGGCGGGCCGGCGGGATCGGCGAACCTGATCGAGTCCCTGCGGCGGTTTCACGTCGAGCGGGGCGTCGGCGGGCTGACCGACGCCGTGCTCGGCAAGAAGGAAATCATCGTCGGTCCCAACGGCGCGACCAGCCTGCTGGAGGCCGTCGCCCAAGTGCTGGCCCCCGGCGTCGTCGTCACCTCGGATCCGGTCTACTATATCTACTGCCATTACCTGGAGCGCATGGGCTTCGAGATCTGCGCCGTGCCCGAGGACGACGAAGGAATCGACACCGACCGGCTGGAGGCGCGGTTGCGGGAACTGGGGGGGCGACGCCAGGATCTCCGCTTTTTCTACGTCGTCACGGTGAGCAATCCCACCAGCACGATCCTCTCCAACCGGCGGAGGCGGCGGCTGGTGGAAATCGCGGCAAGGCTGTCGCGCGAACTGGGCCACAAGGTGCCCGTGTTCTTCGACATCGCCTACGAGAACCTGATCCACGATCCCGCGGCCGAGAAACCGCGTTCGGCCCTCTTGGACGATGAGTGGGGCCTGGTCCATGAGGTGGGCACGCTGTCGAAGATCCTTGCCCCGGCCTTGCGGATCGGGTACATGATCGGTCCTGGCGGGCCGTTGCTGAGGGCGATGATCCAGAAGACGAGCGACGCCGGATTCAGCGCCCCGCTGGTGACCCAGGAAATCGCAAGCTGGCTGCTCGATCACCACGCCCAGCGGCAAATCGAGTCGGTCAACGCGGGCTACCGCCTCAAGGCCGTCAGCACGCGGAAGTGGATCGAGGAACGCCTGGGCGGCTTCTTGTCCGAGGTCCGCGGAGGCAGGGCCGGCTTCTACTTCTATTTGACGTTCCAAGAGGTCGAAACGCACGAGCGGTCGAGGTTTTTCAGGTTTCTCTCGCGGACCACGGGCCGCGCGGAGGTGGATGGCCCCGCCGCCGCCAAACATCCCCGCGTGGTCTATCTTCCCGGCGAGTTTTGCGTCCATCCCGGCGGCGAGATGGTTCAGGCGGGAAGGCGTCAACTGCGGCTTTCCTACGGCTTCGAGGAACTGGCGCGGATCGAACAAGCGATCGAGCTGATGCGCCGGGCGGCCGAGTATGCAAGCTGACGCCTCGGGGGCGCGGCGTTCGACCCCGGATGCTAGATAAGCCTCACCGGCGGGTTTGGGGGGAGATGCCAACGATTCACGAGAGCTGTGATTCGGCTAACGGTCCACCAAGAGACTTGCCCGCCAAAGGCGATCGAGTTCCTCGACGTCGGTAATCGCGTAAGTTTCCCGAAGCGCTGCGTCCAAATCCTCCTCAGCCAAACGTGCGAGGAAGTTCACAAACTGCCGGGTATTTGACCGGTTTACGAGAAACTCAACAACCGAAGCGCTTTGCCCATAGAATACCCCCCAGTCTTGAGAGACTGGATACTCGCGCATTTGGAGCAAATCGCGGAGGTGAAATAGTCGCCCATCCACCCAAGCTGTCTGGAGGTCCCGAAGATGAAGAGATCGTTTCGACACGGAGTCCTCCAAGATCGCCATCCCCTCGTCCGCCCAACGGGGCAATGAACGACCTGGAAACAGCTCCGCAAGGACAACATGGGCCAACTCGTGCGGCAGCGCCGCGGTGCGAAAGTCGATCCCATCGCCGCGCAGGTCCACGCGCCGCGAAACCACCTTGCTAGCCCGACAAACCACCAAGGACGAGCCTGCCGTGTCCGCGGCCTCCACACCAACGGACTGAAGGTAGCTGCTGCGGCTTGGGTGAAGAACCACCAGACATTTCGGCGACCAAACAGGCGGGTTCGAGTTTCCGAGCCATTTTGCGATCAATCGGCTGCGCAGGGCCTCGCAGTGCTGACCGAGTTCGGCCGGGGAAACCTCCCCGGCAGGGCACCACACCATGAAATTGGGTGAATCGTGGATCGCCCAGTTGGAGTCGCTATACTCTGAGATCGCGGGCGACGGTGCCACCGATGGTTTTGTAAAAGACCTCCTCGGGGATTGCGCCTCGACGCGTAATGCCACGATGGCGAGTGCAAAAGCAACCACCACAGCGGTCATGTGGATCGACTTTCGCGAAAACAAACGCATTGGTCTGAAGCGATCCAGGATTCCGTGGTCCCACTTGCGATGACAAGAGAAGATAAACTTCGGCCCCGAAACACCTAAAATGGCGTAAGTCGCGAACCCCTTAACAAACTCTAGCTCGCCCTGGTCTGGCAGCAAGACGAACCACTACAGTGACGGGTGATGCAACAACCAATCGAGTTAAAATTGCGGGGCGATGCACCAACCAATCGAGTTAAAATTGCGGCCGGTTTCCTTTTTTACAAATCCCGCAACATTTGGCTTGGCAATCGCTGTGCCAACTTCTACAACGCATCGTGTCTGCCGTTTAAGCAGATGATGGAAACCGGAATTTGACAGTTAGTTAAGGAGTCACAATCGCGGTATTTCAGCAGATGGCATTTCCAAGATGCGAACCCATGTGCTTATTGACTGCGCATTTGATGCATAGGGTTCCAACAAGACCTTGGGTTGCCTCGTGGCTGCATCGGGGATGAAGAGGACTCCGGTCGCAAACGACTATACTCCGCACGCGTTGAGATGACATGTTTCTCGGGCGAAAAGGACTCATTCTCGGCTGCGGGCAAAATAGCGCGAGGATCGCCGGGAAGAGTGTGGTGCGAAGACGCCCGCCTGCCGGCGTTTGCCGCCGTAGGCGGTCTTGGGCCCGGCATTCATGCCGGGTATCCGTGGACCAACGCCACGGCGCGAGGCCCGTTACGGGCCTTCTCGCTGGGGGCAAAACACGGAGCGCGGGTTTCTCGCCCGCCAGGCCCGGAGCGCGGGCGTCCCGCCCGCAAAAACAAATGCGGGCAAGATGCCCGCGCTCCAAAGGGGAAGCGGCCTAAACGCGGTCCGCGAATCTCGGAGCGCGGGCGTCCCGCCCGCAATTCACGAACGCACCGAGAAGCCCCGTAAACGGGGCTTAAGCTTCGCCAGGGGATGGAAACCGCGACCCGGCGTCAAACGCCGGGCCGAAGACCGCCTGCGGCGGGGAAGGCCCGTTAACGGGCCTCTATGCTGCGCAGGCGTTGAAATGAGACGTTTCTCGAATAAGAAGAACTCATATTCGGCCGCGCGGAGTATAATCCTCGAATTGCATTCAGAATTCGGTCCGTGGATTTATCTCGAGGCAAAAGTCAACTCGCCGACTGGCAGGAGGGAGCGGTTTGCCCCGCTCCCGTGGCCAAGCATGAAAGAGTCATCCAAGCTTTCAGTGGATTTGTCGCGATTTCTGCAACGTGATCCGTGAACGAACCACACGCGGGACACACCATTGAAGATGGGATGCCACCACCCGGTTTTGAAGTTCTTTATGAACTTGCCGGTTGCCTTGGCGTGAACAAGCCTCCTGGCGTGTTGACCCAAGCGCCGCCCGGGATCGACAGCCTCGAACTGCGGATCAGGGATTTTCTCCGTCGTCGGGCAATGGCGGCGAGCGGCAGGGATACCCCCGCGGAAATATACCTGGGCATCCCCCACAGGCTTGATCGTCCCGTGTCTGGGGCGATGATCTTCGGGCTGGACTGGAAAACCACTCGACGCTTGGCCGCCCAATTCGAAAAGCGCCGAGTCAGGAAGACATACTGGGCTTGTACTTCCGGCAAGGTCGAACCATCCGAGGGAACGTGGATCGACTTTGTGCGGAAGGTTCCGGGACTGGCGCGGGCGGAGGTTGTGCCGCCGGGACACCCCGAGGGCCGTCAAGCCGTACTTCATTACCGGACGATCGCCTCGACTCCCTGGGGAAGCTGGCTGGAGATCGAGCTGGAGACCGGGCGGATGCACCAGATTCGCGTCCAGGCCGCGGCTCGAGGAATACCCATCCTTGGGGATTCAGACTATGGGGCGACCATCCCATTTGGTCCGCGGCACGAAGACCCTCGCCTGCGTGCAATCGCATTGCATTCGCGGACCTTGTCGTTCAAGCATCCATCGACGCATCAAGAGGTTACGCTCGTTGCGCCGCTTCCTGAGTTTTGGGCCAGCGCGGGCCTTGTCGCGCCTTGACGTGGGGATTGGCGATATGATGGCGATGGGCTAGGATGCTTCAGTTGACTTGATCGATGCTCCCCAACTCCTGACATCCGTATTCAATGAACCCCATTTCTCGTATGACGGACCCCTTTGGCGTCAGAGACACGTTTGACACCGGATCGGGACGGGCCGGCATCTACCGGCTTTCCCGGCTGGAGGACGCGGGGCTGACCACGATCTCGCGTTTACCGTACAGCGTTCGGGTGTTGCTGGAATCGGTGCTGCGTCATTGCGACGGCTACGAGGTGACCGAGGCCGATGTGAAGCGGCTGGCCGCATGGTCGCCCCACGGCAAGACTCAGGGAGAGGTGCCCTTCAAACCCGCCCGGGTCATCCTCCAAGACTTCACCGGCGTGCCGGCGGTGGTGGACCTGGCCGCGATGCGAAGCGCGATGAAGCGACTGGGCGGCGATCCCAAACGGATCAACCCGTTGATCCCCGTGGACCTGGTGATCGACCACTCGATCCAGGTCGACCGGTTCGGTTCGCCCGACGCATTGGCCGCCAACGTCGAATTGGAGATGGTCCGCAACCGGCAGCGTTACGAGTTTTTGCGTTGGGGCCAGCAGGCGTTCGCCAATTTCCGCGTGGTGCCTCCCAGCGTGGGGATTGTCCACCAGGTGAATCTGGAGTTCCTGGCCAAGGGTGTCTTCCTGAGGAGCGACGCCTTGGGAACCGTCGCCATCCCGGACACTTTGGTGGGCACGGATAGCCACACGACGATGATCAATGGCCTGGGCGTGTTGGGGTGGGGCGTCGGCGGGATCGAGGCCGAGGCGGTGATGCTCGGCCAGCCGCTCTACATGCTGGTGCCCGAGGTCATCGGTTTTCAGCTCTCCGGCGAACTGCCCTGCGGCGCGACGGCCACCGACCTGGTGTTGACCGTGACGCAAATCTTGCGGCGCGAAGGGGTTGTGGACAAATTCGTCGAGTATTTCGGCCCCGGCGTCTCGCGGATGACGGTGGCCGACCGGGCCACGTTGGCCAACATGGCGCCAGAGTACGGGGCGACGATGGGCTTTTTCCCGATCGACGAGCAGACGTTGGAATATCTCCGCCTGACGGGTCGTAGCGAGGCGGAGGTCCAACTTGTCGAGCGCTATGCGAAGGAGCAACGACTGTTCCGCGCCGAGGGCGAGCCGCCGCCGGAGTTCACCAAGGTCTTGTCGCTGGATCTGAGCACGGTCGAACCCAGCGTGGCTGGCCCCAAACGTCCTCAGGATCGCGTGGCCCTTCGCGCGGCGCGGGACGCATTTCGCCGTTCGCTGGCGGCCCCGGTGACGGAACGGGGGTTTGCCGTGCCGGAGGACAAACGGAACCAGGCCGTGTTGGTGCAGGAAGGGGGCCGCGCGAGCACGATGGGTCACGGGGCCGTCGTCATCGCCGCCATCACCAGTTGCACGAACACCAGCAACCCGAGCGTGATGCTGGGAGCGGGACTCTTGGCCCAAAAAGCCGTCCAGCGAGGGCTGCGCGTGCCGCCCCACGTGAAAACCAGCCTATCGCCCGGTTCCCGCGTGGTCACCGATTACCTGGCCGCCGCGAGGCTCGACAAGCCGCTGGCCGCCTTGGGGTTCGAGAATGTCGGCTATGGGTGCATGACCTGCATCGGCAATAGTGGGCCTTTGCCCGATACCGTGGCCCAAGCCATCCGCGACAACGACCTCATTGCCGCCGCCGTGCTGAGCGGAAACCGGAATTTCGAGGGCCGCATCAACGCCCTGGTCAAGGCCAACTACCTGGCCAGTCCGCCCTTGGTCGTGGCCTACGCCTTGGCGGGAACCGTGGACGTGGACTTGACGACCGAACCGCTGGGAATCGGCGGCGACGGCAAACCGGTGTATCTGAAAGACATCTGGCCCTCGCCCGAGGAAATCGAAACCCTCATCCGCCAGGTCGTTCGGCCGGAACTGTTCCGGCAACGCTATCGCGACGCCTTCACCGCCAATGCCAAGTGGAACGAGATCCCGGTCACGGCCGGCGAACTCTACGCTTGGGATCCCGCGAACACCTATATCCAGGAGCCGCCGTTTCTGCTCGATCTCCGCGCGGAGGCGGGACCGATCCGGCCGATTCTCGGCGCCCGGGCGCTCTTGGCCCTCGGCGATTCCGTGACCACGGACCACATTTCGCCGGCCGGCTCGATCGCCAAGACGAGTCCGGCGGGGAAGTATCTGATGGAACAGGGAGTGCCGCCTGCCGAGTTCAACAGCTACGGCGCGCGGCGGGGCAACGATCGCGTCATGACTCGCGGGACGTTCGCCAATATCCGGCTCCGCAACTTGCTCGTGCCGGGCACGGAAGGGGGCGTGACGCGCCACTTGCCCGACGGCGAGTTGATGACCGTCTACGACGCCGCCATGAAGTACCGCGCCGAGGGCGTGCCGCTGATCATTCTGGCTGGGAGCGAATACGGAACGGGCAGCAGCCGCGATTGGGCCGCCAAGGGCACGCACCTGCTGGGCGTCCGCGCCGTGCTCGCCGCCAGCTTCGAACGCATCCATCGCAGCAACCTGGTGGGAATGGGCGTGTTGCCGCTGGAGTTTGCCCGAGGCCATACCTGGCAGTCGCTGGGCCTGACGGGCGAGGAGGTTTTCGATCTGGGGGGCCTCGACGATCGGCTGAAGCCCCGCGACGAGATTTCCGTTCGGGCCACCGCGCCGACGGGAACCGTCACCGAGTTTCCCGCGTGCGTCCGCATCGACACGCCGGTGGAACTCGAGTACTACCGCAACGGCGGCATTCTTCAGACGGTGCTCCGCAAGTTGCTTGGCTAACCGGCCAAGCGTCGGGGCGCCGTCGAGGCGGCAACGGGCTGCCTCCTGCCGAACACGCTTTCGCGTTCGCCCTGGCAGTTCACGGTCGACACCACGGCCGTGGAAAGCAGAAGATGATCGAGGATCTCTTGCGCATCGGCCTTGTGCAAGGCGCCGGGTTGGATTTCGACCAGCGTGGCGCAGGCCGCGCCCGAGGGCAGCGTATCCTCGAAGCAGAGGACTCCGCAGCGGTCGGGCCGCCAATGCGGCGGCCACAAGGCATTGCGAAGCCAGCCACAGGCAAACTCAGCGCAAACGCGAGGTCTCCTCGCGTGGATGCGGCAGCCGAGCGCGCCCGCGTGCGGGCAGGGGATGCCGGAGGCCTTGAGGCCTGCTTCAGGCAATCCGGCGGGAATGGTCAGATGGACGCAGCACGCCGTGCAGGCGCCGCAATGGCGGTCGTCGGACGAGCCTCGAACGGGATCGGAATCTAACATGTCGCCCTCCGTGGTGGCTACTTTCGGACAGCGGATCGAACTCCCAGGTCCAGAGCCCCATGGTGAAAGCCGCGGTCGGCCGCCCTTTCCGTCAAGCGGAATGACCGCCGCCAGTTTTCCCTGGGTCCCCGACCTCCCACGCCACGTCCCTGGCGAAATGGATCAAGCGCCTCCTCCCACGCGGCGCAAGGGTTGACGGCTCGTTGGATGTTCCAAAGAATCGGACGCCCTCGCCGCGCGCTTGAACCTTGCGCCGCGCCGACGTGCGGCCCCCCTAACCACGACAGAGAAGCTGGACGGTGCGTCCCGCAAAGCCGTCACAGGCCGCACAGTCCAGAAAGAGCACGCCCCCTCAACGGCGGGAAGGCGTTTCGTGGCCGATCATCTCAAGATCGCGCTGATAGAACCGGATGGCCTCGGTCGGGGTGAAGTTGAAGATCGCCTTGCCATCGGTCTCCCAGCGGTTGCCGAGAAAACGGAACACGGCCGTCGCCGCGCGGTGAATGGTCGTTCCCTGCCCTGCTTGGTTGGCGGGAACGTTCAGGTCCTCCATTTCGATGCTCACCCCCACGAGCGCGGTCAGTTCGCCCGTGGTTCGATTCCGCGCAAACGCCACATCGTCGTCGAAATCGCAGTCCATCCATCGGGGCGCGTCGCGTTGGGCGGGGTAAGCCCCGAGCTGAACGAACTTGGCCTCCAAGCGCTCCCGCTGCCGATGGAAGTCGCGCCGAGCCTCGGCCAAGCGCGAGGCGGGCAGTGGCTTCCGCGCCGGGAACCACTTCCATGCACACCAAGCCCCCGCGGCGATCCCCGCGACCACCACCCACCAGTAATCGGCCATCTCCCTTCCCCGAATCAAGCGGCCAATGACTATCTTCGTCTCTCGGCTTCATTCTAGCGAATTTCCTTCAAAAAAAGCAAGAAGCCAGACGACCGTGGGCCGAAAGACCGCCGAGGCTCGGGCAGCCGAAGGACGCGGTTTTTCCGGGTTTTTCTGCCGATTCAAGCCTCCGGGCCAAGTCTCCATCGTCCGCCGTGCGGAGGTTCAGGCCGAAACCCCATGCTCCGACTGGGGCGGCGGCTCTGAGGTTGAGGATGCCTCGGTTGGACAAGGCGATTGGGATTCCATCGCCGACCGCTTTTCGTAGCCCAGGCCGCGGAGCACCTCCAGAATCTCGCTACACGTGGGAAACATGCGCCCGCTACTGCGTTTATAAGCGTCCAGGGCCTTCATGAATTCGATTTCCTCGGCGGTATAGTTCCGTTCGCAGGTCGTCGGATCGATCTGTCGCCGTCGATTCACTTTTCCGCGACGATCCAACTGGCGACGCTCCACATCGACGGGCACGTTGGCCTTGCGGCGTTCGCCACCCTTGCGTCGCTCGCCCGAGGTCCGCCGATCGATGAGTACCACCCCTTCCGTCACCGATTTGGAGCCTTGGGCATCCACACCCCCTATACCGGGCTGTATGGTCTTGCCCTTGCCAGGCCTCGCCCTTGCCGAAAGAGTCTTCTTCGCGCTCGCCATGACCCCCCTCGTAAACTCATGTCTAGAAAGATAGCCCGTCGCTTGCGTTGGAAGACACATCGGATGTTTGACCAGGAAATATGTAGCGGTTAGATAAAATCTTCGCTTGCAACGTTTTTGCAGGTTTGCGCAAAGATTCCCTGTTGGACAAAGTTGGCGGCTACGCATGGGGCCCCGCCGGAAAGCTGGATTGGGATTGGTTCAAAGATTGGTTCAAAGGGGGTTTTGCGGGCGGTGAATTTGAGAATTTGAAACCATGGTCGAATCCGCCTTGACTCGCGGAATCATCAAAGGCTACCTTTCCGCCCCTGACTGCGTTTGGTCCAAGGTGACGACAATCCAGTTACCAATAAAGGCGCATGATGGCACCCTTCCGATTGGGGATTTTTCTCTTCGTTGTTCTCGTCGCTTGCCTGGGCAAAGCCCAGGAGACGACACCTTGGCGTCCAACCGTGCGGTCGCTGGATGAGCTTCCCGACGCGGAAATGGTTGGCAGCCCTGGCCTCGACAGCCCAAGTTCACGGGTGGATTTCGGCGGAAGCACGAACGCGACTTCTCCAGGAATTCGGGGGGAGTGGTTTACTCACACCCGAAGCGGCGAGTCGCCTGCGCTGCTTGCGACGGACTCGGGATTCGGCATCGCCAGGCAATACGGTGCGAGTCTCGTCGAATCGACCTGGTACACGCGCGAAGAGTATTTCCAATGGCGGGAGAGGTTCGCCGGGGCGGACTTCGTCAACGAAGATGGGCTCCTGCTAACGCTGGGGTACCAGCGGCGCGTCGGCCAAGAGCGTTATCGGGCCGAGCTATTCGGCGGGACGATGCACTACGACGGCGGGGCCCAATTCGACGATGGAACCACGGAGCCATTGAAATCCAAGACGGGCTACCTCGGCGTGCGGGGCGAATACGACTTTCTCATCGAGCCGGACTGGCTGCCGAAGACGAACCTGCTGATCGGCGTGGGCACCCGATTCTGGTTCCGCGACCTCCGCGATGGCGTGACGGAGTCGGGCGTTCCCGTGCTCGGTTACCAGGAAACGTGGTGGACGATTTATCCTTATTTGGGCGTGGAGACGCGGCGGGTGCTGGACCGCGGGTGGGAGTGGTTCCTTTCCAGCCGCATCGGGTGCACTGCCGTCACGTATGAACATGCCACCTTTTTCGACGCCGTACTGTATCCCAAGACGGGTTTGACCGGGCAACTGGAGGCCGGTCTTCGCGGCCAGTACTTTTTCTGTTCGGCGATATCCGAAGTGTTTTCCTGGCGTCAATCGTCCATCGCCCGCGGCGCGCTCCAGCCCGAGTCCACGCTATTCACCGTGGGCCTGAGGGCGGGCGTGAACTTCTGAGCCGCGGGCAAAAGGGGACATTCTACTTTTCTCAAAAAAGCTGAATGCCTCGTTTCATCCCGTTTCATTTCGCCAGTTTCCAGCCCTCGGGCGAGACTTCCAGCCGCGTGTGTCCCCGGTGCTCGTCGTAAACCTGGTTCATTTCCTCGATGGAATCGAAATAGCCGACCACGAACGCGGCGCTGAACGATTCGCCTGCCCGCACCGGCCGCTCGCCGAACTCCAGGATCATGCAAACGTACCCGCGCTGATGGCACCAGGCCTCGCTGACCACGGCGGGATCGAGCGTCATGCCCGCCAGCCACGGGCCGGCCGCGCCGGTCTTCGGATCGCGGAGCTGATAGGCGCGGATCATCCGCTCGGGCACTCCATCGCGATCACGTCGGTAGTTGAATTTTTCGTCCGGCGGGAAATCCTGAAAGAACTCGCTGGAAGGGATTTCGCCCCGGTAGCTCAAGTAGACGCGGCTGAACGTGTCGCCTCGTTGGTGGCGGATGTGGCCCGGCATGTCGATCCGCAGGAACATCGCCTCGCTGGAATTCACGGCGTCGATCCGGTCCATGGAAAGGAAATAGCGCTTGCCGACGGGAAAGACCAACAGTTGCGTCC
>Ga0209101_1002401_pt1 | contig 12376 bp, 14 predicted proteins | sample ConPoolayeCmetaG_FD_185481 | JGI IMG/M metagenome (GOLD analysis project Ga0209101, IMG submission 185481) | Hot spring microbial mat communities from California, USA to study Microbial Dark Matter (Phase II) - Cone Pool mat layer C metaG... ... | reverse complement strand
CCATACAACTTTCTTATTTAGTAAAACATAGCTTATTGATACAATCCACCAAAATGAAAACAACACTGCATATAAGGCAAGATAAATTGGAAAACTTACTGCTACTGGAATATCTTTTTTTATGTTTTTCTTGGCGAAAACTAAGTAACCAACAGTCAACCCTATAAATATCAAGAAAAATATCGCATACGGGCGCCCAAAGAAATTAATGTACATTCTTTCAAGGAAAAATTTATTGAAGTTAAAGAAATCCGAGAAGCTGAAATTTATGCTTTTCAACAACAAAATCTCCTTTTTTAGCCTTAACAACGAGTCAATTAAAAACCACGCCGTGAGTGTTACTGAAAGGATTATCGTTACAGCTGCTGTCGGCAAAACTATCATTCCGAGTTCTCCATATTCCCGCGAAAACAATCTTTTATAATTCCATAGATTTTTTATTAAGCCAGAATACCATCTCCTTCTCTGTTTTAACAAACTGAAGAATGTTTCCGGAGAATGCGTATAAATCACAGCATCAGGAACATACTGTATCCTGTAGTGATTTGCCTGAATTCTTAGCGCCATTTCCAAATCTTCTGTTATATTTCCAACTTCGAATAATCCGTGTTTTTCAAAAAATTTTTTTCTATACGCTGAAAATGCTCCCGGTGTTATATGGATAGCGTTCATGCTTGCAAAAGATTTTCTTAGAAACACTCCTAAAAAGTATTCAACTTGTTGCAATCTTTGTAAAACTCCGCGCGGCTTATATACAGTCGGGCTTGGAGAGACGCACATCACCTCTTTTGCTGAGAAATAAGCAACCATTTTCTTGAGAGCGTCGTCAGAAGCATAAGTATCTGCATCCATAGTTACTATTATCTCTCCTTTTGCGTGTTTGATGCCGAGATTCAATGCAGAGGCTTTTCCCCCATTTTCTTTTGTGAAAACTCTTGTTGCAGGGCTTTTGAATGAACTCGCAATTTTATATGTTTTGTCTTTGCTTCCATCATCTACAACTATTATTTCAAGTTTGTCTTTTGGGTAGTCAAGGTTGTACGCAGATTTTATTGTTTGAAAAATTGTTTTCTCTTCGTTATACGCAGGAATTATTATAGAGACAAAAGGCAGTTTTGACGGAGCGGCTTTCTCTTCTTCCTGCTTTCTTGAAAAGAGAGAAAGTGCATAATATGCCAGAGTAAACAACCCGATGTATATTGTGAGATATATTATCACTTCTTTTGATATCATCTTGCCTCTTTTCCTTCTTTAGCCTGCAGAAACTCTTTCTCATGAGAGTTTTGCGTGTTTTCAGGCGCGTCTTCTTCGTCCACACTAAAATACTCATAAAACTCCTCGCTCAAACTCAGTTCAAGGGTATGCCCTATTTTTTTTGCTTTTAACAAACCAAGCTGAATGAATTTTTTAATATGGTCATAGGCTTTGTTCCCTCTTATCTTAATCACAAGAGATTGCTTGACCGGCTGTTTATATGCAATCACCGCAAGTGTTTCCTGCTCTGCTTTTGTGAACTCCGAGCTTCCAGCAACAAGCCGATTTGTTATATTTAGATACTTTGGCCTGACATCCATTTTCCAGAGGTTTTCTTTTTCTATTATTTCAATTGCCCCATTCTTTTGGGCATACATTTTCTCAAGTTCTTTTAAAATGCTCTTGATTGTAATTGGATTCAAATCTGTCAGTGTTATCAGTTCTTGCAAGCTTAGCCATCTTCCGGCTATAAACAAAGCAGCCTCAACTTTCCTTAAGTTTTCACTATCTCTTTCTTGTTCATAATTTTTCTCCTCTGTTTGTTTTACTATCTCTTGACTTTCGTTTGGGCTGCTTATCGGGTAATCCATTTTATTAAAAAGAAAGCGGTATTTTAAAGTTTAATTGTTTTCGGACATCGGTTAATGGATTATTGAAACCTGAATCTAAGTATCGCGCCTATTCCGCCGAGGTTATAAAATTGTTCGCCTTCCGGCGTTTCTGTAGAGACAATTTCAATCTTGGCTGAGATTGATTCGGCTTTTTTGATTAATTCGTCCATCAATCCTTTGTCAATTTTTTTGCTTATCACAAGCATTTCTACTGCTCCGTAATCAAGTGCTTTTTTTATGTCTTCTAATTTGTAATACACTTTTTCAGGATTTTTTCCAAGCATTTCAAAGAATTTTTCTAGAACTTTTTTTTCGCGGGTTATTTCTTGTTCTGCGAGAATATCCCCGCTTTCTTCAACTAAAATCTCAAGTCCGTGTTCATCAGCATATCCCAAATCCTTCATTCCTATTATTTTTTCTTTTAATGCGGTGACTAACTCGCCTTCTTTCAAAAAATCCTCTTTTGTTGGAACAGGGCCGCCAAGTATAATTCCTTTTAATTTTGGCATATTGAAAAATACTTCCTTCATTGATTCTGCAATTCTCCTGTAAAACTCTTTCGCAAGCCCCTCGCGAATTCTTTCGAAACGCTGGGCAGACTGCCCGCCAGCCCGGTATTTTCCGGGAACTCCGCTTGTTAATTTTCTCAAAACTTTAATCTGCTTGCCTTCAAGAACGCCCAGAGTCGCCTCTTTTCTGTCCATGACTACCAATCCGAACACTTCTGAAACTTCCAGCATTTCTTTTAACGGCTCTACTATAAATTCTTGGTCACATCTGTATAATCTAACCTTCAGTGGTTTTGGGGGTTCAATTACCCAAAGCCTTATGTCCTCTTGTCCTTCTATTTCTGAAATATTCCCGGAAAATACAGCCAGCCCATTTTCAGGAGTTTGTTTATAGAGCTTAAGTTCACGCATTATCCTTTCCAGTGCTGCAAGAACATTTTTCCGCGTGTTTTTGCTTTTTATATTAGAGGCCGTTGATGTTTCGGATTCCAGTTGTCTCACAACAGTTGATATATTGAAACCCGCAGGTATGTAAACCGAGACAAGCTCGGTATGCCTTCCTTTAATCGAGGATAATTCAGCAATAGTTTCCTCAAACTTAATCCTGTCTTTATTTTCCATTTTTATAAGAAATGACGGATGCTTATAAACTTAATTTCTCAAACAAAATCAACTCTGAATTTTCCTTCTTTAATCTCACGGGCATTTGCAACTGCTTTAAAGTCGTCAATCATATCTTTCAATTTCTCAATATCTTTTGGCTCCAGTGTCAGGATAATCTCTGCTTTCACGCTTTTCTTGGCGAGGGACTTTTCATGGCGTATTTTTTCAAGCAAGCTGTAGAAAATGTCCAATTCTTCGGATTTCTTTTCTTTTCTAAACTCCGGCCATTCTGTGAGATGGATTGATTTTTCTTTGAAGTCCTTTCTGAAATACTTTTGATAGAGCTCTTCCGTAATGTATGGCATGAACGGAGCCGTCATCTTTATTAATGCAAGAAGCGAGTGGTACAAGGTGTATTGGGCTGAAAGTTTTTTGTCTCCGCTTTTATTGTAAATTCTGTCTTTTACTATCTCAAGATAATTGCCGCAGAAACTCTGCCAGAAGAATTTTTCTATTTCTGATTTTGCTTTATAGTACTCATAATTTTCAAATGCCTCGCTTGCTGTTTTGACAAGAGAATTCAACTTTTCAAGGAACAGTTTATCAATTTTCTCAAATTCTTTTGGCTTTTCTCCTGTATAATCTCTTAAATTCATGAAAACGAATTTTGAGGCATTCCATAACTTAGTAATCATTTTCTTGCCTGTTAGAATGTCCTTTTCTTGATAATCAAAATCCTCTCCGAGTTTTGCGCCAGCAGCCCAGAATCGCAGGGCGTCTGCGCCAAATTTGTCAATAACCGGCTGCGGTTCTACGACATTCCCTTTGCTCTTTGACATCTTCTCTCCTTTTAGAGTCACATAGCCAGAAATCATTACATCTTTGAAAGGGTTTTTTCTGTAATGGAGATTGCTTTTGAATGTTGTGTTGAAAAGCCAAAATGTAATAATCTCGTGCGCTTGAGGGCGTAGATTCATAGGGAATAATTTTTTCCATAATTGTTTTGGCATTAATTCAATAGACAATCTTGGAGTCATCGCGCTTGTAAACCATGTATCAAGAACATCTTTTTCAGGAATAAACTCTGAGGAACCGCATTTGCATTTTTTCTTTGGTTTGTCTTTTAAAGGATCTACTGGCAAATTCTTTTCGTCAGCAAAAATTTCAGCACCGCACTTTTCACAATACCACACTGGAAATGGAACACCGAAATGCCTTTGCCTTGAGATTAGCCAATCCCACTGCAACCCATTAACCCAGTTATCATATCTTGTTTTCATATGTTTCGGGTGCCAATTAAATTTTGAGCCCCATTTCAGCATTTCTTCTTTCAAGTCAAGCCATTTGATAAACCACTGCTTGCTTTTCACAAATTCAATCTCAGTCCCGCATCTTTCATGAACATTAACATTATGCTCAATATCTTTTTGGCTTGCCAATAATCCCGCTTCTTTCAAATCATTAATAATTGTTTCACGGGCTTCTTTAATTTTTAGCCCTTCGTATCTTCCAGCAAGTTCGGTCATTTTTCCCTCTTTTGAGATTGCTTCTTTTATTGGCAGATTATACTTTCTTTGCCATTCCATGTCTGTTTGGTCGCCAAATGTGCAGCACATCACAATTCCAGTTCCTTTTTCCATAGAAACTTTTGAATCTTCCATAACTGGAACTTTAAATCCGAATAACGGCACTTCTGCTTCCTTGCCTTTGAATTTTTTATACCTCTCGTCATCAGGATTATAAAACACGGCGACACACGCAGGAAGCAGTTCTGGCCGAGTCGTAGCAATAACAACTTTCTCGCCATTAATTTTAAACACAATATCATTAAACTTGCTTTTCAAGATTTTGTCTTGGCATTCCATTTGGGATATTCCTGTATGGCACTCAGGGCACCACATTGCAGGGGCCTCTTTTCTGTATACTCTTCCCTTTTTCAACAAGTCAAGAAAACTCCACTGGGATATTCTTCTGCAGTGTTCATTAATTGTTGAATAATAAATACTAAAATCGCAACTAATCCCTATATTTTTCCAGTCTTGTATGAAAGCTGGAAGTTCGTCTTTCAAAAAATCCTGGCAAATCTGGATGAAATCTTCTCTTTTGAAGTCTCTTGCTTTTATCCCCTTTACTTTTTCAACAAGCCTTTCTGTAGGCAAGCCATTGTCATCTGTTCCGAAAGGATAGAATACCTCAAATCCTTTCATTCTCTTGTATCTGGCAATAAAATCCTGCTGAGAGTATGAAGACGCGTGCCCGATATGCATTTTTCCAGAAACTGTTGGCGGAGGCGTGTCTATAGAATATATTTTCTTCTTTGAAGCAGGGTTAAATTGATAGATTTTCTCTTTTTCCCAAAACTCTCTTATGCTGGATTCTGTTTTTTTAAAATCATACTGAATCTCTTCTTTTTGTTCTGCCATTTTTACATTAAGAGAGAAGGCATTAAAAATCTTAGTATTCTAATTACATTATGGATTCCAGAAAAGCAGTCAGCCAGCTTAAGCAAATTGAGAAATTAACGGACAGAAGCATGATTCTTGCAGCAGATTGGAAAGAGCAGTGGAAAGTGCTTATAAGCACTATTTTATCAGCCCAGACAAAAGACGAGACAACAATCAGAATTTCCCATCTTCTATACAAAAAATACAAAAAGCTTGAAGATCTTGCAAATGCCGATATAAAAACAATAGAAAAAATAATCAAGCCTGTAAATTTTTACAAGACAAAGGCAAAACATATACTCAGGACAGCATGGATTCTTATTAAAAACTACAACGGAAAAATTCCGCATGACATTGAAAAGCTTTTGGAGTTGCCCGGTGTTGGCAGAAAAACTGCAAATGTCTTTCTTGCAGTTATGAAAAAACCCGCAATAGGCGTTGACACGCATGTCGCTTTCGTTTCAAGACTGCTTGGATGGACTAAAAGCAAACATCCTCATAAAATCGAGCAGGACTTGAGAAATCTTTTTCCTAAAAAATACTGGATTCAAGTAAATTACTCGCTTGTAAGATTTGGAAGAACCTACAAAACAAGAAAGAAGCAGGAAGAAAAATTGAAAAAAGAAGGAATTTTGTAATCTTGGCAATAATTAAGTTTTTATACTCTCAACTACAGGTACAATTATGGCAGGTTCAAGCATACAGACACCGAGCGGAATGGCCGGTTTGGTAAGATACGGCGAGGAATACGAATCAAAATTTACACTAACACCGGGGCATGTTATCGGCTTTGTGATTTTGGTAGTGCTATTTGTAATAACTCTAAGAATCTTTTTTCCAATCACAGCCTAAAAGAAGAATTTTGGATTATCTAGGTTCTGATTCACGCCGGGCGCCAAATTTTTCAGGAGGAAAATCCGACTCTTGGACACTGGCGAATTTCGAAAGTTTTTTATACACAGGCTTCAAATCTCAATTATGTTTGGCGATTTGAAGAAAGCAATGGGTTTAATGAAACAGCTCGGCATTTCTCAGGAAAGAGTTGATGCAGATAAGGTGATAATTGAGGCGAAAAACAAGAAAATAATTATTGACAATCCCGAGATTGTTAAAATAAAAATGCAGGGACAGGAAAGTTTTCAAATTTCAGGGAAAGTTTCTGAGGAAGAAATTAACGACGAGGATGTGAAGACGATTATGGAAAAAGCCGAATGTTCCGAAGAAGACGCGCGAAAAGCACTTGAAAAAGCAAAAGGCGATTTGGCCGAAGCGATAATAAGTCTAGGCAACAAGAATAAGTAATAACAAGAGATTCAGAATGCAAAAATAGTTTCAACTGCCCCCTTCTGAAAGAATTTTTACTAGAGAAATGAAAACTATTGCCGGAATAATGAATCTACAATGTCAGTCCAAAGCGAATCAGTTTTGCTGTATGGATGGCGCAGTTTTAATTAACAGAGGAGGGAAAACCCGAGCAAAACACGAAGAAATGGATTAGAAAGAGCGAAAAAATCCTGTAGAAAATGGAATCAGAAATCTCTTATTAAAAGAGAAGTTATATATACTCTTGACTTTAGAAAATTAGATAAACTTTAATACCCTCCTATTTTTATGCCAGAATTCACGGAAAGCTTGAAGGCTGCTGACAACTATTTAATGAATGCCCAGCATTTGACTTATGTAACTTACAACATAATAAAAGACAAGAAAGTTTTGATAAATGTTCTTGAAAACCTGTATAAAAGTATTTTATACGGCATAAACGCGGTTCTGCAAGCAGAGTCAATCCTTAAAAGAGTAAAGATTTACAAAGAGAGCTCAAAAAACCTCGAAGTTTTCAAAAAAATTGCAAAGCAATACGGGTTAGACGATAAAGATACTCAGTTTATCGACATTTTAATAAACATCATCAAAAAATACAAAGAATCTGGGCTTGTTTTCAGCAAGGGAGGAAAAGTTGTAATAATGTTTGAGGACAAAATACTTTACTTTGACTTGCAGACAGTAAAAGATTATATTGAAAAATCAAGGCATATCAACCTAAAAATAAAAGACAAACTCGGAATTTATGCTTGTTAATCACTGCTTTCAATGTCTCTCCATTTGCATCCCATCCTGTTTTGAATTGCGTATTGTTCGGCTTCGCGTATGGTTTGAGAGTATTTGTTCTCTTCCGAGATTCTTGCAACAGCCATGCCGCCCTTAACCATTTGAACATTTATGTTGAGATTGTTTTCTTTTAATACAACATACCTTAGCAATCTTTTGTATTGATCCTTGCTTTCAATCCCCTGTTCTAGCATAACTTCTTTATTCAGCACAAGACTTTCAAGATACTTTTTAGCGGGATCGTAACATGAATATCCTTTTTCGTCGCTGTCAATATCCAAAAGGCGGACTGTATCTCCGCCAGATACTATAATCGTGTCGCCGTCAATTACTTTCGTTACAATCCGCTCATCCAAATTTTTATTGCCATGCAGACTCCCACTTAAATCGTGATTGACTTTGTTGACAAGGAAAAAGAGTATTAATGCAAGAGAGACAGCCAAAAATAAGACCCTTTTTTGCATTTTCATTATAAAACACGGCAATTTATATACTTTTTTTGTGTTTTGGAAACAGGATATTCCGCTGAATTTTGCCATCGCTGTCTGTTGGGGGTTTGATACAGAAAGGTATTTATATGCCCATTGATTAGTAATTCCGCAGTTTTCACTGCTTTTTTCATTTAAGAATTAAGAGGGAAAAAGCAAAGTATGGAGAAAATTATTCAACAAAAAATCAGCGCGGATCATCTGTTGTATTCTAGCTTAAAATATACCAAAACAACCGATGTAATCTTGAATCTTTTGTTCAGATGGGGCGCTTTAATTGAAGACGGCATAAACAAAATTTTAGGAAAAGCCAAGAAAGAAAAGAAAATAAAGACAATTCCGTCTGCTCCAAGAATGAAAGTTGAAACCGCATTGAAGGTTTATAAAAATGACGAAGCGATAGCAAACGCTCTCAACTTATACACTTTTTTGAAAAAAGCAGAAACATCCGAGAAAATTCGCGAGAATGAGTTCAGAAAGAATGTCTCATTAAAAGTGTTTCATCTCGGCAAGTGGGAAACTATTGATTTAGAAAAATTAAAAGAGTACAATGTCATAATTGAACAGTTTGTTAACCGCTTGAAGAATATGTTTTAATTTAGAAACACGATTATGCCGATGCTGGCGGGACATTAAATACAATCCGCTTGCAACAGAATGCTTAACTTAGTCTTCAACATAAAGTTTATATACCAAAATTAAATGTTCTTAATTTATGAATAAGATTTACGCAGTGCTTTCTGGAAAAGGAGGGGTTGGGAAAACAACAACAGTTGTCAATTTAGGAGCCGCTATCAACAAATTAAACGAGGAAGTGGTTCTTGTCGACGCAAATCTCACAACACCCAACCTTGGATTGTATTTCGGAGCTCCAATAGTTCCTGTAAATTTGAACCATGTCCTTCAAGGCAAGGCGGACACAGAAGAAGCTGTTTATGAACACGAATCTGGAACCAAGCTTGTTCCTAGCTCGCTTTCGTTAAAAGATTTGAAAAAAATAAAAATGGACAGATTATACGATGCTGTTAAAGACTTGAAAAGAAATTATGGAAATGTCCTTGTTGATTCTGCCGCGGGTTTGGGCGAAGAAGTCGCTGCTGCGATTGATTCTTGCGATGAGGTGCTTGTTGTAACAAATCCGGACATACTTTCGGTTACAGACGCTTTAAAAGCGATTAAGTTTGCAGAAGACAGCAATAAACTCGTAAGAGGCGTGATTGTTACGAAAGTCAAAAATGACAAGAACGAGATGTCGCTGAAGAGCATTTACGAAATGCTCGAAAAGCCGATACTTGGCGTTATTCCAGAAGACAGAAACATACCCTCTTCTTTAAACCAGAAAAATGCAGTTGTCAATTTGAAACCAAGAAGCAAGGCATCCAAGGCTTATATGGATATAGCATCAAAATTGCTTGGCAAAAGAAAACGCGAATCAGAGCAAAGTTTTTGGAGAAAATTGTTTGGAATTTTTAGGTAAGTCTCAGATAAACATAAAAACTCTTTCTTGCTTTAATTTTAACACTAAACGGATTTAAGGACCTGTAGTCGAGTGGTTAAGACGCCACCCTCACATGGTGGAAATCCGGGGTTCAATTCCTCGCAGGTCCATTTGAATTGAACAATGTAATGGGGCTGCCCGGATTTGAACCGGGGTCGCAGCCTCCCGAAGGCTGAAGCTTGCCAAGCTGGCCCACAGCCCCGTAAATAAATTTAAATTTTCGCACTTTAATACTTTATTATGCGCAATGAAATAATAGAAAAAATAATGGAAAAAAGCCCCTACAAATATGCAAACAAGTCATTCGTAGAAAAGATTTTTGGGCTGATTAGGGCAAATACAAATGAGGAGAAAATTAAGCTTGTTAGAGCCAAACTCAGAAAAATTTCTTTCTCGGCCCTGCCTTTGAAATTCTACAGAAAATTCAAAACCTTGAGGTTTTCAACAGAGATTATAAATATGCACCGCTCAACAAGAGAACGCTCTTCAGTCTATTTATGGCTGATTGGAAGGTTGAGAGGCGAAAATGCAAGAGTAATAACTGATTTGGGATGCGGATTTAATTTAATAGCGTTTTACTACAACGGGTTTATTCCGGAAAAGTACTATGGCTATGAAATAGATAACGCAGTTGTGGAATTCGTCAGACGCTTTATATCTGAAAAAAACTTAAATGCAAAAATTGAAAGCCGGGATGCAAGCGAAACTGAATTTGAAGATTCTGATGTTTGCTTATGCCTAAAAATTTTTGACGCGTTGGAAGACATTGAAAGAAACATTACACTGAAACTGCTTGAAAGGATAATGAGAAAAACGAAACTTATTGTCGCAAGTTTTTCCAAAATAAGTTTAAGCGGAAGAGGAAGACTTAGAGAAAGAGAGTGGTTTGAAAAGATGCTTTTTTCTCTTGGACTCAAATTTACAAAAGAAACAAAAGGAAACGAAGTTTTTTATTTTATTAAAGGTTCTGTTAAGAGCGAATTCTTTCCAATCTGCTAAAACAAAATACCCTCTGCATAGCCTGAGTTGATGAGAATTCCCTGCTTTGCCAATCCCAAAAATTTTTTTCTAATGCTTTTTAACAGCCGGCGCCTTCCATTTTAATTGTTATGCGGCGAACCCGCCTTTCCAGTTTTTTTCAATGCTTTCATATCTTCTGCATAGATTTCTTTCTGGATTTTATAGATTGTGTAAGTCAAGAATAAAAATCCCAGAATAATGACTGCAATAAAAATTCTGCTTATTATTTCTGCCGACAAGAAGTAAAATATAAAGTTGCTTATTATTACAAGGACGCGAAGTTCAGCAGGCGAAATGCCGTGAAAACTTGTGCTGAATGTTGTCAAAGCGCCGAATCTTAAAAATACGCTCACAAAAAACATACCTGCAAGCGAGATTATCAAAAGCAATCCCAACCCATTTCCTAAAAATAAATACAAGCCTATAACTGTGCAACACATAAAGAAGTAATCAAGGAAATGATCCATAAAAAATCCCCATCTAACTAATCCTTGATTTCTGTAACGCCCGACTCCTCCATCAAGTATATCTGAAAGCCACTGGCACAATACTGCTGCTGAAACAAGCCATAAATAATTCTTATTAAATTTTGAAAGCCAATAGAAAATAATCATCAATGCCCCCCATAAAAATGTGGTAAGCGTTAAAAATTTGGTATCCATAAATCCAGGAACTTTTGGAACTAAGTAATCCGCTGTAGCCTTCTCAATTGGATATAGCGGGCTGGTGCTTATTGCCTTTTTGCCTTTAAAAGTCATTGTATCTTTGAGCCTGGTTTAATTGATTTATCGGGTTTCAGCAAAAACACTTTTTTATCATCCGAAACTGCTGCAAGAATCATTCCATTGCTTTCTATTCCTTTCATTGTTTTAGGTTCCAAATTCGCGAATACAACAACTAACTTTCCTGTCAAATCTTCTTTTGAATAATGATTTTTTAATCCAGCTACTAAAACTCTTGGTTTTGACTCGCCGATATCAACCTCAAGTTTGTACAAATTATCGGCACTTTGGATATCCTCCGCTTTTAGTATTTTGCCGATTCTTAAATCAAGTTTCTGCCATTCATTAAAAGAAACAACTTCCATAAAGAAAAAAATAAAAAAGAATTTATAAACCTAACTGAAATCGCTTTACTCGCTGTCTTCTTCAAGTTCTTCTTCCTCTTCTGATTCTTCTTCCATTTCTTCATCACATTCGCAAGGTTCTTTTTCACATTCTTTGCATACCATTTTCTTTTTCCTCCAATTTAAGTTAAACCTATAAAAGTGAATGGTTTAAAAATTTAATGGTTTAAATGCTAATGAATTCAAGCAAAATTTATTCAGAAATTCTTATTTTTTGAAACAAAATTTCTGGTTTTTTGATGTTGCTTGATTCTATCGGCTTTGTAATCTCTTTAAAAGATCTTATTTCAAAACCTAATGCCTTTGCAATTTTTTCCGCCGTTTCTGGAATAAACGGCCATAACAAGAAAGATACTGCTTTTATGCTGTATATCAATTCATAAAGAATTTCTGATCTGTCTTGGCAGTCTTTCTCCCAGGGTTTTTTTCTTTGAATGTACTCGTTGCATGAATCTATAAACTCAAAGATAAGAGCAAGAGCTTTATCCACCTCGTAGTTTCCGATATGCCTTTCAATTTCTTCAAATTTTAGTTTCTCTAAAAGTTTATTTTTGCATTTTTTAAGTCTGTATTTTTCTGCAAGTGTACAAACCCGCAAGACAAGATTTCCAAGGTTATTTGCCAGTTCATTATTGTGCCTTTCTACCAGAGATTTTTCATTGAAATCTCCGTCTTCTCCAAAAGGAATATTTCTTAAAATAAAGTATCTAATAG
>Ga0209101_1002399_pt1 | contig 12379 bp, 9 predicted proteins | sample ConPoolayeCmetaG_FD_185481 | JGI IMG/M metagenome (GOLD analysis project Ga0209101, IMG submission 185481) | Hot spring microbial mat communities from California, USA to study Microbial Dark Matter (Phase II) - Cone Pool mat layer C metaG... ... | reverse complement strand
GAATATGGAATTGGAAATGGTGTATCGATAATAATCTTTGTTGGAATAATATCGGCAATTCCATCGTTATTTGTAAATATTTTAGAAGCTGGCTTAAGGCAAGAAAACATCCCGTCTTACATTTTATTCTTCTTGGTTTCTGTTCTCGTTTTGTCACTTGTGATATTCATAACGGAAGCTGAAAGGCAAATTCCAGTTTCTTATGCAAAAAGAATTAGAGGAAACAAAATGTATGGTGGGAGTTCTTCTTTTTTACCAATAAAGGTCAACCAAGGTGGAGTTATTCCAATAATATTTGCAATTTCGTTCATCAATTTACCTGGGGTTATAGCTGGTCTTTTTTACGATGCCAAAACGAAGTGGATAAGGAATATGTCTGAAAAAATAGCTAGTAGTTTTACAAATTCAAATCCGTATTATCTGTTAGGATATTTTTTGCTTGTTATTGCTTTTTCGTATTTTTACGGGGTTATTGCTTTACAACCAGATAAACTTTCTGAGAATTTACAAAACCAAGGCGGCTTTATACCTGGTATCAGGCCAGGTAAGTTTACTCAAGAATACCTAACAAAAGTTTTAAATAGGGTTACTTTGGCTGGATCTATTTTTCTTGGGCTTATGGCTGTATTGCCAACTTTGGTGATCAAAATTACAAACTCCCAATTTTTAACAATAGGTGGAACTGGTTTAATAATTGTAGTGGGAACGGGAATAGAGATATTTAGGTATTTTGAATCTCAACTAACCATTTCTTCATACGCTCCTAGAAAGAATTTTATTAGATAAACTTGTTTTTTTCAATGAAAGAATACTTTAATGTGGATTTAGTTGTGCTTGGAATTCAGGGTGCTGGGAAAGGAACCCAAGTAGCAAAACTTTGGGGAAAATTTGGTAAAGATAAAGAGTGGTTTCTTATTCAAACCGGAAATCTTTTTCGTTCAATAGCAAAGGAGGATTCTGAGATTGGTAGAAAAGTAAAAAGTTTTATAGGAAAAGGAATGCTTGTTCCAGATGAGATAACTAATGAAGTTGTTTTTGCAAAACTTTCTAGAGATGATATTAAGGAAAAAAATTGGATTTTTGATGGTTTTCCGAGAAATATATTTCAGGCTGAAAAATTTCTGGATTTTTATAGATTACAAGGAAGAAATAGGTTAGTTGTTTTGTTTTTAGACCTTCCTTATGAGGAAGCGTTGAAAAGAGTTAGGACAAGATTAGTTTGTAGAAGTTGCAATGCTATTGCAAATGAAAATTTTGGTCTAAAAGAGGGAGATAAATGTAAGCATTGTGGTGGGGTATTGCATAAGAGGGAAGACGAAAAAGATGAGCAGGCAATAGAAACAAGGTTTAAGATTTTTGTGGAAAAAACTTTGCCCATTTATGAATTTTTCGAAAAGGAAGGTATACATGTTGAAAGAATAGATGCAACTCCAGATATAAAAACAATTCATAGAAACATCCTTAAATTGCTTAATGGATACTGGGTTGGTTAGACAATATAATGGTTTTTTTATTTTTTCTGATTTTATGTTTTTGGTTTACGTGCTAGCTAAGGTGTGTTAATTGAGTTTTTGTGTCATGACGTTGATAAAAGTTCGGCTGTTACATAACAATGATTATAATGATTATTTAGATGTGGAAAAAATGCGTGTTTTATGCGTTTTTTGTTAATCATTTAATGGAATGCGGATTTTTTTAAATATTTTTAAATAGAAAGTGATTCCTTTGCTATCCAGTAGGAAAAAGTTTTCTTGTTTGTATTGACAGTTGTATATGTGATAAAACTATGGAGAAAAGTATGAAAGATATAAAAATTAAGACAAAGCGAGAAATTGAATTGATGAGAAAAGCAGGTGCTTTTTTGAAATCCGTAATGGATTTTTTGGTTTCTGAAACAAAAGCAGGAATGAGAAAGATTGACTTAGATAAACTTGCAGATGAGAAAATCAGGTCCCTTGACTGTAAACCCGGTTTTCTGGGGTATAGGGGTTTCCCTAAAACTTTGATAGTTTGTAAAAATGACGAGATTGTTCACGGTATTCCAAATGAGGATATTCTTAATGAGGGTGATTTAGTAACTTTTGATTTAGGGTTGATATACAAAGGGTTTTACTCTGATAAAGCTGTTAGCTTTGTCTTGGGTGGCGGAGAAAAAAATAAATTAGCTCGAGATTTGATAAAAAGAACGGAAGAAGCTTTTTTTTCTGCTTTGGAATTTTGCAAGGAAGGTTTTATATTAAACGACATATCAAAAGCTATCGAAAAAGTTGCAAAAAAATATAACCTAGGAATTGTTAAAGAAACAACAGGTCATGGGATTGGTAAAAAACTTCACGAAGACCCGTTAATTTTCAATTTTTCAAACTTTGATAGTTCTGATGAGTTAAAAGAAGGGATGGTTTTTGCTATAGAGCCTATTTTTACGCTTGGTAGCCCTAAGTTTAGGCAAAAGGATGATGGATGGACACTTGTTACAGAAGATGGTAGTATTTCTGCTCACTATGAAAATACTGTGCTTATAAAGAAAAATGGTTACGAAGTTTTAACCTTGTAGGTTTTTTATTTTTCGTTAGAGTATTGATGAATTTTTATTCATTAAATTTTAAAAAATGAAAGAAACTAGATTTATTTTTGCTTTTTTTTCTTTGTTTTTATTGTCTTCTTGTGGGAGAAAGCCTTCTAGTATAACAAAAGAGGAGGCAGAGAAAAAAGCTCAAGAGGTTTTGGACAAATATGCAAAAATAATTGATCCAAGCTCCAAAATCAAAAGTGTAACCGAGGATGGAAACTACTTTAAGATAACTTATGAATTCCGGGGTGTAGAAAATGATTCTTACCTAACAAAAGATGGAGAAATGTTTTTCCCTTCTTTGATATACACAAATAAAGAAAAGCAAGAAGAACTTGAGAAGCTGCAGGAAAAAAGACAAGAAGAAGCCCAAAAAAGACTTCTTGAAGAACAAGAGAAAGCTAAACAGGATGAACTTTCCTCTATCCCCGTCCTCCCCACTCCCAAAGTAGAACTCTTTGTTATGAGCCATTGCCCTTATGGAACACAAATGGAGAAAGGAATTCTTCCAGTTTTAGATCTTTTGAAAGAAAAAATAGATTTTGAGCTAAAGTTTGTTGATTATGCAATGCATGAAAAAAAGGAGATAGATGAACAGATTAGACAATACTGCATACAAAAGAATGAAAAAGAAAAACTTGTTTCTTATCTTTATTGTTTCTTGGAAGATGAAAACTCAGAAAGGTGTGTGGAAAAGGTTGGAATTAATAAATCTTCATTAGCTTATTGCATAAAAGAAACAGACGAAACTTATAATATTTCAAAGCTTTACGAAGATAAATCAAGTTGGAAAGGAAGCTTCCCTCAATTTCCAATCTATAGCGAAGAAAACAAAACCTACAAAGTTCAAGGTTCTCCAACTTTTGTCATAAATGGAAAAAAGATTGAAAACCAAGGAAGAGACCCCAATTCTCTTCTTCAAACTATCTGCAACGGATTTGACTCAAAGCCAGAAGAATGCAATCAAACTCTTTCTACCAGCACACCTTCTCCCGGATTTGGATTTAGTGAAGCCTCTAATTCAAATAGCAGCGCAAGTTGCGGGTAAAAAGAGATCCTTCGGCTTCGCTTCATGATGACGTATGAGAAGCAGTCAGGATAGCACACATATGTCATTCTGAACATAGTGAAGAATATTAAGACGAAAGAAGAGATCCTTCCTTTCATTCGCTTTTAGGATGACGGGAAAAATGTCATTCTAAAGCACGGTGATGAATCTAGATCATTTTAAGCTAAATAATAGAAATTCTAATATTGGTGGGGAGAAAGATATTTCAATATTAGCAAAGATAAAAGTTTTTACTTGACGGAAAAAGATTGTGTACAATTCAAACTTATAAAATGAATACGAAAAAGACTTCAAACTTGATATTTTTTGGTACATCTAACTTTTCAGCTGAAATTTTAGAATTTTTGTTTGAAAGTTTTAACATATCACTTGTTGTATCAAACAAAGATAAACCTGTTGGGAGAAAAAAACTTATATTACCTACACCAGTTAAAAAGAAAGCAATTGAGCTTGGGTTAGAAGTTTTTCAGCCAGGAAAATTATCTGATCCAACTGTAGAAAATCTTTTAACTTCGAAAAATCCAGAAATTGGATTTATAGTAAGCTATGGAGAAATTGTACCAAAAAAATTAATTGATATTTTTCCAAAAGGTATAGTTAATCTTCATTTTTCCATTTTGCCAAAATATCGTGGTGCAACTCCTGTTCAATTTGCAATATTAAATGGCGAAAAAGTTTCTGGAGCCACACTTTTTTTGATTGATGATGGAATGGATACTGGAAAAGTATTATCTTTTTTTGAGGAAGAAATTCTTCTCAAAGACACAGCAGAAAGTTTCATTTTAAGGCTTGTTTCAAAGATAAAACCTTGGATAAAAGAAACATTGAAGAATTATATTTTGGGAAAAATTTCTCCAAAAGATCAAGCTGGTGCTCCGTCTTTTTGTAATTTTGATAATAGTCCGCAAAAAACAACGCTTTTAAAAAAGGAAGATGGAAGAATAGACTGGAGTAAGACATCGTTTTTTATTGAAGCAATGACAAGGGCTTTTTTTCCATTTCCGGGCGCTTTTACATTTTTATCAGGGAAAAGGTTTCAATTGATAAATTGTGATTTGCTTGAAAAGGACAATTTTAATCAAGAAGAAACTTTTGAAATTGATTTTAAAGAAAACATAATAAAGCCAAAGGAGAAGTTTTCCAAAGTTTTGAATGAGTTACTTGCTGGGCACTTGAAAATTTTACCAAGTGTTATGACTTCTGATGGAAGAGTTTTGGTTTTCAGAAGGTTTCGGTTGGAAGGAAAAAGAGAGTTTGTCTTGTAAGATTTCTCTAACATTTTTTGTCTTAAAGTTTTTTGTTTCTGATGCACCAAAATTTCAATGAGCTTTGTTTTGCATTGGTGTAATGGGTAAGTTTTTACAGTGAATTTTTCAGTGTAAGATAATTCGTGTTTTGGCAGTAAATTGACGGATGTAATGGGAAAAATATGTTTTTTGTTTCTTTTTTCAGTCTTGTATTGGTGGGTGAAAAGAAAGTAAGATCTATATCTTTTGAGTTTTTGGGACAAGGAATATACAAATTAGAGAGTTTGATGAAATTGTTATTGATGCAAATTTATATAGCTACTATGTGTGGTACAAAAAATGGTTAATTAAGAAACAATTGATTTTGCTACTTTATTTTTTAGTTTTTTTTTGGTAGTTGGGCCTGTAGTTCAGCTGGTTAGAACATTTGACTGGCAGTCAAAAGGTCGGGAGTTCGAGTCTCCCCAGGTCCACTAAATTTAATTTGGGTTAATATAGTATATTATTGCTTGTTGCCTACTGTATTTGGCATAGATGGTTGCGATTTATTTATAAAAGCACAATTTTGCTTTTTGTTTTTGCTTGACGCAAACCAGTTCAAACCGGTGGTTTGCTAATCAAAAGAGAAATGGTTTTTTAATAATTTATATTTTTCTTTTTTTAGAATAAAAAACTCATTATTTTATTTGTCTTAAAGATGATTTTTTAATGTTTTTAGGCTATTTTGTTTTTTTAGAATTTTTTTGCGTTAGTAAGATTTAGTTTTTGAGCTTTCTATTAATTTTTTCTTTATTTTTTCAAGATGGACGGGCTTATTTTTTGTTTAATGTTTTAAGTTCAGAGCATGCAAGCTAAATGTTATTGTGTTTTTTGTATTTTTCCTCCCTTTCTTGATTGGAACAACAAAAGAACTGATGTACCAATAAAAATAGATGAAAAAGTTCCAAAAATTATTCCTGTAAAAAGCGATAAAGTAAAGTATTGAACATCTTTAACGCCAAATAAGAATATTGACATAAGAACAATTTGAGATGAAAGACCTGTAAGTAATGTTCTGCTAAATGTTGATGAAATAGATTCATTCATCAAATCTTCTAGCGAGTCGAATTTTTCTCTGTAAAGAACTTTTTCCCTTACCCTGTCAAATAAAACTATAGAATCTGATATAGAAAATCCAACAGTGGACAAGAATATTGAAACAAACATGCTATCAAATCTAACAGGAGTAAATTTTGTAATCAATATATAAAATCCTGTAAGAAGAATTATATTATTCAAGAGAGCAATCATTGCTGATGCTCCAAATTGCCATTTTTCTAAAGGCTTTGGGACTTTTCTAAAGGAGAACGCAAGGTATAAAACGACTACCATCATGGAAAAAACAGTTGCTAGTATTGAATTTATAAAAATTTCTCTTGAGAGACTGGTACCTATAGTGTCAAAGTTTATTCTTGAGTTTGGATAGTTTTCTTCAATCTTAGAAATTAATTCATTTTTTGTTTCGTTTGACACAGTGTCAAATTTTAGGCTAAATCCGGAGTCTATTTTAACTATCTCTAAATTTTCAATATTTTTTTCTTTAAAGATATTCTCAAGTAGATTCTTATCTAAATTTTCTCCAACTATGTCCATTGTTGAGCCTCCCTTAAACTCAATTCCAAGCAATATTCCAGTTTCTTTTCCGAAAATTTTTGCTCCACTTTTTTGTGGTAAGATAGCAAGTAACCCAGAAAAAATAACCAAAATAAAAGAAATGAAAACAGCCACTTTTCTAAATTTCAGAGGCTCAAAAAACACTCTTTTATCTTTTGACAACAAATCATCTGTTTTTTTCTCAACTTTTTCTATAGTTTTTGTGCTTACTCCAAACAGTTCTGGTTTTTGGAATGCCCTAAAAGATGATACAAATTCAATTAATGCTCTAGTAAAAAGGACTGATGTAAAAAGACTTATAATTGTTCCTAAAAGAAGGGTTATTGCAAAACCTTTTACTTGTGTGGTTCCAAGGTAGTAAAGTATAACCGAAGTTATAATTTCAGATATGTTTGTATCTTTGATAGCACTCCACGCATTTCCGAATCCATCTGATACTGATGACTGAACGCTTCTTTTTTTTCTTAACTCTTCCTTAATTCTGCTGAAAAAAAGGACGCTAGAATCTAGTTCTCTACCAAGACTTAACAAAAATCCAGCTATTCCAGAAAGTGTCAATGTAATACCAAGGATTTTGTATATTGCGATTGTAACAACAGAAAAAACAAAAAGATCAAAAGTTGCAATCAACCCAGGCAGCCTAAATATTGTTATCATCAAAATTGATATAAGTAAAATTGCAAAAATACCAGCAAATATCATTTTTCCAAGAGCATCTTCGCCCAATGTAGCCTCTATTTCACTTTGAGATTCTATTGAAAGCGGAACAGGTAAGGCTCCTTCTTCAATAGTTTTCGCTATTTTGTCTGCGTTTTCGAGAGAATCAAATCCTGTCATCACACCCTCGCCGTTTGGGATTTGACTTGAAACAGTTCCATCAAACAAAACTTCATCATCAAGCATTATTACAATCCTGCCATTCGTTCCTGCTAAGAGCCCTGTTTCTTTTGAGAAAATATCCTTACTTTCTCCTGTAATATTAAACCTAATAACATACGTTTTTCTTGATAAATTGTCTCTCGAGATATCTGCTTTCAAACTTTTAACATCTTCTGGTTTGATATCAATTACTTGTACTTCTCCTGACTCTCCTTCTATTTTTAGAAAAACCAATTCACCAGTTCTTCCTATTGCTGATATAATTTCTGTCGGATCTTTTACTCCAGGCATTTCAACAACAACTTTCTTATTCCCCATGGTATAAACCTTTGCTTCAGAGATACCAAATTTATTTACCCTTCTTTCAATTTTATCTCTAACAACCTGCAATTTGGATTTTTTTTCTGAATCTGAAATATTGGTACCTAGTTTTTCAAATTCAGCAGAATAAACTAGCCTAGATCCCCCTTTTAAGTCTAAGCCTTGCTTTATATTCTTTTCTTTTATTTTTTGCCACCAATCAATTTCTTTTGGAAAAATACCCAAGAATTTTTGCTCTCTGGAAAGTGGTAATGAAATTAACGAGGAAAGTAGTGTGAGCAAAAAACCAAAAAGAATAACTATTTTTCTTGCTTTCAAGTTTTATTTTAGTCATGGGTAAACTAAACCTTGTAGTTTTTTATTCAAGAACATTTTTGGATCTTAATTTTATTGTTTGGGTTTCGTGTTTTTTGCTAGCTGAAATAAAAATATTCGGTGAATAACGAACAATGATTGAATGAATAACTAAAATCAGAATAGTCATTTTATTTTTTGCTTGATTGTGGTGTTTTTTGATAAAGACTTTTGATCCTGCTTTTTTAAAAGAGCATGAACAGATTATAGAAAGTAATCATTTTTTCCCCATACATTTTGGTTTTTTTCTGATTTCTTAGCAGTTTTTTGAAAAAGTTGAGTAATTGATATTGTATATTGTATAAGTAAAGGAGCTTTTGGTTGGGTTAAGTTGATCTTGTATAGGTTGTTGAAGGTACTTTTAAATTGATTCTATCTTTTCTTTTTTAAAAAATCTGCAAGAAAATGTATGCACTTATTTATTATTTTTAGTTTATTAAGTTTATAAAAATGTCTAGAGACTATCCGCTTGAAAAAGTCAGAAACATTGGGATCATTGCCCATATTGATGCTGGGAAAACAACTACTTCTGAAAGAATTCTTTATTATACAGGAAAAACTTACAAGATGGGTGAAGTACACGATGGGGAAGCAACGATGGATTGGATGGAGCAAGAAAGAGAAAGAGGAATTACTATCACTTCAGCTGCCACGACTTGTTTTTGGAAAGGTTGCAGGATAAATTTAATTGATACTCCTGGTCATGTTGATTTTACAGCAGAGGTTGAAAGGTCGCTTAGAGTTTTAGATGGTGGGGTTGTTGTTTTTGATGGTGTAGCTGGTGTTGAGCCGCAGTCTGAAACTGTTTGGAGACAGGCTGATAAATACAAAGTTCCACGGATTTGCTTCATAAACAAACTAGACAGAATGGGGGCTTCTTTTGAGAAGAGTTTTAATTCTATTTTAAAAAGGCTCTCTAAAAATGCGGTTCAAGTACAGATACCAATTGGTCTTGAAGAAAATTTCAAAGGTATAATTGATTTAATAGATATGAAGGCCTATATTTATACAAACGAGCTTGGAACTGACATTAAAGAAGAGGAAATTCCGGAAGGATTAAGAGATGAAGCTGAAAAAAAGCGAAAATATCTTCTAGAAAAGTTGGCTGAAGTTAATGAGGAGGTTTTAGAAAAAGTTTTAAGTGGTATTAACCCAACACCCGACAAAATAAGAGCTGCTTTAAGAAAAGCAACAATTAATTATGAACTGATTCCTGTTCTTGGTGGTTCTTCTTTGAAAAACAAAGGTGTACAACTTATGTTAGATGCTGTAAATTACTATCTACCAAGCCCTCTTGATAAGCCACCTGCAAAAGGAGTAAACCCTAAAAATGGAGAGGAGATAGAAAGAAAATGTAGCGATGATGAGCCTTTTTCTGCTTTGGTCTTCAAAATAGCAAACGATCCTTTTGTGGGGAATTTGGCTTATTTTAGGGTTTATTCTGGGACCTTGAAAGTTGGAAGTTACGTTATGAATTCAACAGTTGGGGAAAAAGAAAGAATGGGGAGAGTTGTTCGTATGCATTCGAACCACAGGGAGGATATAAAAGATGCTGTTTATGCTGGTGAAATTGCTGCTGTCGTTGGTTTGAAGTCTGTAAAAACTGGGCACACGCTTTGCGATATGGAAAAGCAAATTATCTTGGAGTCAATAAGCTTTCCAGAGCCAGTGATTTCTGTTTCAATAGAGCCAAAAACAAAGGCTGATCAAGACAGACTTGGAATTGCAATTCAAAGATTGATGGATGAAGATCCAACTTTTAAGGTAAAGACTGACGAAGAAACTCTTCAAACAATAATGTCTGGGATGGGGGAATTGCACCTTGATATTTTGGTTGACAGAATGAAAAGGGAGTTTGGAGTTGAGGCAATTGTTGGTGCTCCACAAGTTGCTTATAGAGAAACAATAAGAAAGGTTGGAGAAGGAGAAGGAAAATTTATAAAGCAAACTGGTGGACATGGGCAATATGGGCATTGTTGTATAAGGCTTGAACCTTTGGAAAGAGGTACTGGTATTGAGTTTGCGTCGGAAATAAAAGGTGGAATAATCCCGCAAAATTTTATTCCAGCAATAGAGAAAGGTGGTAGAGAAACTTTTGAGGGTGGCATATTGGCGGGTTATCCTGTTATAGATGTTAGATTTGTTGTTTATCATGGAAGTTACCATGAGGTCGACTCATCTGAAATAGCGTTCAAGATGGCTACCAGTCTTGCTATAAAAGATGCTTTTAAAAAGTGTGATCCAGTTCTTCTTGAACCGATAATGAAAGTGGATGTTATAGTTCCAGAGGAATACACTGGGAATGTAATAGGCGACTTGAGCTCAAAAAGGGGGCAAATTTCTGGAATGGAGGAGTACGCCGAAGGATTAAAAATAATACATTCAAAGGTTCCAATAGCTGAGCTTTTTGGATATGTTACAACTCTTCGATCTATTACACAAGGTAGAGGTACTGCTACAATAGAGTTTGACCATTACGAGGAAGTTCCAAAATTTATAGAGGAGAAAATTATAACTGGCAGAAGATAAAATTTTTTAGTAAGTAGATATCTTGTAAGAAAAATTTTAAATTTTTAAAAGCAATCAAATAAAATTTTAAGTTTTAAGAATTTAGTGGATAGGAGGTGGAAGGTATGGAAAATTTAACACAAGACAGAATACCACTTTTAGGAGATGATTTCCCAATAATGACTGTGCAAACAACACATGGCATATTTGAATTACCAAAGTATTTTTCTGATAAATGGTTTGTACTTTTTAGTCATCCAGCTGATTTTACTCCAGTTTGTACAACAGAATTTGTTGCTTTTCAAACAAGGTATGACAAGTTTAGGGCATTAAATTGTGAACTTATTGGGTTAAGTATAGATCAGGTATTTTCACATATTAAATGGGAAGAATGGATTAAAGAGAAATTAAACGTTGAGATTCAATTCCCTATTATTGCTGATACTGGAGCGGTTGCTGAAAGACTTGGTTTAATACATCCAGGGAAAGGTACTAACACTGTAAGAGCAGTTTTTGTAGTTGACGATCAAGGGAAAATTAGAATTATACTTTACTATCCACAAGAGCTTGGAAGAAATATAGACGAAATTTTGAGAGCTGTTGAGGCAATGCAGATTTCTGATAAATATGGCGTTGCTATGCCAGCAAATTGGCCAAATAGTGATCTTGTTAAAGATCGTGTTATTATTCCGCCAGCAAAAGATGTTAAAACCGCAAAAGAAAGGTTGGAAAAGTCTAGATTGGGTGAATTTGAATGTTTTGACTGGTGGTTTTGTTACAAAGGGTTAGATAGGTAATTGGATTTCTACGTTCTTTAGGAGTAAATGTTGAAGCAATAATCTTAATTTTTATAAATAAAGATCGAAAACAAAAGTACTTAGGTAATTTTTTAAAAATTTGAAAATTTAAACCTCAATAGTTTTATATGGTATCTGAAATAAGCGTTCTTTTGTAGAAATTACCTGAACTTACCTAAATAATCTAGAAATAGAAAGGGAGTTTTTTGTTAATTGATGTTTAATGTAAAGATAAATTAACTTATAAAGTGTTGTAGGGACAGAATAAGGTTAGTATAACTTGGACAAAATTTAATATTTTTCGATTCCTTATTTATTGTTTTCTTGTTTACGTTTTTTGTGTTTTTCTGCTCTTTTCCCCTTTCTTGCGCTTGTTGGCTCGCAGTTTCATCAACCCTTTTTGCCCATCATTCTCTATCCTCTCTCACTAAACCTAAAAAACCATCCACACCTCCACATTCTTTTATTATATTAGCATTTATTATATTAGCAGGAACCCAACGATAATATCTTTCTGTTCCAAAAAAAATACTATAACGCTCACTTTTCAACCTTGGTTGAACTACTTTTCTGCTTGTAATAAGCCTCCTAGCGATTTCTTCTCTTCTTTCTGGGTTTTTTGCCAGTAATACATTTTGTATTCATCAAATACTTCTCTCCAATCTTCTTTTGTTGAAGCGCAAGTGCCTGCAATTATCATTTCTATATCTTCCTCTTGAACATAACCGTCTAATACATCAGCAATACAAAAACTCAAACTAAGTCCAACAAGTTTTGGTTTCTCCTCTTTCTCAATTCTTCTTTCAGGTTGAGTAGCTTCTGAATTTGCTGATTTTATATGTTTGTTTTCTTCATAATTGTTCCACATCTTTTTTAATTTAATTTTACAAAATCTTACATAATTCTAGAGAGAGGGGGGATTGTCAAGCATTTGAAGGAAGAAAGTTTTGAAAAAGAAAAGCTTGGAGAGAAAGTTCATTGG
>Ga0209101_1002398_pt1 | contig 12381 bp, 10 predicted proteins | sample ConPoolayeCmetaG_FD_185481 | JGI IMG/M metagenome (GOLD analysis project Ga0209101, IMG submission 185481) | Hot spring microbial mat communities from California, USA to study Microbial Dark Matter (Phase II) - Cone Pool mat layer C metaG... ... | reverse complement strand
AGCGTATCCGCTTCCTGGGCGCTTTCAATAGAGAACAGGTGGGCGAGGTCTTTGGCGCCATGGACGTGTTGGTCATGCCTTCGCTCTGGTACGAGAATGCACCCGTCGTCATCGCCGAAGCCTTTGCCAGCGGGACCCCGGTGGTGGCCACCAACCTGGGTGGAATGCGGGAACTGGTGCAACATGGAGTCAACGGGCTGCTTTTTGCCCGCGGGGATGCAAAAGACCTGGCCCAGCAGATGCAACGCCTGCTGGACGAGCCGGATTTGCTCCCTCGTCTGCGTCGGGGCATTCCTCGGGTCCGTACCATGGACGAGGAACTGGAGGCGTTGATGGATGTCTATGGGCGGCTCACGGCAACCGGCCGCGGGTAACGTTCCAGGAAACAGGCGAGTATGAGGTCGAGAGTCATAGCCGGCGCGTTGTTGTCATCCTTTTTGCTCCTCTTCAGCGCAGGATTCATTCATGGGGGGCCAGCGCGTCAGGGACCGCAATGGGCCCCTCCTGAAAATCTATCGAATAGCCCTACCGTGGTTTCTCGATATCCAGACATCGCCGTGGACGGCCTGGGGCACGTTCACGTGGTCTGGGTGGAAGCGGAAATGGAAAACGGCCAGGAGGTCGCCAGCGCCATCTATTACGCCATGAACGACGGTCAGGCCTGGACCACACCGGTGGATATCGTCTTCGGACAATGGATGCTGCTGCCCAACATCACCGTGGATGCTTCAGGGGTCATTCACGTGGTCTACATCCAGGGCGGCAGTCTTATGTACACCCAGGCGGCCGCCTGGAATGCCCCCTGGTCGGCCCGCAATTGGCGCAAACCGGTCGCACTGTTTGCATATGTCGGTGAGGGATTTGGGGCACGATGGCCAGAGATCCAGGTCGATTCAAACGGCACTCTTCACCTGGTCTACACCAACCTGGGCACAGTAAACTATAGGCGCTCAGATGATGGGGGGCTGACCTGGTCAGAGCCGGTGGCCATCCCTCCAGATGGAAGAGGCGCCACCATTGAATTCTCAACTTCCAACCGGCTGGCCATCAATCGGCAGGGTCTCCTCTTCGCCGCCTGGGGTGAGGAGCCAGTCGCGCCTACCTCCACTGAGCCCTCTCAGCTCTATTTCTCCAGGTCTACCGACGGGGGGCGTACGTGGGCGGAACCCACGCACATCAGCGGGTCCCTTGGGGTCAAAAGATTGTTCGAACCGGTGGTGCTTATCGTGGATGGAGAGGACCGGCTGCATCTGGTGTGGAGAGAAAATGAACAGGGCACATTGCGTTTGTGGCATCGCTGGTCGGAGGATCAGGGGAACAGTTGGTCTGCTGATCAGCCTTTCTGCGTGGAAGGGGCAGAGCGATACGGCGGAATCGCCGCCGAGGTGGATAGTCTGGGCCGGGTTCACTTTGTGTACTCGACCGGGGGCTTTATCTATCACGTTATGATGGATCACCAACGGTGTACGCCGCCGGCCCGGATATCAGAGGCGATTCTTATGGGGCCTCCTTACTGGCCCAAGCTGGCCATCGGGCTGGGCAACCAGGCCCATGTTGTCTGGACGAGCGGCTTCCCAGAACTTGCCCTGTATGACCTGGATGAGCGTTTGCAAAGCGGCGATTATGAAATTCGCTACAGTTCGGTGACTCTGGAGGCCCCAGCACTGGAGCCGCGGCCATTTGAGATGGAGCCAACCCCCTCGCCGACATCTTCACCCTCGCCAACAGCCATCCCTCTAACCTCCACGCCGATGGAGAGCACCGTGCCGCCTTCTATTCCGATGGAACCAGAGGTAAGGACCTCCTCCTGGGCCGTCTGGTTGGGTCCGCTGGCGGCTCTTGTTACCGTTTTGCTGGCGGTGATTGTCCGCCAGGTCACCAGACCACGATGAGGTGTTTGTGCCATGTTCCAACGCCACAGTTTACGAGTCTCAAGGTTATGGCTCCTTGCCTGGGCCGGGGTGGCGGCTTTTTACTTCCTGACCCTGGCCGCCCAGACTTCCGGCGGGGATGACTCGGTATATCTGATTCTGGCCAAAGCACTGGCCACCGGACAGGGGTTCAGCCGTCTGGACATTGCGGGCAACCCGCCGGAGCCTCAATACCCGCCCGGCTGGCCTTTGCTCTTGTCAGGCGTTGCTTTCCTTTTTCCGGACGTAGTGAATCACCTGATCGCCTTTCAGGCCGTGACGGCCCTGTGCAGCATCCTGGCCTTCCCTGTGGCCTGCTGGCTTTTGCGGCGCAACAGCAGTGTGCCGGATGGCGTCCTCATCTTTCTGGTGAGCCTGGCTTTTCTCAATCCTTACATGCTCTTCGTCAGTTGCCAGCAGACGCTCAGCGAGCCCAGTTACATTCTCTTCTCGTTCCTCTCCATTCTACTGCTGGAGCACGCTGTTGACCAGGCCAGGCCGTGGGGATGGATGGCTCTGGCCCTGCTCACAGGCATTGCCAGCTACTACATCCGGGTCGTAGGGCTGACCGTATTGTTCTCGACGGTCGTCTATCTCTGCTGGAAGCGTCGCTGGCTCGCGGCCATGCTCTATGGAGCGGGGGCCGCCCTGCTCCTCTCTCCCTGGGCCTACCGCAACCTGACGCTGGGCCTTTCCCCCTTGGGCGGCGCCTATGGCGACATTTTCACCTGGAAGGACTATACCGCCCTCGATGCCAATCCCATCCGGAGCATAGAAGATATCGTCGGCCGGATCGTGAACAACGCCCAGGTCCACATCCTCCGTTCCAATCCGGGGCTTTTCCTGCCTGCCCTGCGCGGCCCCAACATAGCCGGATTTTTGCAAGGGGCCGGCCTGACCTGGATCGGCCCGGCTTTTGGCCTCTTCCTGGCCGCTGCCATTCTGATCGGCTTTCTAAACCAGGTGCGAAAAGGCATCAAACTCACCGAGATTTACGTGGTTGTGTATCTGGGATTTATCCTCTTGGCGCCGTGGGCCATCTGGCGAAATGTGCTTCCGGTCCTGCCCATCCTCCTGGTCTACGCGTACCAGGGCCTGGACGTTGTGCGCCGCGCAATCAAGAGGCGCTGGCCGAGGTGGGGAGCGGCACTCCGGGTGGTTCCGCTCGCCATCTTCCTGCCGATGTTAATCAGTGTCCTGGCCTCCGACCGGCACATGTTGTATGATGCGTATCTGTACCGGGCAGGCGATCATGCCGTCTTGCGGCCCACCGACCGGGGGTTCCTGCCGACGGCGGACTGGATTATTCAACACACGGAACCTGATGACATCGTTTTTTATATGTCACCCGAAAAGATCTATCTTTACACCGGCAGAAGGACGGCCCAGGGGCTGCCGGCCATGCCCAAACCGGCCATTTTCTTCCCTGTGGAAGAGGTCTTTGCCCGGGTTCTGGAAAAGGCGGACTATTTGATCACCCTGCCCGGCGGGGACCCCGCTGCTCCGTATACTGACGAGATGCATGCCGCGCTGGACCGGGCGGCCGCTGCCCATCCTGACCGGTTGAAGCTGGTGTTCCAGAGTCCAGGAGAGTTCACGTTCAACGTGTATCGCATTTATCGCTTCACGACGAACATAACTGGCGAAGGGCCGTGAATAAAAAGACCGGTTTGTTTCTGTGATTGTTCAACAGCTACTCACTTCGAATATTTGATGGGGCAAAAATCAGATGGGCTTTCCTCAAGTGAGTTTTGTGCTTCTTAACTGGAACCAGACCGCTCTTACGCTGGAGTGCCTGCGTTCTCTGGCTCGCCTGAATTATCCAAACTACCAAATCATTCTGGTAGATAACGGCTCGCGCCCCGGCTCGCTGGATGCCATCGAAGCCGAATTCCCGCAGGTGACCCTGATCCGCCACGAGCGCAACCTGGGGTTCACCGGTGGCAACAATGCCGGCCTGCGCCGCGCCCTGGCCGACGGCGCCGACTATATGATGCTCCTCAACAACGACACCGAGGTCGCGCCCGATATGCTCCGCCATCTGGTGGATTTCGCCGAATCCGATCCGGCCATCGGCATCGTCGGCCCGCTGATCTATTACTACGACGATCCGCGGCGCATCTGGTGCGCCGGCGGCGCAGTGAACCCGCGCACCGCCGCCAGCGCCGGGCTGAGCGAAGGAGAGATGGACGAGGGCGGCCGGGTCCCCTGCCCGCTGGATTACGTCAGCGGCTGCGCCCTGCTCATCAAGCGCCAGGTCGTGGAGCGGATCGGCCTGCTGGACGACCGGTTCTTTATCTACTACGAGGAGGCCGACTGGTGCGCCCGCGCCCGCCAGGCCGGCTACCAGGTCTGGCTGGTGCCGCAGGCCCGGGTCTGGCACAAGATCAGCCTGCAGGCCCGCGGGGCCTCTCCCCGCTACCTCTATCTGATGACGCGCAACCGGCTGCTCTACCTGCGCAAGCGGGGCGCCTCGTGGGCGCGCATCCTGTGGGTGATCCTGACCTCGGAGGTGCGCACGCTGCTGAGTTGGTCGTTGCGACCGCGCTATCGGGACAGGCGTGCCCTGCGCATCTACCGGGCGCGAGGGGTGGTGGATTTCCTGCGCGGGCGGTTCGGAGAGCCCGATTTTGCGTGATCCCGGTTCTGCGCAAAGATAGGGTGTGAACTGATGCGCATCCTGTTTGTCTCTTCCTGGTTTCCTTACCCCCCGGATAACGGCTCGCGCATCCGCGTCTTTAACCTGCTGCGCCAACTGGCCCGCCGTCACCAGGTCACGCTGGTGAGTTTCACCCAAAGCGACTTCCAGCCGGAAAGGACCGCCGCGCTGCAGCCCTGTTGCCAGGCGGTCCACATCGTGCCCGGCAGGCAGTTTTGTCCCCGCTCGCTGAAAGCGTTCCTGGGCTTCCTGGCGCCCTATCCGCGCAACGTCCTTGACACCTACAGCCCGGAGATGCAACGTCAGGTAGAAGCGCTGCTGGCCGGCGAAACGTGGGACGTGGCGATAGCGTCGGAATTGACGACGGCTCCCTATCTGGCCCACGCCCGGCCGCCGCGCATTCTGGAAGATGTGGAGATTATGGTTCTGCGCGAGCAGCCGCTACAATCGCCCTCCCGGTTGCGCCGCTGGCGCTATGGGCTTACCTGGGCCAAGTTCCGCCGCTATGTCGCCGGGCTGGTCCGCCGCTTCGATGCCTGCACGGTGGTCTCTGAGAAGGAGCGCGCTTATGTCCAGGAGATTGCTCCCAACGGACGCATCACTGTCATCCCCAACGGGCTGGACCTGGACGATTATGCCGGCTCTTTTGGGCCGCCTGAAGCGGATACCCTGATCTTTACCGGCGTGCTCAGTTACAGCGCCAACTATGACGCGCTGCAATTCTTCCTGGAACAGGTCTGGCCACGGATTCGCGCGCAGCGCCCGGGCGCCCGTCTGCGGGTCACCGGCCGGCTGGACGGCATCTCGCTGAACGGCCTGGCCGTAGACTCGAGCGTCGAATTCACCGGCTACCTGCCCGACATCCGGCCCGCCGTGGCCCGACACTGGCTGAGCATCGTTCCGCTGCGCATCGGGGGCGGCACCCGGCTGAAAATCCTGGAATCCATGGCCCTGGGCACGCCGGTGGTGTCCACGTCCAAGGGCGCCGAGGGGCTGGATGTGAGACCGGGGGAGGATATCCTGCTCGCCGATGACCCCGCCGGGTTCGCCGGGGCGGTGATCCGGTTGTTGAACGACCCGGCATTGCGGCAACGCCTGGCGGCCAACGGGCGCCGGCTGGTGGCCGACAAGTACGACTGGAACGAGATCGGGCAACGGTTCAACGCCCTGGTGGAGCAAGTCGGGCGGGGAGGAGGCGAATGATCCGCGAATTGACCCGCCCCCACTCCAACATCTTGCGCACCCTGGCCGTTGTTCTGGGCGTGCTGGGGGTGAGCGCCCTGGCCGGCTACAGGCTTTCCCCCACGTTGCAACTGCTGCTGGTCGGCCTGGTGGTCGCCGCGCTGGGGGGCGCGCTGGCCCTGCGGCATCTGGAAGCGGCCCTGCTGGGGCTGGCGCTCGCTGCGGTCACCGTGCCGCTGGACATCGGCACCGGCACGCAGACGGCGATCCCTTTCCCCCTGCTCCTGACGCCGGCCCTGCTGGGCCTGTGGCTGATCAAGATGCTGCGCGAGCGGGATCTTCGGCTGCACCCCTCGCGCACCACCTGGCCCCTGCTGGGGCTGGTGGTCGTCGCGCTCATCTCGTGGATCGCCTCGCTGGCCCTGTGGGACGTGTGGGTGCCCATCGCCTACAACCGCCACTGGGTGCAACTGGGGCAACTGTCTATCTTTCTGCTCTCGCCGGCCCTGTTCTTGATGACCGCCAATGGGATCCGCCAGGAGCGCTGGCTGCGCGATATCGTTTTTGCCTTCATCGCGCTGGGGCTGGCAGCCGTAGTCAATGCTCTCCTGCTCCACGACCTTCACGCCGTGCCGGCCTACTATTTCGTCGGCACCAGCGGGTTCTTTGGGCCGTGGGTCGTGTCGCTGGCTTATGGACAACTGCTGTTCAACCGCCGGTTGCCCTCCTGGCTGAAACTGCTGTGCGTCCTGGCCATGGCCGGCTGGATGTACTGGGCGTGGTTCCACGTCACCAACTGGCTCTCGGGTTGGGTACCCTTTGCCGTGGCCCTGGTCGTCATCACCTGGTTGCGTTCCCCGCGCTGGGCGTTGGCATTGCTGGCGACGCTGCTTCTCGCCTCGGCCGGCGCGCGCGATTTCGTCCGCAACCTGATCGTGGAGCCGGAGGTCCGGGGGGGCAGCGCCAGGCGGCCCGAGATATGGCGGGGGGCGTTGGAGGTGGGGCTGCGCTCGCCGCTCATTGGCCTGGGGCCGGGCAACTACATGTACTACTATCGCGCCTACGCGCCACGCCAGGCCATGGTCTCGCACAACAACTACATTGACGTCTTTAACCAGTTCGGGCTCATCGGTCTGGGGTTGCTGCTCTGGTTCCTGGGGGAGGTCTGGCGCCTGGGATGGCGGCTGCGGGCCCGTTATCCGGAAGACGGCTTTGCCCAGGGCTATGTGGCTGCGACCCTGGGCGGGCTGGCCGGCCTGGCCGTGGGCATGATGCTGGGCGACTGGTTCCTGCCCTACGTCTACAACATCGGGTTGTCCGGCTTCCGCCACAGCCTGTACTCCTGGCTGTTCCTGGGCGGGCTGGTGGCGCTGGACCATCTGGCGCGAGGAGAGCAACGTGAGCGTTGACCTGACCGTCTCGATCATCAATACCAACAACCGGGAGCTGTTGCGCAACTGTCTGCGCTCCATCTTTGAAAACACCCGGCGCATCAACCTGGAGGTCTACGTGGTGGACAACGCCTGCACCGACGGCAGCGCAGAGATGGTGGAGGCCGAGTTTCCGCAGGTAAGGTTGATCCGCAACGAGCAGCGGCTGGGGTTTTGTGCCAATCATAACCAGGTGTTGCGCCTGGCACAGGGCCGCTACAGCCTGATTCTGAACGAGGATACGGTGATTTTGCCCACCGCTTTTGATTGTATGGTAGAGTTCATGGATAACCATCCAGACGTTGGTATTTTGGGGCCCATGCTTTTGAATAATGATGGCTCCTTTCAGGCCTCTTATGCTGACTTTCCTACCCTTTTCTCTGAATTGCTGGCGCTGACCGGTTTGGCAAGAGCTCTGAATTCCTATTTTCCAAGCTATCCCCTGCAACGCAGTCAGGAAGTTTGTAGTGCTGACTGGGTTGGAGGCGCTTGCTTGATGATTCGTCGTGAGACCATGGAGCAAATAGGGGTATTGGACGAAGTCTTTAAAGTGTACCTGGAGGAAACAGATTGGTGTTACAGGGCAAAGCAAATGGGCTGGAAAGTCTACTACCTGCCACAGGCAAAAGTTGTTCACCTGGGCGGTCAGGCCTGGAAGCAACTCGACAGTGTTGAAGAAGCGGAACATCAAGCGCGCAGACGTCTCCGCCTGAGAAAGAGCACCTTGTTGTTTTTTCGCAAACACTATGGGGTGCTTTGTGAACTCTTGCTACGCCTTGCAATCCTGATGACCAGTCTTGTCAAGGCTGGGGGATGGCTTTGCCTCTTTTTCCTGATCCGTAGTCGCCGAGATATTGCGAGAGTCGAGGCTTATGCCCATTGGAAAATGGCCTGGGTAGGTGGTAGTTGGGCATGAAAATACTGCAACTGGGTTGTGGACCGCACAAACGGCCTGACGCGATAGGCGTTGACATCAACCCCCGTTCTGCTGCAGATGTTATCTGCGATCTCAATAGTGTACCTTATCCCTTTGTGAGCAACAGCTTCGACCTGATCCTATGTGAGCACATCCTGGAGCATCTGGATGACATTGTCCAGACTATGAGTGAATTGCATCGAATCTGTAAACCTCATGCGCGAATCCTTGTTGAGGTACCTCACTATGCAAGCACATACGCCTTTAGGGATCCGACTCACAAGCATTTCTTTAGTATTCATACGTTCGATTACTTTTTAGATGGTACGCCGGTATACCAGTTTCACTACTCAGATGTGCAGTTTCGCCTGCTTCGTGTCGAGTTTCCTCCACCCCCACATGCCGGATTTCTAAAGAGAATCGCTTTCAGGCTCATCAACCGTCACATTGATTGGTATGAACGCCGACTGGCGTTTATCTTCCCCAGACATTTGCTAAGATTTGAGCTGATGGTTGTCAAATAAACGAGTTTTGCTCTCGGATAATGAAGATCGCCATTGACGCACGAGCAGCCTCGCACCCTCAGCCGGGTGGATTCAAGACCTATACGGAGAATCTTTTACGTCATTTGCCCGACGTGATGTCAGGCGGTGATGAAATCATCGGCTATTTCGACAGGCCATGCGATCTTGACCTGAGGCAGTCCCGCGTGCTGCCTGTCTATCTCCCATTGCTGGGTGTGGCTCTCCGTGAGCAGTGGAGTGTTCCCACCCAAGCCCACCGCGATAAGGTGGACGTGCTTCACTTTCCGTGCTCGACGGGTGCGTGTTTCGGCCGGATGCCTGTGGTGGTTACCATCCACGACATGATTGGCCTAAATGGTCCACCTCCCCGGCTAAGAGCTTTTTCTCCCAAAGAGAAGGCCAGGCGTTTGGGTATGTGGCTCTATAACAGATGGGCTGTACGCTGGGCGGCGAGCAGCGCTGCGCGTATTATTACCGTTTCGCAATTTTCTGCCCGCGAGATCATCAGAGTGCTGGGCGTTTCCCCCGAGAAGGTTGATGTGATTTATTCAGGAGTGACAGATCGTTTTCATCCTTTGTCTACTGCGGAGGCGAATGAGACCGTGCAAAATTGCTATGGCGTTGATCACCCTTACATCCTGGCCATAGGCTCTGCCGATCCGCGCAAGAACATCGCCTCGCTGGTTCAGATGTATGCTGGACTGCCTGCATTATTGCGAAGGCAATTCCATCTGGTGGTCATCTGGACACATGGCGCGTTGGCGCCTTCCATACAACAGGTTCTAAATAGCCTTGATGTCAAGGATTTTGTTCACTTTATTCCCAGAGTGCCAGATGATGACCTGGTGCGCTTCTATAACGCTGCAACACTGTTTGTGTTCCCCTCGTTGGCAGAAGGTTTCGGCTTGCCTGTGCTGGAGGCTATGGCCTGTGGTACACCCGTGGTCGCCAGCAGCCTGACCTCGATTCCCGAAGTTGCCGGCAATGCTGCAGAGTTGGCCGATCCGAATGATAAAGATGCCTTTATCGAGGCGCTGACGCGCGTCTTGACCAATCCAGAACGACGCGCTGTTCTGGCAGAGGCTGGATTGAAGCGAACCGGTGAGTTTCGATGGCAGCATACGGCCAAAATGACTTTGAAAGCCTATGAGAAAGCGATCGAAAGCCGTGTGTGATGTGAGCAGATAGTTAACCGGCTATCAGGACTAACGGAGTTCAAAAAATGCTATCCTATCGAGTTGCTGTTATTCAGTGGGGAGAGCATGATGAAATCTCTCAAGGAATCGTGAGCGAACTGCGCAAACTCGGCCATCAAGCGACTCCTTTCATGTTTGATGCAAAACTCCCAGATAACGCAGATCTGGTTTTCTCTTTTGCCCCATATAACGTGCTCCAACATGTCTTCCGCCAGTTCGCAATGACTGGGCCTGCTCACTCTCGACCATTCTATCTACACTGGAATACCGAGAATATTCCTGATCCCAGAATACCCTGGCCAATCCTGCGCCTTGTCAGTGTTTTTCGAGCATGGCTTGATCGCCTGGACGATTCAAAAAACCCAAATGCCCGGTTTTGGGCTGGCCAATTTCCTTTCGTCCAGGCAAGACGACATTTGCATCGTTTTCGTTATGTTGGCGACTATTTTTATGCATACCAACAAGGTTGGCTCAATTTATTAATTGATTCATCCGAGTTATTTGCCAATTGGTACAAGTCTCATGGATTACCGGCCGTCTTTGTGCCATGGGGAACGCTCGAAACTTATTACGCTGACTTGCACCTACCCCGTAATATTGACGTTCTTTGGTTTGGTCAGCGTCGCACCCGTCGTAGAGGGCAACTCGTCGACTATATACAATATCAGTTAGAATCTCGCGGTTTCAAGATGTACGTCGCCGATGGGGTATCGCATCCGTTCATATACGGTGAAACACGCACGCGTCTCCTTAACCAAGCCAAAATTACCCTCAACTTGCTGGCTGCTGCGCGCCATGATAACATCTTTCCTTATCGCTTTCATGTAGCTGCTGGCAATCGGTGTGTGGTAGTAACCGAGCCAGAATTGAATCATTGCTCGAGCTATGTGGCTGGCACTCACTACATTGTAGCTACTTCTCAACAGATGGTTGAAACTATCGTGTATTATTTGCAACATGAGGACGAACGACAGCAGATAGCCGAAAATGCATATCAGCTTGTTACCACCAAGATGACATTTGGCCATAGCCTGAGGAGTATAATGCAGATCGTTGAAAGAGCAAGGGGAGACGCCGATCGTCTCGTTGGGGCAGGTTGAACAATCAAGCCAGACTGGAAGCCACCAGCAACTGGCAGGTGCTCAAGATGGCAGTGACATACGTGTCACCTGCAGACTGACCCGATGCGCATCCTCTTCCTGACCCAGGTCCTGCCCTATCCCCTGGACGCCGGGCCCAAGATCCGGGCCTACTACACGCTGCGCCACCTGGCCCGGCAGCACCAGGTCACCCTGCTCTCCTTCGTCCGGCCTATGGATACACCGGCTCAGGTGGAGCACCTGGCGCAGTTCTGTCAGGCCGTCCATACCGTGCCCATGCGCCGCTCACGGCCGCGAGATGCCTTGCACTTGATAGAAAGCCTGATCACCGGTCAGTCGTTCATCATCCGGCGCGACCGCGTGCCCGCCATGGCGCGGCGGGTAGATGAGCTGCTGGCGACTGGGGAGTTCGACGTGGTTCACGCCGATCAGCTTTGGATGGCCCAGTACGCCCTGCGCGCCCGGGCTGCAAGCCGCAAGCCGGGCTCTTCAATCCCCAGGCTGGTGCTGGACGAGCATAATGCCTGCTACCTGATTGCCCGGCGATTGGCTGCAGAGGAGCGCAATCCGCTCAAGCGAGCACTGGCGATGTTGGAATCGCGCAAGATGGCGCGTTACGAGGTAGAGGCCTGCCGCCGGTTTGACTGGGTGGTGTGGGTGACAGAGCAAGACCATCGGGCGGTCGAGCAGCAGGCAGCGGATGGGGAACGTCGGGTGCCCAGGTCCGCCGTGATCCCCATCTGCGGCGATCCCGCGGCAACGCCAGGGGTAAGGCGCAAGCCGGGCGCACAGCGGGTGACGTTCCTGGGCGGTCTGCACTATCCCCCCAACGCCCAGGGAGTGCTCTGGTTCATCCGCCACGTCTGGCCGCTCATCCTGCAGCAGATACCCGACGCCGTCCTCACCATCATCGGCAAGGATCCGATGCCCGAAATCCGAAATCCGAAATCCGAAATCCGAAATCTCGATGTTACTGGCTACCTCGCCGACCCTACCCCCTACCTGGCCGAAACCGCCGTCTTCATCGTGCCTTTGCTGGCTGGCGGGGGGATGCGGGTCAAGATCGTGGACGCCTGGATGTGGGGGCTGCCGGTGGTCAGCACGACCATCGGCGCCGAGGGGATCGAGACCCGGCCGGGGGAAAACATCCTGATTGCCGACACACCCGCCGACTTTGCCCAGGCCGTGGTGCGCCTGTTGCGGGACCCGGAAGAAGGGCAACGGATCGGCCAGGCCGGCCGACGGTGGGCCGAACAGCACTACGACTGGCGGAGGGTCTACCGGGCGTGGGATCAGGTGTACGCAGACCTGTGAACATTCTCTTCCTCGTCCCCTACACCCCCACTCCCATCCGCGGGTATTCGAAGCAGAAAAGCGCCCCGCGCCGGGTATGGAGGGGCTGGGAAGGGGTTGATGGTTCGGCGGGGGCCTGGAGTGGTGCGACAAAACGAAGCAGAACCAGGC
>Ga0209101_1002394_pt1 | contig 12403 bp, 8 predicted proteins | sample ConPoolayeCmetaG_FD_185481 | JGI IMG/M metagenome (GOLD analysis project Ga0209101, IMG submission 185481) | Hot spring microbial mat communities from California, USA to study Microbial Dark Matter (Phase II) - Cone Pool mat layer C metaG... ... | reverse complement strand
CGCGGTACTGCGTGGTGGTCCAAACGCCGGGCATCTTGCTTACGTCATACTCGTCGTAGATGTCGGCGAGTCCCGGGCCGGTGTGCGTGTGGGTGCCGTGGAGGAAGAGCTTGTCGGCGTCGAAGTCCGGCAAGCGGGATCGGACGTACTCCTTCACCGCGTCCTGGGCGATCTTCTGCATCCCGCACAAATCGCAGGAGATCATGATCGCCTGCTCCTTCGCGCCGTCGGGCCCCTTGGTTTCCAGGGCCAGGGCGGTGGCCGTCAGGGGGTCGCGCACCGATGTCGAGATCCGCTTCTTCATTTGCCCCTGGAGATTGATCGGCGCCGGTGGCGTGATATCGACGCAGGCCCAGCCGACGGCCAGTGGATGCTCGGCCGACGCTGCCGCGACATCCCACGCTCTCCAAACAACCAGCAACCCGACAAGGCATACAGTCGCGCCCGCTCGCTGCATCGCGTTCATGAATCGTCCTCCCAGGAGGTGCAAAGGAAGTGGGACACAAGAGGTTGATCGTTGTGCAAGAATCGTCGTGCAAGAATCGTCGTGCAAGACGTCGATCGGCGATCGGTGGAAATGACGGCGATCGGTGGAAATGACGGTGATCGGTGGAAATGACGGTGATCGGTGGAAAAGCCCACGGGTTGCAACCCGTGGGCTTGTTCGAGCAACAGATCTTCACTTTGCAGCAGATGTTCACTTTGCAGCAGATGCTCACTTTGAAATGCATGTTCCCTTTGCAGCAGACGTTTCCTTTATCTTGCCGCGGGGGCCTCGCCGCGTTTCCGCGCCGTTTGCTATCGCGGCGGGTTCCAATGCAGGTGTTTTCGGAGAAACTCGAACGTCCCCTTGCCGTTGATCGTGTGCGGGCCGCCGAAGAACTCGATCTCGGTCCGGTCGCCGATCCCCAGCTTCGCGGCGTAGAGGTGCCGGACCTTGGCGTATTCATAGGCCACGGTCTCGTCCGGGGCCACGCCGTCGAAGTGGCCCCGCTCGACCATGAACGGCCGCGGGGCGATCAGGGCCGCCATCTCCGCGTAGTTGAACGTGTTGCCCAAATCGTACTCGAAGATTTCGTATTCGCCCGTCCAAACGTAACTGTACGGCGCCCGCGTCGAGGCGTTCTTCCACACCCAATCGTTGAAATCGGCCGAACAGATCGACAGGCAATAGTTCTTCACCAACGGCGGCACGCGCATGGCCGTCTTGCCGCCGTAGGAAAGCCCGTAGAATCCGATCCGCTTCGCGTCGACAAACGGCAGCGTGCCGAGCCAATCGACGATCTGCTGGTGCTGCGGCACGATGATCGAGAAGAGCGTTTTCTTGATCGGGTTCGCCTTGCGCTGCAAGGTGCGGAAGCGGTCCTGGAAGATGTAAAGATTCTGCGGCGCGAAGGTGACGAAGCCCTCCTCGGCCAGTTTCGCCGCGAAGTCGTGATAGGCGGGATGATCGCCGGTGACGACCTCCCGCGGCCGCCCCTCCAGCCCGTGCTGGCAGACCACCACCGGCCGCTGCTCGCCCGGCTTGACGTCCTTGGGCACAAGCAAGATGCCATAGGCGAATACCTCGGGAAAGACATCGAGCACCACCTCGTACCCGGTCCACTTCGGCATATCGTACGCCTTGCGGCTCCGCGGATTGAACGGCAGCGGCTTGTAGTCGAACCGCCCGATCACCTCGTTGTGGAAGAACTCGCGGTACCACTCGACCGACTGCTCGAACTTTTCCAACGAGCTGGCGTCGAGCTTCTTCATGAACTCCTGGCGGACATAAGGGCTTTCCGACAAGAGCCACTGGGTGTGGCGATCGAGTTCGCGCATTTGCCGGGCATGTCGAACCTCGGGATTGTCGGGTCTGGGGGCCGCGTGGAGTGGCGGGCCGAGCGGGGAGAGTTTGGCGCCCGGAACGAGGGCGTCGAGAAACGCGGCGAGGGCCTTTTCGCAGCCATGCGGGCCAGCGCCGTCGCCGCTTTCGACCAATTCGATCCGCGGCGGCGGGTTCAGCCCGGCGACCAATCGTCGCGCCCGATCGACTTCGCGGCGGACCGATTCCACGTTGGGCGTGACCAGGCGGCCGGGGCCGCCGCCAGTGCCCGGCGGCACCACCAGTTCCGGTCCCTTCGCGGCCTCGATGATCAATGGTCGCGGGGCGATCATCGAGGCCAATTCCGCGTCGCCGAATTGCTCCAGCAGTCCGAAGACGTTGCGGTAGATCGGCTCCTGCCAGACGTTTTGTCGGCAGTCGAAATAGCCGCTGACGCAAGCGGCGTCGATCCGGGGTTCCAAGGCCGCGGCGCTCAGCGCCAGCAGGCCGCCCTCGCCCCAGCCGATGACCCCGATGCGTGCATCGCTGCCCAACTCCGCGCGGATCGCCTCGACCGCCGCGAGCACCTTCTGCGCTTCGTAGCCGATGAGGTGGCGTCCCATCTCGTAGGCCGAACGATAAAGGAATTCGCGGTTGGAGAGTTTCCGCACCGTGACCGCCCGATTGATGAGGGCGGGAACCACGACCAGGCAGCCGCTATCGGCCAGGCGACGCGCGATGGCGGCCCCTGGCGGCCCGTCGACGATTCCCGCGAGCATTTCGGGCAACTCATCGGCGTCGGGAATGGCGATCACGCCGGCCAAGGGTTTGGCCGCGTCGGGCAGGAGGAGGAGTCCCTCGCCGTGGACGTCGGCGAAGGCCGGCCAACGGACCGCGGCCACCCGATAGCCCTTGGCCGGTCTTCCGGCCCGCAGAGCATCCAGGGTGCTCGTCCATTCGAGGCGAGGTTGCGAGGGTCTGGGATCGCGCGCGCCGAGGATATGGGCCAGCCGCTGGCGGTTCGGCTCGATCGAGGCGTGGTACTTCTCCGGCGAGGAGAAGTCGCGTTTCCAGTGCCGCGCGCGGCGTTCGACGGATTTTTCGATCTCCTTGAGCAGGAACCGATCGACCGAATCGACCAGTCGCGAGGCGATGTCGCCCGGCCAGTCGAGTTTCGCCGTCCCGGCCAGCGGCGCGCCGTCGGCGCCCGGTTCGTCGCCGCGTCCCGTCGCGACCATCATCCACGCCAGCACAGCCAGCGACCATCCGCAAATCACCGTCCGAAAGCGAAGGTCTTGCACGTTCAGGCTCCTCTCGAAACGAACCCGACGCAAGCGGCCCCCCGACCGGGACCAACTCGACGGCCAGCCTACATCATCCTTTCCGTGGGTTCAAGGCGCCGCGTGGACCTGCTATACTTCGCGTCGAGGAGGGGTGCGATGAAGGTTCAAGTCGAGCTACCCAAGGCGTTTTCCGTCCGCGACGAAAACGAGTTCTATCCCATCCGACACTTGATGGCGAGGCTCAACCCGAAGCTCGCGGTAAGTCAAGTCGGCACCGGCCTGCACGTCCAGGGCACGTATTGCGTTTTCTGGGGCGTCGTGTATCACGAGGACAAGTTTCCGAGCCGAAAAGAAGTCGAGGCGGCGCTGAAAGAGGCCGGATACGACTTCGCCCGCAATCCGCCGATCTAGGAAAAGGCGATGGAAGCCGAGGAGGCGCCGGGAAGCGATGGGCTTCAAGCGGCGGGCCTGCCAGAGTCCTCGCCACCGCCCGAGGATTCCTCTCGCCGCCGGCCCCTGTCCTTTTGAAGGAAAATCGCCCGATGAAGATCGTCGCTTTGGAAATCGAGCAGTACGAGACCGAATCCGTGGGGGTTCGCTGGCGGGACGGGTTGATCGGATCTCCCGGCGGCAAGGGCCGCGAAACGTTGCTCCGCGTCAAGACCGACGCGGGAATCGACGGCCTGGCATGGGGCTCTCACGCGGGGATCACCGAGGACCTCGTCCGCCGATGCTTTGCCCCCATGTTCCTCGGCGCCGATCCGCTGATGCGCGAACGGCTCTGGTACGAGGTCTGGGAGCGCGACCGGATCGAAAAGTTCCCGATGTACGCCCTGGGATACATGGACGTGGCCCTTTGGGACATCGCGGCCAAGGCCGCCGGAGTTCCCGCCTACAAGGCCCTCGGCGGCCACAAGGACCGCGCCAAGGCTTACGCCAGCACCGTGACCATGGAGCCCCTGGACGACTACCTCCGCCTGGCCGACCGCTGCCTGGCCAAGGGCTACAAGGCCATCAAGCTCCACGTGTGGGGCCGCGTCCTGCCGGATGCCGACGGCTGGGTGTATCCCACCTCGACGCCGGGCATCGGCTGGGAACCCGACCCGGCCCGCCGCCTGGCGTAACGCCGCGCGGGTTCGGGTCTTTAGCGGGATGGATCGGGCTGGATTTGCTGTTCGGCGCGCGCGGCCTTCTCTTCGTCCTTGCAGAGTTTGTATTCGTAGCTATCGACCAAGGCGATCCAGCTCGCCTCGATGATGTTCTCGCTCACGCCGACGGTGGTCCAGACGTCGCCGTTGTCGCGGCTTTCGATCACCACCCGCACGCCCGCCGCCGTCCCCGCCTCGGAGTTGATGACACGAACCTTGTAATCGACCAGGTGCATTTGGCGCAGGCTGGGAAAGAAGCCGTTGAGGGCCTTGCGCATGGCGGCGTCGAGGGCGTTGACCGGCCCGTCGCCCTCGGCCACCTCGTGGCGAATCACGTCCCGCACGCGGATTTTGACCGTGGCCTCGCAGGTGATCCGGCCGTCCGACTCGGTCTCGATGTTCACGCGATAGCTCAGCCGTTCAAAGTGCGGTTGGAACGTGCCCGCGCATTGCTTGACCAGCAGGTCGAACGACCCTTGGGCGCCCTCGAATTGATAGCCCGCGTGCTCCTTCGAAACCACCTTGGCCAGGATCCGGTCCATCAGCTTCGGATCGTTCTGGATATTGTGCTTGGTGGTCAAGGCGACGATGTTCGACCGGCCCGAAAGCTCGCTGACGAGGATTCTCCGCTCGTTTCCGACCAGTGCGGGGTCGATGTGTTCGTAGCTGGCGGTGGTGCGGGCCAGGCCGCTGACGTGCATCCCGCCCTTGTGCGCAAAGGCGCTCAGCCCCACAAAAGGCTGCCGCGAGGGAAAATTCATGTTGACCATTTCATAAACGTAGCGCGACAATTCGGTGAGATAGCGCAAGGCCTCGGGCGAGAGCAGGCGATAGCCTTTCTTTTTGAGCGCCAGGTTGGCGATCACCACCAGCAAGTCGGCGTTGCCGCACCGTTCGCCGAAGCCGTTGACCGTGCCTTGGACCTGGTCGGCGCCGGCGTCCACCGCGGCAAGCGAATTGGCCACGGCCAGGCCGCAGTCGTTGTGGCAGTGAATGCCCACCTGGACATTCGATCGCAACGCTTGGATGGCGGCGTGCGTGCCGGCGGTGATTTCTTCGGGCATGCTTCCGCCGTTGGTGTCGCAGAGGACGATCGTTCGGGCGCCCGCGTCGGCCGCCGTCCGGATCGCCGCCAGCGAGTAGTCCGGATCGGTTTTCCAGCCATCGAAGAAGTGCTCGGCGTCGAAGATCACCTCGCGGCCGGCCGCGCGGAAATGGGCGACCGTCTCGGCGATCATCGCCAGATTCTCTTCCCGCGTCGTGCGGAGGACCTCGGTGGCCTGGAACGCCGAGGCCTTGCCGACAATCGTCACCAGCGCCGTCCCGGCCGCGAGCAGGGCCGCCGTGCCTGAGTCCTGATCGACCGCCGTTTGTTTGCGGCGAGTCATGCCGAACGCGCAGACCCGCGCGTGCTGAAGTTCCAGTTGGCGGACGCGCTGGAAATACTCGCCGTCCTTCGGGTTCGACGCCGGATACCCCCCTTCGATGTAGTCGAAGCCCAGGCTGTCGAGCCGCTGGGTCAGCAGCAGTTTGTCTTGAAGCGAAAAACTGATTCCCTCGCCTTGCGCCCCGTCGCGGAGCGTCGTGTCGTAGATTTCGATGCGGCGCACGTTCGAGCCTCGCAAAAAACAAAAAAACCCTGAAGCCGCGTCGGGCCTCAGGGCTGACAAGTTCGGTCACGTGGCCGATCGATGCCCTCGAGGCCCTCAGAAACGAATAATCGCCCGAATCGCGACGCCCCACGCGCCGCCACCGCCGACGATCATCGCCTTCCGAGGACTCTCAAGCATCGTCAAGCCTTCATCATAAGATAGAGCTTTTGCTCCACCCGTTGGATTTTTAACCATACGCCTTCTCGCCAACCTTGTCAACCGGAGTCGAAACCCAACACGGAAGGGGGGCCGTGCCGGCTTTGGCCTAACAGCCATAAGAGCCTATCCCACAACCTCCCCTCTCCCGCTTGCGGGAGAGGGGCCGGGAGTGAGGGCGGACGAAATCACAACGACTTTCTTTCAGGTCGATCCCGATGCACGCTTGCCCTCACCCTAACCCTCTCCCAGAGGGAGATGGAACTTTTGGGATAAGCTCTAAGTTTGAGCTGTTGCGGCACCGTCCGGGAATATCCATCTCGGCGAATCCCTCTTCTGGTGCAGTCCCTATACAGCCAAGGGACCTCTCGTTCGTCCTACGTTACCCGACGCGTGCCCGGCGCGGCTCGCTCAGTTGGGTAGTATTCTCGCGGGAATTCGGTTCGTCGGCCTTTTCCTCGACTGGCGGCACCTGGGCCGGTGGTTCCCGCTCCCCAGCCCGGCTTCGCGTTGTCCGCGGCGGCCGTTCGTCTGCGTCGTCTGTGTCGTGTAATGCCTCCGCATTGTCCGAGGCGTCAACGTCCAGCTCGCCGTCGCGCGAGGAGGGGGAGGCGAGGAGAATGCGGTTGGTGGGTCGCCGAGGCGAAGGCCCGGGCGGCGAGGGCGCCGGCCCGCTGGCTCCGCGGCCCCGCATCCGCTCCCATTGTTCGAGGGTCATGAGCACCTCCCGGGCCTGGGAGCCGTTGTACGGGCCGACGATGCCGTCCTCGGCCATGTAGTCGATCAGCCGCGCTGCCCGGCCGTAGCCGATCCCCATCGCCCGTTGCAACAACGAGCAGCTTCCCCGTCCCTCCCGGATCACCAGTTCCACCGCGTTCTCGTATAGCTCATCGCGGTTGCCGAGGGGCTGGCCCTCGGGTTCGGGCTGGCTGGCCTTCAGTTGCACGAGTTCCGCGACGTACTGCGGCTCGGTGGTCGAGACGGCGTCGATCACCCGCGTGATCTCGTCGTCGCTCAAATAGGTGCCCTGGCCGCGGAGGATCGTGCTGGTGCCCGGCCAGAGGAACAGCATGTCGCCGTTGCCGAGGAGTTTTTCGGCCCCCATTTCGTCGAGCACCACGCGGCTGTCGGTGCGGCTTGCCACCTGGAAGCAGATACGGGCGGGGAGGTTGGACTTGATCAGGCCGGTGATCACGTCCACGGTGGGCTTTTGCGTGGCCAGCACGAGGTGGATGCCCACCGCGCGGCTCTTTTGCGCCAGGCGGATGATGTGGGCCTCGACTTCCTTGGCGGCCGTCATCATCAGGTCGGCCATTTCGTCGGCCACGATGACAATGTAGGGCATGTGGATGGGGATCTGCCGCCGCTCCTCGTCGTCGGCCGGGCGGATGCGGTCCATCAATTCTTCCTCGCCCAACTGGTTGTAAACGCTCACGTGCCGCACGCCGGCCCGGGCAAGGAGCTGGTAGCGTTCCTCCATCTTCTCCACGGCCCAACCCAGGATCGCCTCGGCCTTGCGCATGTCGGTCACGACCGGGTGCATCAGGTGAGGGATGTTGGCGTATTGGCTCAGCTCGACCATTTTGGGGTCGATCAGCAGCAGGCGGACTTCATCGGGCCTTCGTGTCATGAGGATCGACGTGATGATCGTGTTCAGGCACACGCTCTTGCCCGTGCCCGTCCGGCCCGCAATCAACAAATGCGGCAGACTCGACAAGTCCACCGTCATCGGATGGCCAGCCACGTCCTTGCCGAGAAAGATCGGAATCCGCTGGGTGCTGGCCAGGCCGCCAGCCTCCTCCATCACCTCGCGGAGGCGGACCAGTTGGCGCTCGTTGTTGGGCACCTCGATGCCGACGGTGTTTTTGCCGGGAATGGGGGCCACGATCCGCACGCTCGGCACGCGGAGGGCCACGGCCAGATCGTCGGCCAGGCCCGTGATCCGGCTCAACCGCAGTCCGGCCTCCAGCTCCACTTCGAACTGGGCGATGACCGGTCCGGTCTGAATCTCGACCACGCGGATACGGAAGCCAAAATCGGCGAAGGTCTTTTCCAGGATCTTCGCCTTGCGGCGGACCTCCTTCTCTTGTTCCTCGAAACAGAAGGGTTCGCTCGCCAGCAAGAGGTCGAGGCTTGGCAATTCGTAGTCGGCGGGTCCGTCGCCGCTGGAGGCCTCGATCTGCTCGAGAAGCTCTTGATTTCCCGCCGTCCTTGGTTTGCGGACCCGCGGTTCGGATGTCGCGGGCGGCGGTGCGGGGGGCGTTTCCGCGGGGGGGGCGGATCGGACCTGGCTGAGTTCGGCCCGCTTCAAGACCCGGATGTTCGCCGCATCGCCCAGCGTGCGCGACTGCCGTTCGTTGTCTTCCGCCGATTCCAGATCGGATTTCCGGCGGCGGCCCCGGGCGGCGCAGGCCTTGCCCACGCTGGCCGCCCCTTTTCCCAGTCCACTGATCGGCACGCCGATCAACCACGCCACGACGGAGACAATCGCGTAGTCGGTGGCCAACAACAGGCCGCCGACGATCAAGCTCAGGACGACAATATACGACCCGGCCGAAGCGAAGTACGCTTGCAGAATCCCTTTGCCCGCCAAGCCCAGATAGCCGCCCGCCCCAAGGATCGGACCTGGCGAAAGCCACGGAAAAGCGAGCGCTGCCAGCGTGCATACTCCCAGCAGCGAAAGCAGCCAGCCGATCAATCGGAGCCATGGCGAGGGGATTTCACGGCGACCGAGCAGGAGCACGTCGAGCACGATCAGCGAGGCAAGCAAGTAATACGCCCCCACGCCTAGTCCGGCAAAAAGCAGCGTGCTGGCCAGTGCCCCCGATCGACCGCAGAGATTGGCCGTTTCCGATCGGGGAGGATAGACGAGGCTGCTTGGCGGGTCCGCCGGATCGTAGCTGAACAGGCTAGCGCCAAGAAAAGCCGCCAACGCCAGAAGCAACAGGGCCGCCAGGTCGTGTTGAGGATTGCGACGGTCGGGCATCGGCCGGAATGGGCTTTCCGAGTCGGGTGGAACTCGGAAGCCTCTGGATCAGGCAAACACGGATCATCCCAGGGCCTGTCCGTGCCCGGTGGCGGGGCTTTGCGCGGGCGGCGTGCCTGGTTCCTAGGAGAACGCGTCCTTTTTCGCCTGCGCAAGGCGCCTACACAATCCCTGCTAACGTCTTCCCATCGGCCCCAACCCTCAACCCAAACCAGTTCTTGTCGGAATCCCCCTGCCGTTTGCCCAAGGCGGAAAGCGGAGATCACTGCCCGAAAACGCAAAGTCGCTACAAACCGACCAAACATTCCCGAACAGTGCCATTCCATTTAGCCCACAATGGTGGATTGCCCCCTGTTTTGTAGTTTCGCAATTTGCATTAATCGGTCAGGCCAACGTTGATCGCTTCCCAAAGCCCCGAGGCTCTGGTATTCTTCAACAACGAGGAATTGGTTTTCCTTCAACAGCCTCAGGAGAGAGAAAGTCGATGTCAGCTACTATCGATACCGAAACCTGCTCGGGTTGCGGTGATTGCGTGGAGGCGTGCCCCCTGGACGCCATCACGGTCCAGGACAACAAGGCCGTCGTGGATGCCGAGACCTGCGGCGACTGCGGCGCCTGCGTCGACGTGTGTCCCACCGAGTCGATTTCCGTCTCGTAACCCTGGCGACTTGGTTCCTGGTTGCGCCCGCCCGGCGGGGCGGGGCAGAGTATCTTTTCAGCACCTTGAAACGGTGGGCTGTGTTCAGCCCGCCGTTTTTTTGTTGCTCGTCCGCGACAAGTCTGGAAACGCCGGCAAATGAAGGCGAAAATGAGAGGGTGCGGAAACGGCTGTCGGATGATGGTAATCTTTCGGCCCTGCCCATTGCCCGACCAGCGCTTTCGCCTGGTTGAGACTTTTGTAACCGTTCACGGGGACTGTCCCCATGTTCGCGGCGGAGTCCGCGAAAATGGGATTGTCCCCCTCGGGACGCACGTCGCGTGAACGGTTACACACTGTTTTCGGCTACTCGGTTCGCGCAGATGAGTGATCGCGACTCCAACGGTTGGACGGAAATCGCCCTGGTCGGCGACTTGACGGAAAACCAATCCGAATTGGTGGGGCAATTGCTGGAAGTTCCGCCGGGAGGCGAATGCATCCTCTATTTCGACTCGCTTGGCGGAAGTCCCTATTGCGCCATGGCCTTGACCAGTTTGATGCTTCTCCGGGGTCTGCGGGCGGTGGGCATTGTTGCCGGCGAGTGTTCTTCGGCGGCCTTGTGGCCCTTTGCCGCCTGCGCCCGCCGACTTGTGACCCCTTATAGCGTCCTCCTGTTCCACCCGATGAAGTGGCAGAGCGAGGAGAACGTTGGGATCTCCGAGGCGGCGGAATGGGCACGCCATTTCGGCCAGCTCGAGCTCGAGATGGACCGACTCCTGGCAAACTTGTTGAACGTGTCGGAGGAGAAGCTTCGCCAGTGGACCAATCCCGGCCGATATGTTTCGGGTCCGGAGTTGGCCGAGGCGGGATTGGCGGAACTGGTGGAACTGAAACCCCTCGATTGGTTGCGGCGGAAGAGGCGGAAATGACGCATCGCACGAGCCGGCGCGATTTTTTGCGGGGCCAGTCGGCCCGGGAGGATTTCCAGGCCCGACGAGCGTCGCCGAACGATCTCGAACTGGCGATGGACTCCGCCGCCGATCTTCCCCTGCTCCAGATCGCCCGGCCCGCCATGGCGTGCGAGTTTCAGGTCGTTTTCAACGCCGGGCAGTACGCCCAGGCAACCGAGGCCGCCATGGAGGCCCTCGACCTGATCGAAACCCTGGAAGAGCGATGGAGTTATTTTCGACCCACCAGCCAGGTCAGCCGACTGAACATGGTGGCGGCCGAGATGGAGGTGGAAGTCGATGAGGAGTTGTTCAATCTTCTCCGCCTGGCGCGGACCATCCACGACGAGACGCAGGGGGCGTTCGACATCACCAGCGCGCCGCTTTGGGAAACTTGGGGATTCGCCCGCCGTCAAGGGGCCCTGCCAACCGAAGCCGATCTGGCCGAGGCCCTCAATCTGGTGGGCAATCGCCATGTGCAACTCGATGCCGAGCGGCGAACCGTGCGTTTCGCCAAGCCTGGCGTTCGGGTGAACCTGGGAAGCATTGGAAAGGGCTACGCCCTGGATTGCGCCGCGGCACTTTTGGCCCGGCGCGGCCTGGCCGATTTCCTTTTTCACGGCGGCCAGAGCAGTGTGTTGGGCCGGGGATCGCGGTCGGGAGCCTCGGGCCCTGCCTCCTCCGGCCGGGGCTGGATCGTCGGCGTCAAGCATCCTTTGCGCCCCAAGCGGCGGCTGGCGGAGATCCGTTTGTGCGATCGGGCACTGGGGACGTCGGGTTCGGCGATGCAGTTTTTTCGGCACCGGGGGCGGCGGTACGCCCATATCCTCGATCCGCGCACGGGCTGGCCCGCCGAAGGCGTCTTGTCGGTGACCGTCGTCGCCTCGAATGCAGCCCTGGCCGACGCCCTTTCCACCGCATTTTTCGTCCTCGGACCCCAGGCGGCCGAAACCTATTGCCGCGCGCATCCCGGAATTGCCGCGTTGTTCGCCTGTCCGTCGCCCGCAAGCGAGCGACTTCAGCTTTACGCCTTCGGCTTTGGTCCGGACGAACTTCGGCTGCTGGGCGAGGAATCGCCGGCGTCGGGCGTCGCCAAGGGTTGAATCCGCGGTCCCCGGGCCGCCCACCAACCGCATGGTGCGATTGCCTCGACGCCGCGTCGCGGCGAGAATATACTCCGCACGCATTGAGATGACATGTTTTTCGGGCGAAAAGGACTTAGAGCCTATCCCACAACCTCCCCTCTCCTGCTTGCGGGAGAGGGGCCGGGAGTGAGGGCGGACGAAATCACAACGACTTTCTTTCAGGTCGATCCCGATGCACGCTTGCCCTCACCCTAACCCTCTCCCAGAGGGAGAGGGAACTTTTGGGATAAGCTCTTACTCTCGGCCGCGCGGAAAATAGCGTGAGGATCGCCGGCAAGAGGTTGTGCGAAGACGCCCGCCTGCGGGCGTTTGCCGCCGTAGGCGGTCTTCGGCCCGGCATTCATGCCGGGTATCCGTGGACCAACGCCACGGCGCGAGGCCCGTTCACGGGCCTTCTCGCTGGGGCAAAACACAAAGCGCGGGCGTCCCGCCCGCAACGACAAATGCAGGCAAGATGCCCGCGCTCCAAAGAGGAATCGGCCTCAACGCCGTCCGCGAATCGGGGAGCGCGGGCGTCTCGCCCGCAAATCACGAAGGCAGCGAGAAGCCCCGTGAACGGGGCTTGGGGTTCGCCATGGGATCGACACCACGACCCGGCGTGAAACGCCGGGCCGAAGACCGCCTGCGGCGGGGAAGGCCCGTCAA
>Ga0209101_1002393_pt1 | contig 12404 bp, 8 predicted proteins | sample ConPoolayeCmetaG_FD_185481 | JGI IMG/M metagenome (GOLD analysis project Ga0209101, IMG submission 185481) | Hot spring microbial mat communities from California, USA to study Microbial Dark Matter (Phase II) - Cone Pool mat layer C metaG... ... | reverse complement strand
GCCTGAACGCCGTCCGCAAATCTGGGAGCGCGGGCGTCCCGCCCGCCATGAACCATGCGGGCAAGATGCCCGCGCTCCAAAGAGGAAGCGGCCTGAACGCCGTCCGCGAATCTGGGAGCGCGGGCGTCTCGCCCGCAAATCGCGAAGGCAGCGAGAAGCCCCGTAAACGGGGCTTAAGGTTCGCCACGGGATAGAAACCGCGACCCGGCGTCAAACGCCGGGCCGAAGACCGCCTGCGGCGGGGAAGGCCCATCAACGGGCCTTTATGCTCCGCAGGCGTTGAAATGAGACGTTTCTCGAATAAGAAGGACTCATATTCGCCCGCGCGGAGTATAGCGTGAAGATCGCTGGTAAAAGGTTGTGCGAAGACGCCCGTCAACGGACCTTAACTTTCGGCTCGGTTGGCACGCCTAGCACTCACCAGAGGCGGTACTAGCGACCAACGATCTCGAAGGGGACCGCTGGCAAGGTGGTCAACGGCGCAGGGCGGCGAACTGCCGCCTGGGGCTTCTTCGCTTTCCCGCCCGCCGACTTCGCGTATGCGGTCACGATCAGGTTGCCTTTCAGGCCGGGTTTGACCTTCGCTGGGTCGCTTTGGACGACAATTTCCGTGCCCAGGGAAGAGGGAACAACCTGTCTGACACTGATTCCCTCGGGCGGATCGCTCAGCTCGAACTGGAGGCGTTCGAGCGCGGCTGCCGGAAGGCCAATTCTGATCCGCGCGGTTCCACCGGCGGGAATCTTAATCGGTGTCGGACTGAGAACCCGAATAGGACTCCGCAAGAAGGAACGTCCTTCGACCGACACTTCCAGATCGCTGGCGGGCACCAGATGCCGGTAGGCAAAGGCCTGCATCAGGTCGTCGGCGGGCACGGCCGAGCGGGCAACGGCGCGGCCACCAATCATCGCGCGGCCTTCGATGTGCAACGTGAACGGTTCCTGGGACCCGCTGGAGGGCACGCTCAGCGTCAGCCGCACCTGATCCTCGCCCGCCGGAATCCGGTTGCCGCTCAACGCGAATCCGCGCGGCGCGTCCTTCAGCTCCAAGGCGATTTCATCGGAGAAACCGTCGCGACGCACCGCATGGACGGTGACGGGAATGGTAGCGCCTGGCCGGGCACTGACGCTGGAAGGCACGACGCGCAACTCGAAGTCGGGCCGCGGCGAACTGATGCGGAGTCGATAGGCATATTCAGGCCCGCCGTGGTCTTGCGCATCGCCCAGGTGCAGAAAGTAGGTCCCCGCGGCGGGCAGCTTCGCGCGGAGCCACGAGTCGGCATGGTGCGTCAGCAAGCCGACCCCTTTGTCCTCGTAGTCGTCGTTGATCGCCACTTGCTTGCCGTTCGCGTCGGTCAGGCGGAGGATCGAATCGAGCGGCGAACCGAGTCTTCGCGCGCGGACCTCGGCGACGATTTCCTGACCGGCCCGACCCTCGAAACGGAACAGGTCCCAGTCGCCCGGCTCGTCGATGCGTCCGTTGACAATGACGGGAAAGGGGACCTCCTGGGCGGTGGCGCGCTGGCTGTTTGGCTCCTGCTCCAGGCATTCGGGCAACGCGTCGACCTGAAAGGAGACGACATTGGAGAGCAATCCCTCGCGGCGAACAGCCAGGGCGTAGAGCCCTGGTTGTTTCCGGCGGGCGTCGAAAATCAGGGAACTCTCCGGGAGGTTCCAGCCAACCAGTTCGATTTCGGTCTTCGTGCCCGCTCGGCCACCCAGCGGAAACACTCCCGTCACGAACGGCAGTTCTCCCACGGCGATACGGTAGACGAAATCCTCCCGTCCGCGGTAAAGGGCGTCCCGAATTTCCAGGATATACTCTCCCTCGGCGGGAATTTCGAAGAACAAAACCGGATCGGGGTGGAAGCGATAGTCGTCGACATGGGCGAGTTCGTTGCCCTGGGCGTCGTAGAGCGTCAACGCGGCCTGAAACCAGCCGGGCACGGCGTCGGCCAAATATGGAATCAAGTCCCGCGCGCTGACCGCCGCAACCAATCGCAGCCCCTTGGTTGCATGGAAACGGTAGCGGTCCACTCCACCGGGAAGGATCTGGCCGTTGAGGGTAACGGGCAGGGTGATCTCGACGGGGCCGGCGGGCGAGCTGGGTTCGGAGAACTTGCGATACTTCGCCTTCTTCCCCTCGCCCACCGGGGGCAGGCCCTTGGCGGGCTTTTCGGAAACCTCGGGCAACTGCCCGACGCAGAACACCAGGGGATTGGTCAGGCCGGCGCTAGTGCGCAGGCGGAGTTCGCGCTGGCCCGGTTCGGCGTCGGCCGAGATGCGGACATTCAGCGTCACGGTCTCGGCGATGGCCGGATTGGGGGGACGGCGGACAAAAGTGGCCAGCTTCTTGCGGATTTCGGCGATCTCCTTAACGACCTCGGCGGTACGGTCTTTCTTTTGCAGCTCAGCGAGCCGTTCCTTGAGCTTGTTGGCTTGGCCCGGCGTGATTGGCTTGGTGTATTCCGCCACCGCGGCCTCCACGCCCGACCCCGAGACCATTGCCCGCGCCACACCATCGAGGAATTGCCCCCCGATGGTGACCTCCAGACTCGCGCCCTGGCGCCCGCCCGCCGGATAGACATAGCCGACGTGCGGCGTCGGCTGCTGCGCCGCGGCTGGCGCCGCCAGCATGGAAACAACCGCCAATGCGACAAGCAAAGATCGTCGAGAGCGACTCATGGAACGCTCCGTAAAACCGAGGGACTGGTCAGGTGGCTCGACGCCGAGGCAACGCTCGCCGGGCGATCTGGTTGCGGCCGAAGCCGTTGGTTTCGGCGGCGGCGAGGGCGGCATCGTTCGTCGATTGGCAAAAGCTCACATGATCTCCTTCAACCGCCCACCCATTTTCACGCCGTCGGCCGCGCGGGGCGTGGCCAGGGCGGTTTCGCCGAGGGGGTGGGGCAACCGGGCCTCCGGGTCGATGCCCAACAATTCGTACATGCTGGCGATGAGATCAACGGGGTAGACGGGCCGATCCTTGACCTCCTCGCCCTTGGCGTCCGAGGAACCCACGACGTGGCCGCCCTTGAAGCCTCCCCCGGCCACGACCGCCGAGAAGACACGGCCCCAGTGCCCTCGTCCGCCATTCCAGGGCGCCTCCCATTGCACGCGCGGCGTCCGCCCGAATTCTCCGCTCCACCAGATGATCGTCGTCTCCAGCAGGCCGCGGCTGGCCAGATCTTCCAGCAAAGTGGCCATCCCCTTGTCCATTTCCGGCAGTTTGCGGCGCAAGGTCTGGAAGTTCTGCTTGTGCGTGTCCCAGCCCTTGTAGTTGATGGTCACGTAGGGCACGCCGCGCTCGACGAGTCGCCGGGCGACCAGGCACGACTGGCCGAAAGTGGTCCGCCCGTACCGATCGCGCAACTCCGCCTTTTCCTGCGAGAGGTCGAACACCTTGCCCGCGTCGCCAAGGATCAAGTCGTAGGCTTGGGCTTCCGATTCGGCCAGGGCGGCCAACTGGGCGTCGCCGCGGAGCGCGTGCTCCAGGCGATTCAGTTTTCCGAGCAGTTCGCGGCGATCCTGCTGCCGCTTGTCGGAGATGCCCGGAGCCACCACGCCCTCCACCGCGAACCGGCTTTGCGCCGGATCCCCGCCCGTGGCAAACGGCTTGTAGCGCGAGCCGAGAAACCCAGCTTCGGAGAATCGCCCCTGGGGTTCGGTGAGCACGATATACGGCGGGATCAGCCCCTGGTAGCCCGCCCCGTAACCTTTGAACAGCGCAACCACCGCGCCAACGCTGGGGTACACGTCGCGCCCTCCTTGCGGCCGCGCCGTCTGGACCATGTAGGAGGCGGTCTCGTGCGAGTTGATGCCGTGGGTCATGCCGCGGATGATCGAAAACTTGTCGGCCTGCCTGGCCAACAGCGGCAACAGTTCGCAGATGCGCACTCCATCGACGTTGGTCGGAATGGCCTTCAGCGGACCCGTGTAATCATTGCCGGCCTCGGGCTTGGGATCGAACGTGTCGAGGTGGGAAGGTCCGCCCCAGGCCCAAATCTGAATGACCGACTTCGCCTTGGCCTTGATCGGGCTTGCCGTCGCCAGTGGCGGAACCAGGCGATCGGCCGCCCACAAACCGCAAGCCCCAGCCAGGCCCCACCGCAAGGCCTCGCGTCGAGAAACAGGCAGATTGTTCACCGTCAGGTTCTCCTTGTCATCGAACCAAAAGATTCCGGCGAAAGACGATTGCGTCGAATCGAGAAATTTTCGTTGCTTCCTGTTCGGTCGGGCGGCGGCGGGCGTCCACAGCCGGCGCCGCCCTACCCCCGCCGCGGTTCAGTGCCGGTAAAGGAACTCCGCGCCGTTGAGCAAGGCCCAGGCCAAATCGACGAACAACACGCGAGGATCTCGGACAGACTCGGCATAGTCGGCGATGGTCTTCAGTTCATCGGGCGTGGGCCGCCGCGAGAGGATCGTCAGATACAACTCCACCAGGACTTCTCGCGGTTTGCCCCGCCGGGTCTGGGCCAGCTTGATCAAGTTCGGCCCCTGTTCGATCTTCCGCTGAATATGGCTCGAATTGAGCAGGTGGAGCCGCTGCGCGGCCGTCATCCGATTGTTCCGCTCCGACTCCATGCCCGTGTCCCGCGGCGGCCGCCCGAACAGCTCCAGAAACGAGCTGCTGATGCTGCCGTCTTCCAAGGCGATCGACCGATTTCCCTCGGGAATGAACGTGAACGGCTCGGGAATGGCGCTGGAGTATTTCTCCGAGGTCCCGGTGACCTGGCAGATCGCGTCGATGAGCACCTCGGCCTCCAGGCGGCGGACGGGATAATGGGCGAAGTTCGCCGCGGCCTCGGGACGTTTGTCGCGCGGAATCGACGAAAGCTGGTAGACGCTTGAATTGAGGATCAGCCGGAAGAGGCGTTTCAGATCGTATCCCGACGCCACGAACTCCCGTTCCAGATAGGCGAGCAGTTCGGGGTTCACCGGGGGATTGTCGGGCCGGATGTCGTCGGGCTCGTGGATGATGCCCCGGCCCAGCAGCCAACTCCACACTCGGTTGACGATATTCTTGGCGAACCAGGGGTTCTTGGCGTCGATGAGCCAATCGGCGAACACCTGGCGGGGGTCCTTTCCGGCGGGGACAGTTGCTTTCACGCCGTCGGGAAAAACCATCACGGGCGGTCCCGCCGCCCATTGCGCCGCCGCCTTCTCGCGATCGAAAAAGATGATCTCTTCCTTCCACTCGGCGGTGGTCTTGTAACCGATCTGGCTGAAGAACCCCGCCATCCCCGCCAACCGGTCCCGCGGCCACTTCTCCGCCCGAACGCCCATGAACGTCAAGGCCACGGTCTGGGCAATGCCCGAGGGTTCGCGGTTCTGCACCGCCCGATAGAAATTCACCGCCGGCACGCGGAAATTGCTCCCGCTGGAAGTCAACAATTCCCGGACAAAATGGTCGTAAGGCTTGTTTTCCTGGATCGAGGCCCGAATCCAATGGTGATACGCCTGCGCCGCGTTGGGCCATAGATTGATCGGGAACTCCGCCTTGACCCGGAGCAAGTCGCTCCACTTCATCGCCCAGTAGTCGGCAAACTCCTTGCGCTGCAAAAGACGATCGATCAGGACGCGGCGTTTGTTCGCGTCGCGGTCGTCGAGAAAACCCGCGGCCTCTTCCGCCGTAGGCAACGTGCCAATCACGTCCAGATACGCGCGGCGCACAAACACCTCGTCGGAACACAGATTGGCCGGCTGAATGCCCAATTGTTTCAGGCGGGAAAAGACCAGCTCGTCGATTTTGCCGGCGGGCGTTGGCGCGGCGGCGCTCTCGAACGTGCTCGCCGCCAATTTCTCGGCGTCGGCAAAGATCGCGGTCATGAGCAACGCGGAGAGTAGAGAGACTGCCATGAGGTGTTGCAAACCTGCGGAAAAGATAGTCGGACTCTTGTCACGGGGCGCATCGGCAAATCACGCCACCTGTCCGCGGCGACGCCTTCAACCGGTCGCCGTGCTGAAAACCCTCGGAACATCCTGTCTGATCCGAATCATCTAACCCCGAAACGAGGCAAAAGTTCCGCCCAAGAGATTTTCCCACGTGGGCCATGACTCGACGCAAACGCCACACGACTACAAGCGGCGCCCCCCTCGTTAGGTGTATATCACACCCCCCTAATGCGTTCTGCGGCCGCAACCCAATAGTGAGCAATCACTGTACACCGGACTTGCACGACAGGCAGGGGCTCAACAGAAGACTGGGAGCCAGAAAGAGACGGTTTACTTTAATCGAGACAACAGGCAACGGAGCAAGTTGGCGCAGTCGATGGAACGTGGGCAAATCACAAAGCGCGGGCATCTCGGCCGCGAAACACAAAGCGCGGGCCTTTCGCCGCCATGACCAATGCCGTCAAGATGCCCGCGCTCCAGCATCGCAATCGGCCAAGGGAGTCAGTTACGCTCCCCAACGCGGCCTATCCGCAACCTGAGAGTGAACAACCAGAAGACAACCCGCGGGCATGGAGCGCGGAAATCTCGACCAAAGAATACACCGGGGCCATTGTCATCGCTTCGAGAAGCGGCGAAACTGGTGTCGAAGCAAGAAGTCGACAATGCCCCGTGGAGGAGAACGCCGAAATGAATTCCTCTCGTTCGCTCACGCGTCGCCAGTTCCTCAACAGGTCGGCGGCCATCGGCGCGGCCGTGGCCGTTCCCACGGTTCTGCCCGCTTCCGTTTTCGGCGCCGACGGCCGTCCCGCGCCCAGCAACCGGATCACCATCGGCTGCATCGGGGTCGGCGGGATGGGCAACGCCAACTTGGGCAGCTTTCTCGGCGATCCCCGCTGCCAGGTGCTCGCGGTCAACGACGTCGATCGGCGTCACCTGGAAAACACCCAGCGCCGCGTCAACGAGGCGTATAACAACAAGGACTGCGCGGCGTACCGCGACTTCCGCGAACTGGTGGAGCGGGACGACATCGACGCCGTCTCCATCGCCACGCCCGACCACTGGCACGCCATTCCCGCCATCTTGGCCGCCCGATCCGGCAAGGACATCTACGGCGAGAAGCCGTTCAGCCACGATCTTCGGGAAGGTCGGGCGATGGTTAGCGCGGTAACCCAATACGGCCGCGTCTGGCAGACTGGTTCATGGCAACGATCGACGGGCAATTTCCGCTTCGCCTGCGAGTTGGTTCGCAACGGCCGGATCGGGAAGGTCCACACGGTCGAGGTCGGCCTGCCCACCGGCAGCCCGGGCGGCAATGCCCCGTTCACCGATCCGCCGCCGGAATTGGATTACGACTTCTGGTGCGGGCCGTCGCCGTGGGCGCCTTATTCCGCCGACCGCACCCATTGGAACTGGCGATGGCAGATGGACTACGGCGGCGGACAGCTCATGGACTGGGTCGGCCATCACGGCGACATCGCCCAGTGGGGACTGGGAACGGAGACCACCGGGCCCGTCGAGTTCACCCCCATCTATGCCGATTTCCCCAAGACAGGCATCTGGGACGCCGCCACCCGCTATCGAATCGAATGCCGCTACGCCAACGGCGTCCGGCTGATCGTGCAGAACGCCGAAGGCTCGATCCGCATGGGCGCGAAGTGGATTGGGACGGACGGCTGGGTGTGGGTCGACCGCGGCGGATTCGACACCGAGCCAAAAAGCCTGATGAAAGACCGAATCCGGCCCGACGAAATCCACCTCTACCACTCGACCAACCATCACGGCAATTTCATCGATTGCGTGATCTCGCGGCGGCAGACGATCACCCCGGCCGAAGTGGCCCATCGCTCGGCCAGCATCGGCCACTTGTGCGTGATCGCGATCACGCTGGGCCGCAAGATCCGTTGGGATCCGGACAAGGAAGAAATCCTCGACGATCCCGCCGCCGCGGCCCTGCTGGGCCGGGCCAAACGCGAGCCGTGGCATATTCTTTAATGCCCTATCGCCACTTTGGGAAGAAGCAGGCATCTGGCCTGCTCCCAAAGCAAGCCCCCTGCCTGGCCGAGAGGCTCAGACGAAGAGCTTTTCGTATTGCTTGGGCGAATAGAAGTTGAACTCCACCTCGCGGATGTATTCCTGCGGCCCGGCGTTGCGCTGGACCTCGATCAGCACCTCGATCTGCTCCTGGCTGGCGTAGGCCCGGATCGCCTGGAGCTTGGTTTCGAGCATCGACGGCGGGGTGGTGATGCGCAACTGCGGGGGCGAGGGAAAGTCGCAGTAGGTGGCGTATTCATACACGGCGGGCACGGCCTCGATGGGCTTCCCCAGCTCCGGCCAGATGTTCCCTTGCGCGTGGAACAAACTGATGAGCATCTCCTCGTTGACGATCCGGTGATCGGGGTGCAGGTCGCTGATCGTGGGCAGGAAGACCCGCGTCGGCCGGATCAAGCGGAGGACGTGCGGATAGGCGTTTTGCAAGCCGCTGGCCCCTTCCACCTCCGTCGGATCGCCGATCGTGGCGAAGTGCCGCCCGCGGTACGGGTTCAGATTGCAGTCGGGAAAATGGAGGAAATGCAAGTGCTCCGGCGGTAGGCCAAGGATCTGGAACGAGCGCTCCGCCTCGGCGCGGCGGATATCGGAGATCGAGCGCCGCTGGGTGAATTTGCAGTAACCCATCCGCCCGTCGGTCGTGACCACCGCGTGCACCTGAATGCCCTCGGCCAAGGCGGCCTGAAAGGTCAAGCCGGCCCCGGTCACAATGTCGTCATCGTGCGCGGAGACGAACATCCAGCATTCGCGCGGTCCCTGCCAATTGGGCAAAATCTCGGCGATCTGGCCACTGACCCGCGTCGTTCCCGCCACGCGACGGTAGTAGGTGATTCCCTGCGCCATCGTTGCTCTGTTCCTTCCGGCCTACGGTGAGACCACGAATTCGTTGCCGATCTTCCTCGCCCGCTCGGCCTTGTCCAGGTTGATTCCCAAAGCGACGCCCACGTGGACGAGGATGTTCCAGCCAGCCAGCAATTGAAGCACCGTGTCGTACCCTTCGACCGAGGGAATCCGGATCGTGGGAAAGATCGTCTCCCGGCTCGACACCGCGATGACCTTCAGCCCAACCCCGTTGACCAGCACGTCCTTGAATTTCTCCATTTCCTCGGGGAAGGGATCGATCACGACGACCACTTCATCCTCTTGCATCACTTCCTCGATGCCGTGGACCGCATAGGTGCCCTCGAGGTAATCGCTTTTTTTGTGGGTGATTTCATTGGTCTTCAGGGCCAGCTCCTCGGCCACGCCGTTGTTGCGGCCGGCGAAGTAGATCGTCGGCGCGGCGGCAATCCACTGAACCATGTGGGGATCCAGCTCCGCTTCCAGTACTTCCTGCGCCTTGGCCGCCGCCTCGGCCTGATGGCGGACCATCGGACCGTCGGCCTCCAGCGGACCGAGCAAAGAACGATAAAACAGGGCCTGTTCCACCACGCTCTTGGTGGCCGCCACGGCCTCTTCCTTGCCGCAGATCAAGGTGAAGCACCGCTTGCAGAGGGTCTCCAACGGCGTGCCGTGATGGGCCGTGAGTCCGAATCGGAGCGGGTGGTCCCGTTCCGCGAGCCGGGTAAAAAGCGAGATCACCTCCTTGGTCTTCCCGCTGTTGCTGGCCCCGAAAACGGCGAACTCGGCCAGGGGATATTCATGAGCCTGCCGGGCCCCGTCGGTGAACACGCTCAGCGGCGCGCCGAGCCGGAGACAGTCATAAATCAGATTCTTGGCTGGAAAGATCCGGCTGGAACCTTCCCCGGTCAGAAACAGCTTGCCTCGCTGGTGAATCGCCTGGGCGACCGACGCCGCCTGGTCGAAAGCGAACCGCTGGACGATGCCGGGCGTTTCCATCATTTCCCGCACCAGGGCGAAATCCCGATATTTCGCGTCTTTCAGATTCATCGCTGCTCCTTGGCTGTCTTTCCGTCCACGACCGACGATTCCGCCGCCCCGAGGCCCAAAGGTTGCAAACAACCCGCCTCAACACGAGCAATATAGCGGTTTTCACCCGCTTGTCGCAATGGGGCCAGCGGCGTCCTGGACATCGAGGAAAGGTTTCCTATATGCTGGCGCGTAGTCCGTTCCCGCGGCCGTTCACGGAAACTGTCCCGATTTTCGCGGCAAAGGCCGCGAAAATGGGACTATCCCCTTCGGGCCGGGGGCGGTTTCCCATTCCCCACGAAACAACCGTGTCTTTGAAGGAGCCATGCCATGAGTTACGGGATGAGCCGCCGGAGGTTTGTCGCCAGCGTTGGTGCTTTCGCGGGCGGGATTGCCTTGGAGGTCCCCCTTGCAGGACTTTGCGCCGCGGACGTCGGCCGAGGCGCCCCTCACGCCGAAAAACTGGGCTGGCGGATCGCTTGCTGCGCGTACACGTTCCGAAAACACCCCTTTGCCGAGGCGGTCCAGAAGACCGCCGCCTTGGGCTTGAAATGCCTCGAAGGCTTCGCCTGGCAGCCGCTGAGCAAGGCCGACGCGAAAGTGCAGACCAACGAGACGATGTCCTCCGCCGCCCGGCGGCAAATGAAATCCATCCTCGCCGACCACGGCGTGAAATTCGTGAGCTGCTACCTCAGCGAACTGCCCAACAAGGAAGACGTGTGCCGCAAGAAGTTCGAGTGGGGCAAGGAATTGGGCGTCGAGTATTTCGTGGCCGAGCCGCCCAAGGACGCCTTCGACCTGCTGGCCCGGCTTTGCGACGAATACCAAATCAGTCTGGCCGTTCATAATCACCCCAAGCCGCACTCCGTCTATTGGAATCCCGAGACCGTTGTGCAAGTCTGCCAAGGGCGCACGAAGCGGATCGGGGCGTGCGCCGATTCGGGCCACTGGGTGCGTTCCCGACTCGACCCGGTCGAGTGCGTCAAAAAGCTCGAAGGTCGCCTGATCGGCTTCCACCTGAAGGACCTGGCCGAGTTCGGCAAGCCGGAATCGCACGACGTGCCCTGGGGCATGGGCAAGGCTAATATCGCCGGCATCCTCGCGGAAGTGAAACGCCAAGGGGCCAGGCCAGTCTTCGGCATCGAATACGAGCGCGAGTTGCCCGACGCGGAACTCGAGCGCGAGGTCGCCCAGTGCATCGCCAACTTCGATCACATGGCGAGCAAGCTGAGCGGTTGAGCGAGCGCGGCGGAAACCGCGCTGGCGAACGTTTGATGGTTTTCGAAAGGAATCGGCCTGAAGGCCGTCCGCGCATCTGGGAGCGCGGGCGTCTCGCCCGCAATTCACCAACGCACCGGGAAGCCCCGTGAACGGGGCTTGAGGTTCAGCGCGTGATCGAAACCGTTGCCCGGCGTGAAACGCCGGGCCGAAGATCGCCTACGGCGGACAAGGCCCGTCACCGGGCCTGCGCATCGGGCGATACCAGGTGACCACCAAAGGCCGAGAACTCATTACGGCCTTGTGCCGCTCACGACACGTAATGTTGCGACAACTTAACGCCCTTGCCGGGTGGTGCGCGCACGGCGCGTGCATGTGACGAACTAAAACTCAACAACAATGTCGCCACCGCATGGCCGAGTCGCTGTTTCCCGAGGCGAAAAAGGCCGGACTGGTCATCGTCGCCATCAAGCCCCTGGCCCCGGGCGAGTTGCTTGCCCAACGCGATCTGGCCGGCGCGGCGGCCGGCCTCGCCCGCGACATGATCGCCTAGGTCCTGGAAAAGGAGCTCGTCGATTGCTGCCTCCGCGGCGTTCATACCGAGGCGTAGGCCTGGGAGGACTTCAGCGCCCCGTGGACATGACTTGCGCCCGAGGCCGCCGCGAACAATTGGCCGCCCGGTTGCCCTGCCGCCACCTTGACTAATTGGAGCAAGATTGGCTTTGTTAAGGGTAAGAGTTAGCAAGCGATGTCAAGAGCAAGCGGTGGGATTGGGCTGAAAAACTGGTCGCGACTTCGGTCGCCGTCAATCCTGCCCCTTTCCCGCTTGCGGGCGGGGGCGCCATGAATGGTCAAGCATCGAGGTCAAGCTATGCGGAAGACGCCGCAAGTCTCTAGTGTTGTCGTCTCTAGCGTTGTTGTGATCGCTCTAGCGATCGCGGGAGAAAGTCTCGCCGCGGCAGCGGAAGAGTGGCTTCAATTCAAATACGACAGTCGGCACTCGGGCAACGTGCCGGAACGGTCGGTGGCCGTGCCGCTCGGCCTGATCGGCGCCGTGCCTACAACCGACGCGATCCTCGCCTCGCCGGCCGTGGCCGACGGTCGGGTGTACGTGGTCGACGCTTCCGGGACGGTCTTTTGCGTCGAGGCAGGCAGTTTGCGCGTGCTGTGGCGATCCCCAAGCCGCGGCGGGAAGGCGAACTGCAACAACGTTTCCTCGCCGGCCGTGGCCGGCCCGTACCTGCATTTCGGCACCACGGCTGGATGGTATTACGTGCTCGATCGGGCCACCGGCAACGTCGTCCGCGAGATTCCATGCGGAGAACCGATCTTTAGCGCCCCTGTGGTCGCGGGCGACCGGGTTTATTTCGCCACGCTTGGCT
>Ga0209101_1002392_pt1 | contig 12409 bp, 7 predicted proteins | sample ConPoolayeCmetaG_FD_185481 | JGI IMG/M metagenome (GOLD analysis project Ga0209101, IMG submission 185481) | Hot spring microbial mat communities from California, USA to study Microbial Dark Matter (Phase II) - Cone Pool mat layer C metaG... ... | reverse complement strand
TGGTGGAAGGGGATAGGCACGCCATGCTTGCCCGAGTGGCGACACCATGGCTGCGGTCTATTATACCTCAAAAGTCCAAATCTTTTTCTGAAGGTCTATATTACAACAACCGTTCCTGCGCATCCTTCTTTTTCGCTTCAATCCTGAACGTCTCGCGTTCACCCAGCAGCGCGCTCACCAACTTCCAATCCTCCGTTTCGCGCGGCAGAACCTCGAACAATGCTTGCGCCAGTTTCCAGAACCGCGCATCGTCCAGCAAGCCGCGCTGCCACAGAAACGCGACGAGATCGCCGCGCTGTTCCTGCTTCCACAACCGCATTGCGTGATGCAGTTGATCAATCAGCGGCGCGTCCGCATCATCGCCGAGCCGCCGCCGCTCGGCGCGATCCGCCAACAGCGCCAGTCGCACCGTCGCGCCATCCACAACGAACAAGCCGCGACGCCGCGCCACCTCCATCGCGCTTTCCGCGCCGCCGCCGATTTGCACAACGAGCCGCGCATCATCCCACGCCTGCTCGCCGACGCCGTAGAGGTTTGCCCAAACAAAGTAGAGCCGCGAGAGATTGTCTCCCTCAAACTCCCCCGCGATGGCTTGTAGCGCGGACTCGCGCACAAGTTGCAACAATTCGGGGATGCTGACCACTGTGCCGTCCGCGCGCTCTACGCGTTCATAGCGACCAAAAACGCCGACCGCGGGACCATAACACGCGACAATCAAATCCGCGCCGCGCAAGCCGTACTCAAAGAAACGATGCACGCTTTTGGCGACGACCTCATCAATTTGCCGCCGCACATCACGGAACGATGCCGCCGCGCCAACCTCGCGCGGGCGACAAACAACGGTGATGGAGGATTCCAAAGCAGAAGCGCCGAGCGCCACTGCACGATTTTTCAGTTCTGTATCAATCGGGTAACTCGCAGTAACGTTCAAGCCCGCTTCAAAGAGCGCGTTGATGAGTGCACTCCACGCTTCGGTGGATTGATGCGCGAACATTACCGCGATGACGCCATCGGGTTTGCAGACGCGCCTGGCTTCGGCGAAACACGCGGCAAGTTTTGATGTGCAATGTTTCTTTGCCTGTTCGACATCGCCCTTGTGCCGATGCTTGAGCGCGGTCGCTTCTTCGCTTTTGGGCGTCAAAGGCGTCGTAAACGCTTCGGGCAAAATTTCTCCCAGACCACGCTTGAGCCAGACGTAGAAAAAGTCCGAAAGGTCAGCGTAAGCAATCGCGTCAAAGTAGGGCGGGTCAGTGACAACAACATCTACAGAATTTCCTGCAAGTGGTAAAGACGCTCCATCGCCGCGTATGACTCGCGTGGAAAAAAGTTGTGTGTTGCTGGCAGGAGATTCGTGTTGGATCACGCGGAGTATCCAATCGAGTTGACCTACTGCGCCACCTGTAACTTCGTTGAATGGATTGACTTCTGGGAAATCCCATTTCATTGGAATTGCCTGCGCGTCAAAAGGCGTCTCAAGTTTCTCACCAGATAGATTCCATCTGCCAACAGTTGTAAGACGTGGTGAGACTTTGCTCAACCATAGTCCGAGATACGTCGCCACTGCCTTGCGGTACTCTGCATCCTGCTCCCGCTTTTCTAGTTCTGCCAACGCCTCGCGCAGAGATGCCACAAAGGTTTGCATCGCCACGAGTTGGCGCGGGTTGAAGAGATCACCCCAGCGCGGCATTCCGTAATAAAGCGCAGGAGAAATGATTGACGTGCTTGGAATTCCAACGATGTTTTCGTATATCTTTTCCGCAGGTCGCTCCACTGTCTCCGCCAACTTTTTCGCCTTTTCAAACGCGGCTTCATCGCTCGGCTCGACTGCGCGGTAATCCTTGCCTTGCGGCGTATCCGTAATTACCGCGACCATTCGCTCGCCCATCTTGCCTTCCAGCCCCGCGCGCCGCAAATCCTCAACGGGCGTCGTCTGTTGACAAATCGGACAGCGCGCCGCGCCGCGTCCCTTTTCAATCATCGTGCCAGCCGTTTCTTTGATTTCCTTGCCTCTGGCAATTCCAAACTCGATGACCTTGCCTTTCGACTTGCGCATCGTCAACGCGACGCGCTTGCCTTCTTTGTTGCAGATGAGCAGACTGCGGAGCAGGGGAATTTCCGCGCGGCAGGTGGGGTTGGAGCAAGGCGCGGTGCGCGCCCACAGATAACCGACGACGGGCTTGCCATCCTTGCCTGCGGGATACAAATGTCCAATCCTTTCGCGCGCGCGCTCCAGAATCCATTTTGCCCAGTACTCGACGTCGTAAGCCAGGCGATTTTCGATTTTCGATTGCCGATTTTCGATTCCCTCCATTCGCGATTGCGTCTGGTCTCCATGTCTCCCCGTCTCCTTGTCTGATGTACTTGCTTCCCTGACTACAGGTTTCCCATATTTTTGCGGAAACTCGCACGTTGCGCGCAAGATGAGATACGCCACTGGGTTGTAATCGTTCGCGATGGCTTGACAACCCAGGCGCGTTGCTTCGAGCGGAATCGCGCCGCCGCCCGCAAAGGGGTCAAGCACAACAGGCGGATTTTCGATTTTGGATGATTTCGCAATTCGCGATTCGCGATTCGCGATTGCAATCAACTCGCGCGCAATTTCCAAGACCGCGCGTCCCTGCTCATTCTCAGGATCGCTTGTTTCCCACTTGACCAGACAGCGATCGTCGAGCATTTGCGCGGGCGCGGGCGCTTTGACCCTGCCTTCGCCGCGCGCGTGTCCCGTATCGAACGCAATCTGCATCGGCGACCATTTGGCGATGAATGTGAGCAAACGATTGCGCGGTGTATCGGCAATATTCTTGTAGGGACGATACGGGTCTTTGTCGGTGATTTGCCGTTTGCCGTCAAAGTACGATTGCAAAATCTTCGGCACGTTTGTCTTGAGCAGACGATTAACCGCGTCGCGAAATTCGGCAGGACATTCGGGATGATCGGGATCCGGCACAAGCGAGGCAAAGACGACGGCGCGCGACGCGGCGAGCGGTCGCCGCGCCCACCACAGGTGCAGCGTGGAGATGTGTCCGTGCCGCAGCGATTTATCGCGCACACTCTCGGCAGAGATTTCGCGAATCGGTAGCGCAACTTCGATGAGACGAGGACAGGTCATAGCATTTTTCCAGTTTGAGTATCGGGCAAATGAATTTGCCGCAACGCAAGGCGATGTCCGCCTGTGCGGACAACAACTACAACCTTCGGGCAGATGAATCTGCTGCAACGCAGGGCGATGTCCGCCTGCGCGGACAACTGCCGTTGCCGACGGAGGTCGGCGTTGCTGTGGCTTGCTGCGACTTCAGTCGCCCAAATCACATCGGGCAGATGAATCTGCTGCAACGCAGGGCGATGTCCGCCGGCGCGGACAACTGCCGTTGCCGACGGAGGTCGGCGTCGCCGTGGCTTGCTGCGATTTCAATCGCCCACCATTACTCCCATTATCTCTTCGTCCTTCAAATCCTCCAGTCCCAGTTCTTCCTCATCGCTAATTTCTGATTTTTCCCATTCGGGACGAAAAGTTTTGTCACCGTGATGTCGCTTTTGATTGATGATGTACTGTTTGACGATCGGAACGTCGTCATAGCGCAGGGTAAACGCGCCGTACGCACCTTGCCATTTGAAAAACTCGCCGCGCTTGATTTCGTGCGACATCAGGTGTGATGATGATCCTTTGACTTCTTTGAGCAAGGTGGCGATTGACACTGTAGTGTGCAAGCGCACGAGTAGATGCACGTGGTCGGGCATGCCACCAATGCGAATCGGAAGGCACTTTAATTCGCGGCATTTAGCAATGATCGCGCCGTACACACGACGTTCGACATCGGGCGTCACCAGTGGCAAGCGATCCCAAGTTGACCAAACGCAATGCAGATACAGTTGTGTAAATGGCTCGCGCATATTTCCCCTCCTTCGGGCAGATGAATCTGCCGCCACACAGGGCGATGTCGGCCGGCGCGGACAACTGCCATTGCCGACGAAGGTCGGCATTGCTGTGGCTTGCTGCGATTTCAATCGCCCAACCACCTACAAACTTACCTCTTCCCCCTTGACTTGCCAACTCTCTTCGCCCACCACATATTGCACTGCACGGAACAAGTCCTCGGCTTCCAATTGCGGAATCGGGTCTTGGATGATTCGCAAGCGCGGCTTGTCACTCTTGCAAAATGTGACGATGTACAAAAACGCGCGCTCACCCAGTTGGCGCAGTTTGTCCACTTCGGGCGCGGTCAAAACAATGTCGCCCGATTGCGCGCGCCCTTTCACCTCGATATAGCGAATATAATCTTTCGATGTGCGCGCGTCAACTGGCGCGATCGAGCGAATGTCGTAATGTTCGCCCTCCTTCGATACATCGGTTGGCGTCCAGCCGCGCGCGCGTTCATAGCGCATCACCACGTCCATCGCGATTCTTTCGATTTCCTCATCCCGCCGCATTGCCTTGCCCTTTGCAGGCGTCCGTTCACTCTCGATGTGCGCCACTGGCGCAGGAATCGCGAGCGCCGACGTAATGACTTCGGGCAGGTCGGCGGTCAGCCGCAGCATCAATTCCAGTTCGGCGAGCCGCGCGGCTTTGCGCTCTTTGAGTTGCTGGATGCGTTGCTCCAATTCCTGCCGCGCCTGAGGATTATCCTCGCCGATGAGTTCCAATTGCTGATACTCGACGAGTTTTTCCTGCAACTCCATAATCAAATCAGTGAACGAAGTGTTGAGATACTGTCGCCGCAGATCACACTCGCTTTGTCGCAGGGCGCGCACCTGCGCCAGTTGCGCTTCGGTCAGCGTTTCGTACGTCCACACTTGAATTTCATCCACCGAACGGGTGGGGACATTCACATCCGTCACTGGCGCGTCAGGGACTGTGCAGTTTAGCAAATACGCGGGCGAAGTGTGTCGCAGCCCCATCGCATCCGCGACAACAAGCGCGAGCCGCTGATCGGCTAAGCGTTTCTTGGTTTCATTACGCCCATCCACGATGCTCGAACGAACGAGCCAGTAGCGTTGCGGCGTCGCGATGTTCGGGTCAATCAAAACCGTGCCGCGCGCAAACGCTTCGGTCGCGCGCTGGCGCGCCCATTCGATCACCGCTTCAAAGAGCGGATGACTGGGACCGAGGAGCGCGGTATCGTCGGGAACTTTGATTGGACTCGCAACGCTAACCAGCGCTTTGTCGAAAACGAAGGGACGCTCGTACTGGTCAGCGAGTACCAAACCCGCGCGCCGCGCTGCCTCGAACAACGCTGGCGGTACGTGAGTGATGCGAAAGACGGGATAGTACTTGTCCGCTTCGATTTGCCCACCGGCAGCGCGAAACACGGCGACGAAGAACTTCTCGACAAAGCGCGGTTGCAGGCGGCGCTCGTCCGATTGATCGCGCAAGGCGCGTGCCGATTTCAAATCGAGCCGCGACGTGAGTGATTGTTTTTTCTGCAATTCGATCAATTGCGTCGCGCGTTGCGTCATCTCGGGACGATTCAGTGTCGCCTCGGTTTGCTGCGCGGCGGTGCTGGCATCCTCCGCATCGAGAGACCGCTCAATCAATTCGACGAGCGGCACATCCTCGAGCCAATCGTCAATCACATCGTACACGCGATCCTCGCCCATCTGTTCGCGCATCAAATCGAGTTTCCGCAAAACTTTTTCCAGCACGGCGCCTTCACGCGTGTTCACGGCGACGAGGTTATAGACCCAGACATCGCTCGGCTGACCGTAGCGATGAATCCGCCCCATCCGTTGCTCCAGCCGATTGGGATTCCAGGGAATATCCCAGTTGATCATATAGCGGCAGAATTGCAGGTTGATCCCCTCGCCCGCCGCGTCGGTCGCCACCATAATTTTGGCATGGCGTTTGAATTCGATCTGCGCTTGTTTACGCTCGTCCACATTCATACTGCCGTGAATGGTCACGACGCTATAACCCCTGCGGCGCAAACGCTCCGCGAGATTGTCGAGCGTGTCTTTGTGTTCGGTAAAGATGAGCAAGCGTTCGCGCTCACTGCGAATCACGTCGGACGAATCGAGCACCTTGAGCAGTTCGTTGAATTTGGCTTCGATGTGTCCACTCAAGCGCGCCGCCATCTCGTACAAGCGCGCAATCTCATCGCGTTCTTTCTGCACCTCTTCTGGCTTATCGCTCAACACCTGACGAAAGATGCGTTTGTCCACCGCCTCGCGTTCACTCTCATCGAGTTCCTCGTACTCGGCAATATCCTGCGGCATTTCGTTCGTATCCTCGCGTAACAAGCGGCGACGCTCTGCTATCCGATTTGGATCGCGCAAAATCTTCAGCACTTCGTCGAGCGCATCGAGACGATTCTTGAGCGTACGCGTGATGGCGTAGATGCTGCTGGCAAGGCGACGTTGCATCACCATCAACGTCAGTTCAACGTTGCGATTCTTTTTCTCCTTTGCCTGTTTGCGTCGCGAACGAACATAGTGTGTCACGGCGTTGTACAGTTCTAACTCTGCGGGCGTGAGATTGTAGCCCACTGTTTGCGTGTGGCGCGGTTTGAAGAGTGGTTGTCCGTCCCAGTCCACCATCTCTTCCTTGAGCCGTCGCAAAAAGAAGCGATTGCGCGCGCGGCTGATTTTGTTTTCGTCATCGAACGATTCCGCACTGGCGTAGGCACTGACCGCTTCCTGCACGCGTTGAGTGACGTGTTCATCTTTTTGAAACAAATCCTCATCGAGCAACAGTAACAAGCGGCGGAAGGTGTCCTTGCGTCCGCGATGGGGCGTCGCAGTGAGGAAAAGCAAGTGATCGGTTTTGTTCGCCAGTTCCTTCAGCGCGCGGTAACGCTTGCTCTCGTCCAACTTGCTCCCATACTCGTACGCGGAAAGTTTGTGCGCTTCGTCCACGACGATCAAATCCCAGCGCGTTTCCTTTGCCGCATTCAAGCACGCGTCGTGTCGCGAGATGTAATCAATCGAGGTGATAAAAAATCCATCTTCACCGCGCGAGAACTGTCCTGGGTCTGCTTCGAACGAGGCGTGATTGACCAGACGGAAGGATAAACCGAATTTGGCTTGCAGTTCGTCTTGTTGCCATTGTTTGGTGAGTCCGCCAGGCGTGATGATGAGAATCTTGCCGACGACGCCGCGAAAGAGGAGTTCTTTGATGAGCAAGCCCGTCATAATCGTCTTGCCCGCGCCCGTGTCATCGGCGAGCAAGAAACGAATACGCGGTAGTGGCAGGAGATAGCGGTATACCGCTTCGACTTGATGCGGGAGAATATCTACTACACTGGAGTTGGCAGCAAAGAGAGGATCGAATTGATACGCGAGGCGAATCCGTTCGGCTTCGACACCATGCAAAAACGCTTGCGCGTCGCCATCGTATGTAAATTCACTGCCGCGCACTTTTCGGACGCGGATGAGGTCATCGGAGGAGAGGGGACGTTTGATTTCGCGCTTGCTCGAGACGCCGATCCCTTCAACCAGTGTGCGCCCACCGAAGGGCGCGACGCGGCGAATCTCGACGAGTTCGTTCGGCTCAAGTCCCGCAACGATGTCACCAGGAACAAGATGGGCTGGATCAGTCATCAAAATTCCTCTCGCATTCAAGACAAACGCCCGCTCCAGTTTCCAACCAGAGCGGGCATACGCCGATCTCACGTTCACCTGCGGTGCCCGCAATGGCACCTTGCATACAAGCCGTGTCGGTGTCCCAGATCGAACAGGACCGTTGTTCGATTGTCTACCCGTATTATACGCGCGCCGAACGATTTAGGCAATACCAATTGAACGTTGAACCCTTTCAGCCAGATTGGACGGACAGTTTGCCGATGGGTGTCCCGCAGATTTGCCGATTTACGTCCTGCCCACTTGCCGATTTGCGTCCACGCACATTCGTTCGACCTGGCGTAATTCTTTGAAGGAACCGCACTTTTCTCGGAAAATTGCCGCGACTATCTTATATATTCCATTCTCTTCTCTTGCATCCACATCACACACGCGCACCCGCGCATACGCTCATCACGTCTTTTTCAAATTCCTTCCCAAACCTATTGACTCTTCCTCAATTCATCCCGTATAATACGCTTGCTTTTGATTCACACGGTCTCATTCGTCGCCTGGGACGATTGCTCTCGGATTTGTCCTTCGACTTGGCTCAGGACATGCTTTCATTCGAGATGGGTTCTACTGCAAGTGTCGTCGGTCTCTCGGTAGAACTGAACGATGCGTCGTAAGACACATCAGAGTTTCGACTCGTGAAAGCGAACAACGCCATAGAAATTTTCCCCCACGAAGCGCGTACGCGTCTCCGTGTGTTTTGTTACACCCAGAAAAGCCCGCTTGTCGGAACGAATCCGCAAACAGGCTTTTGCGTTTTTTCTCCTCTCATTTTCGGAACGATCGTGCCAACGTGTTCTTTGCAGTTCTACTTCCATCCACACGCGGTTGTTCCCAGTTGTGGCGCGCACGATTTTTCCCTTCAACGATAACCTGGGTTCAAGCCGCGTAATCTAACCACGCGCGCTTTCAATAATCGCAAGCCCTTTCACCCACGATTTCTCCCAACAGGGAAATGACCGGGAAAGGGCTTGTTGCATTTCACGTCAGCGAGGACATGCACGGGTGCAAGGCCGTGCCAAAACGGAAAGGTGGTGAGTTGCGATGAAGGAAACGTTGCTCGTCCTGGGTGCGTTGGCGGCGCTCGCGTACTTGCTCATCCAGGCGTTTGCCAGCGCGCTGCAACCCTTGTTCGCCGCGCTCTCGGGTCATCTGCACTAGAGAAGCCCGAAAGACAAATGCGCGGAATGTCTCGGCACATTCGACCAGCGTGCGCACGCCGCGCAACAATTCTACCAACTGCTCAACCTGCGTTGGATTGGGATACGCGCGGCGACCGCGTACGCCGATTTTGCGCGGAATGGAATCGAGGAAGCGTTCCCACCCCACGCACAAGCATCACTCAATCTGCTACGCAAGCACAACCCCGCATTGCTCGACCACCTGCTCGCGGACATCCTCGACTAGGGGACAGAGGTCAGTGGTTAGTGGTTAGTGGTCAGTGGTTAGTGGTCAGAGGTCAGAGAACAGAGGTCAGGAGTCAAACGGCGGTCGGCGGTCGTCCGTCGGCGGTCGTATTTTCACAGGAGGAAACCATGAATAGCACAACCATGCTTGTATGCGAGCCAGTGGAAAAGAAAAACGCCCCAGAGTTCGCAGCTCTCGGGACGTTTGCAGTGGCTTGCGCCATACCACATTTGCAAACCGAATATAGCACAGAATCGCGCGCGTGTCAAATCGCGAACGCACCAACGTTGGAAGAAATCGAGCGCGAAATCGCTGTCGCGGCGCGGCAACGCATCGAAGCGGCACTACGCGACCTGAACGACACGCGCACTCGCATCGAACGCGAACGCGCGGCGCGGGAATCCGCATTGCAAGCCGCGCAAGAACGCGCGAGCAAGGCCCGCGCCGAACTCGACGGACTCGCGAGTGAGCGCGCCGCACTGGAACGCCGCGCGGAAATGTTTCTCACCGGCGACGCGCTATATGCCACGCGCGAAAAGATTCACCTGGCGTTCAACATTCGCCAATTGGAACTGGAAGACGCGCTCGCCGTTGCCGAAACGGATGTGCGCGAGATGCAGACGGAAATTCAAGCCGCGCAGATTTCCGACGCGCTCGAACTGCAACTCGCCGAACAATACCTGGCGCAACTCGAATCTGCCGCGCCTGACGTTGCGGAGACAGTACGCCTTGCGGCGACCGCGCTGGAGAATCTCCTTGCTGCGCGCCAGGCGGTGAACGATGGTTTGCTCGATGACGCGGAGGTTCTGCTCGAAAAGGCAAAGGCGGGGAACGCGGCGCCGACACAGGTTAGCGAAATCGAGCAGATGCTTGGTGACGCGCGCAAGCATCAAACGGTGCGTGACTTGATGGCGCGCCTCAACGCTATCGGCGATGCCCCAGGCGCGGTGCGGCGCATCAAGCGACTCGTTGCTGAAGCCGAGCGGGCGGGGGTGGCGGATCAGGTTTTGCCTGTGGCGCATCGCGCTTTCGAAACCGCGCACCGTGCGGCAAACGCGCGCTACGCGCAGGCGCGCCCGCTCGCGGATCATTTCGTTACGGAAGGGTTCATCCCTGTGCTGGGCGATGGGCGAATCGAAGTGTGGAAGCCCCTCTCGAATCGCGGTGCTTTGAACGGTCGCGGCTGGACGCTGGATCGTGTGATGATTCTGCGAAACGACGTGTGGGAAACCGAGCGACCCGAGGTCGCGGTGATGCGCAAAGACCTCGCGCCGCACGCCAAGCGTTCGCGTTGGTATCACGCGTGGAAGAAGCGTGGGGGCGTTGGGTAGTTGGGTCGTTGGATTGTTGCGTCGTTGCATCGTTGCGTCGTTGGATAGTTGGGTAGTTACATCGTTGGATTGTTGGATTGTTGTGTCGTTACATCGTTGCGTTGTTGACGAATGGTTAGCGCGCCCGCCTCCCTGGTGGCGAACGTAGCCGTCGGGGAGGCGGGCAGACACATCCGCGTGCGCGAACGGGAGGCGCACACGCGGAATCTTTGCGCGCGCGTGCAAAAATGCGGCGGTCGGCGGTCGTCCGTCGGCGGTCGGCATTGCACGCGCGTGCAAAAGAGGTGAGCCATTGCTCGATATTGAATCTCTGAACGCGCAACAACGTCAAGCGGTCGAGCGAATTGACGGACCGCTCCTCGTGCTCGCTGGCGCAGGGAGCGGCAAGACGCGCACGCTGACCTATCGCATCGCGAACATTCTCGAACAAGGTCGCGCGTCGCCGCACAGCATCCTCGCCATCACCTTCACGCGCAAGGCGGCATGGGAAATGCGCCGACGCTTGAGCGAACTCGTCGGCAAACCCGCCGAGGACATCACCGCAACGACGTTTCACAGTCTCGGCTTCAAACTCTTGTCGGCGGAGGCAGGCGAACTCGGCTACAAACCCGACAAACTCATCGTGTACGATGCCATCGAAGCCCAACGCCTGCTCCATCGCGCGATGCAAGAAGTGAACGTCAATGGGACACGCTGGACCCTCGAACAAGTCGCATCGATCATCGAACAGGCCAAGGATAATTTGTATGGTCCCGACGATTTCGTTCGTGTGAAGGGCGATTTCTTTGAGGAATCTATCGCCAGGGTCTATCGGCGGTATCAACAACTCTTGATGGAAAACAACGCGGTGGACTATGGCGACTTGATTCGTTTGAGTGTGCAACTCCTGCGCCAAAACCCAGGTACGCTCGAATTCTATCAGAATTTGTTCAGATACGTCAGTGTAGATGAATTCCAGGACACAAGTTTCGCGCAATATCAACTCATTCGCCATCTCGTCTGGCAGCATCGCAATCTCTGCTGTGTCGGCTCGCCGGTGCAAGCGATCTATTCGTGGCGCGGCGCAGACATTCACAACATCCTGCAGCGATTCCGCGAGGATTTTACCGACGCGCCGATCATCGTCCTTTCGCAAAACTATCGCTCGACGGCGACGATCCTTGCGACGGTGCAAGCGGTCGTGCGCGACCTGCCGTATCGCGAGAACTTGCAAACCGAGAACACCGCAGGGTCGGCGGTCATCGTCGTCTCACTCAACACGGATTACGACGAAGCGAACTTTATCGCGAGTGAAATCAAACGGCTCGACGAAGAACGCTACTGCGGACTCGCCGATTGCGCGGTGCTCTTTCGCACGCGCGCGCAGGGGCGACTTCTGGAGCAGGTGTTCATGCATCTGGATCTACCGTACACGCTCGTCGGCGATTTCAAGTTCTTTGAGCGTCGCGAGGTCAAGGACATGCTCGCGTATCTGCGAGTGGTCTACGATCTGTTCGATGCGGGTGCGTTGCAACGCATCATCAATCGTCCGCCGCGCGGACTTGGGCCTGCATCACTGCAGAAACTGCAAGGCAGCGAACCCGAATTGAACTATGTCGCCATCACGGGCTTGCGCCATCGAACTGACCTGCCGCCCAAAGTGTTGGATGCCGCGCTGGAATTCGCCGATCTGATCTTCGACGATTTGCCGCGTGCTGCAAAAGAGAAACGCTTGCCCGAATTCTTCGACTACGTCCTCGAGCGCACGGGGTATCTCGCGTGGATCGAAAAAGACCCTGATGCAAAGCGCCGCATTGCGAATCTGCGTCTCTTGCGGGCGATGACGACGCGGTATGAACACACCGAAGATGCGTTGGGCACATTCCTTGCTGACATCGCGACCCTCAGCCTAAATTTCGCACGTTAAAAATTGGATAGAGAAGCGAAGTGCCCACAGACCTCTTTTTGTGGTATAACTTGGAGTGTGAATCTACTTTTCGCTAGGAGTGTTCTCATGCCACCTACCACAACATACCGCTGGTTGCTCGTCTGTGTTATTAGAATGTAGTTGCGGTTGGGTGCGGAGTGTGCTATCCTTGTCACGATGAGTGACGGGAACGCACCGGGAC
>Ga0209101_1002390_pt1 | contig 12418 bp, 7 predicted proteins | sample ConPoolayeCmetaG_FD_185481 | JGI IMG/M metagenome (GOLD analysis project Ga0209101, IMG submission 185481) | Hot spring microbial mat communities from California, USA to study Microbial Dark Matter (Phase II) - Cone Pool mat layer C metaG... ... | reverse complement strand
GGGGAACCTGGTTCCCCCACGCCCCCGCCCCCGGGAAGGTAAGGGCGCAGCCCTTGCGCAGGGGGCTGGGGAAACCGGGTTTCCCCACGCCCTCGCCCGCGGGAGGGTGTGGGAGGGCAAGGCCCTCCCAGGAAGGATGTTCATCCCGTCAGTGTGCGGCGCAGCCGCATGGACGGCTGATGTGAACATAGGCTGGGAGCGCGGGCATCTTGCCCGCGGAGATGCGACGCGGGCAGGCCGCCCGCGCTCCCGGCGCCGTACAGCTTGATCCAGGACGTATTCGCGCTAACAAAACTCTCTACCTGTGAGCGCCACACGCCCCTCTTCGATCAGGACAGAGCGGACCACACACCGATCATGGCTATTCCTTACCGATATGGTACTATGTGGCGAGTGCCGCACCGGTAGAGAAGCGACCCGGGATAGCTAACCATGCCATCGGTGACGATCGCTGACATTGACGAGCGCTTGCGGCGCCTTCTCCCCCGACGGTATCATCCAAAGGATACACATTCTATGTAGCAGCAACAGGGTGTTCCCATGCGTGACTTCTTCGTCCAGGCGCTTGTTTTTCTCCTCGGCGCACTCATCGGTATCGCCGTCCCATTGTTGCCAAAAACAGGCCAGAAATGGACTGCCGGCATCGTTTCGGTGTTACTGATATGCACTGCGCTTACGTGGGCCGGCTACGAGGTTGGCTACAAAGAAGGTATTAAATCTGTTCCAACCTCTACCACTGAGCCAGAAGTATCATATCAGATTGTCTTTCAATCAAATAGAGACGGCAACTGGGAAATATATAAAGCCAATATTGATGGTTCAGGTCAGGTCAATCTAACAAACCATCCTGATAATGATGGCTTTGCTTCGGTATCTCCAGACGGAAATAAAATAGTATTCCTCTCCGGTAGAGACAGAGATGGAGATGGATCGGATATTTATATAATGAACAATAACGGATCGCAACTCTTGCGGCTTACACAAGAAGGCATCCATTGGGATCCAATTTGGTCGCCAGATGGCAAAATGATCGCATTTGGGTCGAACACAACCCCGGATAACTCCTTGCAGATTTTCATTATGAATGCTGATGGCACAGGCAAAAGACAAGTAACCTTAGAAGCTACCCCCACACCTGCCGTGCCGACATGGTCCCCTGATGGCGGCAAACTCGCCTTTTGCGCAGGCAATCCCGAAAAAGGCTTTGAGATCTATATTATAAACATTGATGGAACCGAAAGAACGAGAGTAACGTACGATCCCGGAAAAACCAATTGCTCACCTTCGTGGTCCCCGAACGGGGAGTTGATTGCTTTTGACTCGAATAGGGACGGGGAAACGGAAATATACACCGTCAATCTCAAAAGCGGCATACAAGCGAGATTAACCAGGAACCAGAAGGGGAATTTTAAACCAAAATGGTCGTCAGACGGAAAGTATATTGCTTATTACTCTACAAGAGATGGCTCTTCACAGATTTACGTGATGAGAGCAGATGGCACAGGGCAAACACAGGTAACAAGCCTGGGTTCTAATCGAAACCCCTCCTTTTTTCCCTCAATTCCATAGCGGCCCAACACCGCGCGCGGCTGACCGCCCTGCGCGCCCGATTTTCCGTTCCAGAGGCATGCTCAGCGCCGGCTCGCTCTCCATCGCGGGAGAAGACAGGGCGGCGGCTAACGTGAACACGGGGGAACCTGGTTCCCCCACGCCCCCGCCCGCGAGAAGGCAAGGGCGCAGCCCTTGCGCAGGGGGCTGGGGAAACCGGGTTTCCCCAGCCTCCGTCCGCGGGAGGGTGTGGGAGGGCAAGGCCCTCCCAGGAAGGATGTTCATCCCGTCGGTGTGCGGCGCAACCGCATGGACGGCTGAGGTAACCATCGTTCGCCACGTTCAGCCCCCCCTCCCAGCCTCCCCCCGCTGGGGGGAGGCGCCGGGTACCCGCCCCCAGCGGGGGCGGGTCGGCGCGAGACGGCGCCGTTGAGCGCAGCCCTTCCGAAACCGTGTCTATGAGGTAATAGAAGGGTGCTCAAAAATCGTATACTGCGTCCTAACGTAAACCTAGGTCCTCGGAGAGGGGGATGGGGAAACCCGGTTCCCCCACGCCCTCGCCCGCGGGAGGGTTTGGGAGGGCAAGGCCCTTGCGCAGGGGGATGGGGAAACCGGGTTTCCCCATCCCCCTCCACCATACAGGCGCCGGATCAAGGATAAGGATAAACGGTGGCATAGGCTATGCCGCAAGTCTTCGACAACATCGAGAAGCATCTCTTGTCTGCCCTGACCGATGCGATGAAGCTGTCGGAACGGGCAGACTTTTGCGTCGGCTACTTCAACCTGCGCGGGTGGAAGCATCTATCTCCCCTCGTCGACAGGTGGGCCGGCGGTGAGGGGCACTGTTGCCGGCTGCTGGTCGGTATGCAGCAGATGCCACAAGACCAGCTCAAGCAGGCCTTGAGGTTCGGTAAGGATGGGCACGACATCGACCAGGCCACTGCCATCGTTCTGAAGCGCAAGCTGGCCCAGGAGTTCCGCGACCAGCTTATCGTGGGCGTGCCAACGAACGAGGACGAGGCAGGGCTGCGGCGCCTGGCCTCGCAAATCGTCGCCAAGAAGGTGGTTGTCAAGCTCTTTCTGCGCCATCCGCTTCACGCCAAGCTCTACCTGCTCTTTCGACAGGACCCGCTCAATCCGAAGATCGGCTACCTCGGCAGTAGCAACCTGACCCTGGCGGGGCTTGCTAAGCAAGGGGAACTCAACATAGACGTCCTCGACCACGACGCTTGCGACAAGCTCGCCAGGTGGTTCGAGGATCGTTGGAACGACCGATTCTGCCTCGACATCTCTAAGGAACTGGTCGAGATCATCAACGAAAGCTGGGCGCGGCCAGAACCGATCCCTCCCTATCATATCTACATCAAGATGGCCTACCACCTGTCCCAGGAGGCGCGGGCCGGCCTCACCGAGTTTCGCATCCCGAGCGACTTCGACAACAAGCTGCTTGAGTTCCAGAAGGCCGCCGTCAAGATCGCCGCGCATCACCTGAACAAGCGCGGCGGCGTCGTCATCGGTGATGTGGTCGGTCTGGGCAAGACCCTTATGGCGACGGCCCTGGCGCGGATTTTTGAGGACGATTATGGCGTCGAGACCCTGATCATCTGCCCCAGGAACCTGGTCCCGATGTGGGAGGATTACCGGCAGCAATACCGCCTCCGCGCCAGGGTGCTTTCGATCACGCGGGTCCGGCAAGAGCTTCCTAACCTTCGCCGCTTCCGCCTGGTCGTCATTGACGAGAGCCACAACCTGCGCAATCGCGACGGCAAACGATACCGCGCCATCGCGGAGTACATCGCCTCGAACGATAGTCGCGTCATCTTGCTGTCGGCTACGCCCTACAACAAGACCTATCTCGACCTCTCGAACCAACTCCGGCTGTTTATTGACGAATCCAGTGACATCGGCATCCGGCCGGAGAGGTTGCTGCGCGATCTAGGGGAGACTGAATTCGTCCGCCGCTACCAATGCCCCGTCCGGTCTCTCGCGGCATTCGAGAAAAGTGAGCACGCCGATGACTGGCGCGACCTTATGCGCCTGTATCTGGTTCGCCGCACCCGCACTTTTATCCAGGAAAACTACGCCAAACTCGACCCTGCCCAAAACCGAAGGTACCTCGAGTTCGCGGACGGCGCGCGCTCCTACTTCCCCGCCCGCGTGCCGAAGACGGTCAAGTTCACGATTGATCAGAAAGACCCCGCCGATCAGTACGCGCGCCTCTTCGCCGACGACGTCGTGCAGAGGGTGAACAACCTCACGCTGCCGCGCTACGGACTGGGGAATTACCTGCAGCCCTCATCCCACAAGCGGCGCACGACCGAAGAAGCCAGGGTGCTGGCCGATCTCTCCCGCGCCGGCGCGCGCCTCAAGGGCTTTTGCCGCACGAACCTGTTCAAGCGCCTGGAGAGCAGCGGCCACTCCTTCATCCTGTCGCTGGAGCGCCACATCCTGCGCAATTACATCTTCCTCCATGCCATCGAACAAGGACTGCCGCTCCCCATCGGCACCCAGGATATGGGTCTCCTTGACACCTGGGCGAACGACCAGGACAGCGACCTGTGGGAGGCAGCGACCGAGGACGATAACGACGACACGACCGAGGAACTGGATAAACTGGCTCGCAGCCGGCTGACGGAGCGGGAGATTCAACGCCGCGCCGCGGAAATCTATAACGTCTACGACAACCGACTCAAACGCCGCTTCAAGTGGTTGAGGCCGGAACTCTTCGATAAAGAATTGCTCGCCGGTGACCTGCGCAAGGATGCCCAGGCACTGATGGAAGTGCTGAAGCTCGCCGACGTATGGGATGCCGCTCGGGACGAGAAGCTCAAGGCGCTCCTTGAGCTTTTGAAGGAGCAACATCCAGAGGAAAAGGTTCTCGTCTTCTCTCAGTTCGCCGATACGGTCGAGTACCTGGAGGAGCAGCTCAAAGCACACGGACTGCAAGCCATCGCCGCCGTGACAGGCAACACCGCCGATCCGACGGCCATCGCCTACCGCTTCAGTCCCGTCAGCAATGAGCGACGCGACCGCGTCGCTCCCGAAGACGAACTGCGCGTCGTGCTGACCACGGATGTCCTGAGCGAGGGACAGAACCTCCAGGACTGCTCCATCATCGTCAACTACGACCTGCCCTGGGCCATCATCCGGCTTATCCAACGGGCCGGCCGCGTGGACCGGATCGGCCAGAAGTCGGACCAGATTTTGTGCTACTCGTTCCTCCCCGCCGACGGTGTGGAACGGATCATTCGGCTGCGCGCGCGGGTGATGCAACGGCTCCGCGAGAACGCGGAGGTGGTCGGCGCCGATGAGGCGTTCTTTGAAGGCGAGCACAATGACCAGTCGCTCCACGACCTTTACACAGAGAAGGCCGGCATCTTAGATGGCGATGAGGATACGGAAGTTGACCTCGCCTCCTATGCCTACCAGATCTGGAAGAACGCTATTGATCAACACCCGGAACTTGAGAAGCTCATCCCGGCCTTACCGAATGTGGTGTACGCCACGAAGCCACATCAGCCCGCCTCGGATCGCCCCGAGGGGGCGCTGGTCTACCTTCGCACCGCCGAGGGCAACGACGCGCTCGCATGGATTGACGCGCAAGGAAACAGCGTTACCGAGTCGCAGTTTGCTATTCTCAAGGCCGCCGAGTGCGCGCCGGACACCCCGGCCCTGCCGCGCGCCGAGGGTCACCACGACCTGGTCGCCAGGGGCGTCCAGCTTATTGTCGAGACCGAGAAGTCGGTCGGAGGGCAGTTGGGTCGCCCGTCGAGCGCGCGCTCCCGCGCCTACGAGCGACTCAAAAAATATGCGGAGCAACTCAAGGGAACGCTCTTCGAGTCGGCCGACCTGCTCAAGGCTATCGAGGACATCTACAGGTACCCCCTGCTTCAATCTGCCACCGATACCCTCAACCGCCAGCTCAAGAGCGGCGTTTCGGACGAGGATCTGGCATCGCTGGTCATCGCCTTGCGGCAAGACGGCCGCCTGTGCCGCGTGGAGGAAGATGCTGCGACAGGCGAACCCCAGGTGATTTGCTCGCTCGGACTCCGGCGCGCGGATCAGCATGCCCCCGGAGCCTCGTCCAGAACGGAGAGAACGTAGCCCTATGAAATTCGATGTTGCCGCCGTCAGGAACTGTCTGAAGTCCTTCGACTTTCAGACGCTTTTTCGGGAGCATCTGGGTTGGGATAATCACCACCAGCGGCTTGAGGTTGCCGTTGGCAACCAGACCTACACGCTCACTGCCGTTGCGCAAAAGCGGGGGTTCGTGGCCTTTACCTGCCCCTCCATCCCCGACCGCGCGACGCGGCTGAAGATTGACCACCACGTAACCAGGTCCACGCGCGAGCACTTCGTCATCTACGTTGATCGTCCGGGTGGACAGCAGGTCTGGCACTGGGTGCGGCGGGAAGCGGGCAAGCCTCCGGCCAGCCGCGACCACCGGTTCCACGTCGCGCAATCCGGCGACCCGCTCATCCAGCGGCTCAACCAGATCGCCGTGAGCCTCGATGAGGAAGAGCGGATCACCGTCGTGGACGTGGCCGGCCGCGCCCGGGCTGCCTTCGACGTGGACAGGGTCACCAGGCGCTTCTACGACCGGTTCAAGGCCGAGCATGCGGCTTTCCTCAAGCTCATCCAGGGGATCACGTCGGACGCGGATCTCCAGTGGTACACCTCCCTCATGCTCAACCGGCTGATGTTCGTCTATTTCATTCAGAAGAAAGGCTTCCTGGACGGCGATACCGACTACCTGCGCAACCGCCTTGCGCAGGTACAGGCGGTCAGAGGAAGCAACAAGTTTCACAGCTTCTACCGTTACTTCCTGCTGCGGCTCTTCCATGAAGGACTCGGCACGTCGCCGGACGAGCGCGCGCTCGACCCAACCTTTGAAAAGCTGCTCGGCAAGGTGCCGTTCCTCAACGGCGGCTTTTTTGAAGTCCACGACCTGGAAGCGCGCTGGACAGAGATCGACATCCCCGACGCTGCCTTCGAGAAACTCTTCGACTTCTTCGACCAGTACGCCTGGCACCTCGACGAGCGCCCGCTGCGCGCCGACAATGAGATCAACCCTGATGTAGTCGGCTACATCTTCGAGAAGTACATCAACCAGAAGCAGATGGGAGCGTATTACACGAAAGAAGATATTACCGAATACATCAGCAAAAACACCATCATTCCCTTCATCTTCGACGCCGCCCGCAAGGCATGCGCCGTGGCTTTCAAGCCCGATTCGGCCCTGTGGCGCCTGCTCCGCGACGACCCGGACCGCTACATCTATCCGGCCCTGCGGCACGGCGTGGTGCGCGCCGACGGCTCCATCGTCCCGGAGTCCGACCTGCCCGACTTCGTGCAAAAGGGCATGCGCGACCCCACAGCGCGCATGCACGACAGGCGCTACAATCTCGAGCAGGCGCTCAAGGATGATCCCTTGCGCCTTGCAACCGAGACCTGGCGCGAGTACATTTATCGGCGCAACCGGTGCCTGGAGATCCGCGAGAAGCTGCGCAACGGTGAAGTGCATCAGATCAACGATCTCATCACGCTCAACCTCGACATCTGGCAGTTCGCGCGCGATGCCATCGTGCAGTGCGAAGGACCGGAACTCCTGCGCGCCTTCTGGCATGCCATCGAGAACATCACCGTCCTCGATCCCACCTGTGGCTCCGGCGCCTTCCTCTTCGCCGCCCTGCGCATCCTGGAGACGCTCTACAGCGACTGCCTGGAGCGGATGGAGCGGTTCGTCGAGGATCTCCAGGGCAAGAAGCACCACCCCGAACAGTTCAGCGATTTCAAGAGGGTGCTGGAACAGATCGGAAAGCACCCCAACGAGCGCTACTTCATCCTCAAGTCCATCATCATCAACAATCTCTACGGCGTGGACATCATGGAAGAGGCGGTCGAGATCTGCAAACTGCGCCTGTTCCTCAAACTCGTGGCGCAGGTCGAGCGGGTCGAACAGATCGAGCCGCTGCCCGACATTGATTTCAACATCCGCGCCGGCAACACGCTTGTCGGATACGCCACCGCCGAGGATGTGCGAAAAGCGTTCCACGAGAAGAAGGTCGGCGCGGCGGTTCAGCACAAACTCCTTCTCGGAAGCGCGGCTGAGGAGTACGAGCAGTTCCAGGAGGACCTGGAACTTGCCGATCGGGCCTTTGTCCAGTTCCGCGCCCAGCAGACGACCCACGGCGGCCGGATCACCCACCGCGACAAGCAGGAATTGCGCCGTCGCCTGGAGACGCTGACCGCCCAGCTCGACCGCTTTCTGGCCGGCGAGTACGGCGTTGACCCGCAGAAGCCGCAGGCGTTCGAGGCGTGGAAGGCCAGCCACCAGCCCTTCCACTGGTTCGCCGAGTTCTACGGCATCATGCGCAACGGCGGTTTCGATGTGATTATCGGGAATCCGCCGTATGTTTCGTACACCAAAGTACGTTCAGAGTACCAAGCAAAAGGATTCGCTACTGAGCCGTGTGCAAATTTGTACGCCTTAGTCATAGAGCGAGGGTTCAGATTAACAAGTAGAGGGGGTAGGTTTGGCATGATTGTTCCCATCGCCTCGGTCTCAACGAACAGTATGAAAGAACTGCAATCAATCTACAAAGAACAAGCCATACAACAGTGGCATTCGCACTTCGCAACACGCCCAGGCAAGCTTTTCGTGGGTGTGGACATGAATCTGACCATCACTTTAGCAATTGTTGATCCTCTGACAACAGAACCCGATATTTTTTCAACAACTTATTATCGCTGGAGAAGCGGCGTAGAAAGCGACAGAGATTCTTTGTTTCAAAGGATCGAATATTTGAGACTCTCGGTTCCAAAATCGCACGCCAACTCGTTTCCCAAGATAGGAAAAGATGTTGAAGCCAGAATTCTGAATAAACTCTGTAGCCATAACAAGAAATTCAAAGATTTCTATACTTTCAGAGGAAAATTGATCTATTATCATTCAGGAGGACGCTATTGGCGTAAAGCTCTTTTAGAGAAACTTTCGTCACATTACAAAGGTGTTTCAGTGGATAGTCACGTCGCACCTATAGCATTCTGTCTACTGAACAGTCAATTGTTCTATTGGTATTGGATCATAAACTCGAATTGTATGGATGTAGTGTCACGTGAAGTCGATGAGATACCAACTTTCAATTTCTCCGTGTCGCTTCCTGAGATATTTACAAACCTTCAGTCAGAAATATTGAGAGCGTATTCTGGACATTCAGAAATACGCCAAAGACGAGGAGCTATTATCTTAACGGATGAAACAAACTTCGATGTGAAGCACTCCAAACCCATCATCGACGAAATCGACCGCGTCCTCGCCCGGCACTACGGCTTTACCGACGAGGAACTGGACTTCATCATCAACTACGACATCAAGTACCGCATGGGCAGCGACGCTACGGAGGACGAGGAGTGACCGGGCTTCCTCGAGCGGCGCGAGGCGCTCTCCAGAAGGCCCGCGACGCCGCTCTGCTCGCCGTGGAGGTCTACAACAAACCCGCCGTGACCTTCAAGTCCGACGGATACATCACGCTCATGATTATCGCCTGGACTGCGCTGTTTCATGCCATCTTCTTTCGCCGCAGAGTCAAGCCGTATCACCGGAGCGACCGGCGGAAGCAGAAGAGTCCCTATCTGAGGGTAGACGGCGATTACAAACACTGGGAACTCAGAGAATGCTTGAAACAGTATTATGGCGACGATACCGGCAACCCCGTGCGCAAGAACCTCGAGTTCTTTATTCTCCTGCGCAACAAGATCGAGCACCGCTCATTGCCTGAGATCGATCCTCAGATTTTCGGCGAGTGCCAGGCCATGTTGCTAAACTTCGACGACATGCTGGAGAAGGAGTTCGGCTCCAGGTATTGCCTCCGCCAATCTCTTTCTTTCGCTTTGCAGATGTATCCTTCCTCCTCAAACCTCGCCGAGGCGGTCAGGCGGAATCCTGCAGCCAGAGACGCCGCTGATTTCATCGAAAAGTACCGTTCTTCCATTTCCGCAGATGTTTTCCAGAGCAGCCAGTATGCCTTCAAGGCCTTCCTGATCCAGGTCGCTAATCATAAGAGCAAGGACGCCCTGGCGATTCAGTTCATTCATCATGATAAATTGTCCGACGAGGAGAAGGAACAATTTCAGGCATTCATTGCAGTGAAGTACAAACAAGTTCCTGTGGCAAACCTCGACAATTTACGCGCTAAGGATGTCGTGCGACGCGTCCAGCAAGCATTCGGCGATCCGAAGATAACACGGAATGGAAAGCAGAGGGACAAGTTCAACCTGGCATGGCATACGCGATGCTGGCAACGTTACAAGGTCCGGCCTGACCGCAAGAGTTCAAATCCAGAAATGACCGATTCGAAGTACTGCATCTACGACAAGGCCCACAATGACTATGTGTACACAGAAGCCTGGGTAAAGTTCCTTATAGAGAAATTCAAGGACGAGAAGGAATATGAGGCTCTGTTTGCCAAAACAGCGGAGAATCCAGCATGAATATCGAGCGGCTTCACATCAGCGATACCGCTTACCCCGTCGTGCTGCGGGAGCGCCTCGGTGAGCGCGCCCCAGAGCACCTGTTTCTCCTCGGTAACCCTGAGTTGCTCCGGCATGATTCGCTGGGGCTGTTCTGCTCGATAACATGCCCGGGGAACGTCATCCTGAAGACCTACGACCTCGCCAGGGCGCTGCGGGACGCGAGGGTTCCGGTCATCGGGGGCTTCCATACACCCATGGAGAAGGAGTGCCTTGCTGTCCTTCTGCGCGGCCCGCAGCCCATCATCGTATGCCCGGCCCGCGGCCTGGAGGGAGTCCGGCCTGCCGCAGAGGTCAAAGCAGGGATTCAGGCTGGCCAGGTCCTGCTCGTATCCATGTTCGCGCCCAAACAGCGGCGCGCGACAGTAGACCTGGCCGACCAGCGCAACAGGTTCGTGGCTGCTCTGGCGAGCCGGTCCTTTGTGTCGCATGCTGCCCCCGGCGGCAAGACCGAGGCTCTCTGCCGCGAGATGATCGCCATGGGCAAGACGCTGTTTACCGTTGACGCTCCAGAGAACGCCAACCTTCTCGCCCTGGGCGCGAAGCCGCTGGTCGTTGAGGATCTTCGCGTTTTCAAGGAAGGTGTCTCAGGGGCCACGACATGGCCCATGATTTGACGGTAGCGAGGCGCAGGGTGCCCCGCCACACACAGGGGCCGCCGCCAGCCGCGGGTGGGGACGGAAGGGCGAATAACGAATAAATGGTCTTTGAGCAATGCATCTGGTCTACCGGGCTGGCCGTGGGGCTGATGGTCTTTGAAAAATTAATCCGCTATCCTCCCGGGCTAGCCGTCGGGCTAAAGCCCTCGGCTATGGAATGCGAAGCCCGCCTGCGCGGGCTATATCGGAGTAATTGTTCAAAGACCATTAGCCCTCGGCTATGGAATGCGAAGCCCGCCTGCGCGGGCTATATCGGAGTAATTGTTCAAAGACCATTAGCCCTCGGCTATGGAATGCGAAGCTCGCCTGCGCGGCCCATACCGGATTATTTTTTCAAAGACCATAAGCCCTCGGCTACGGAATGCGAAGCCCGCCTGCGCGGCCCATACCGGATTATTTTTTCAAAGACCATAAGCCCTCGGCTATGGAATGCGAAGGCCGCCTGCGCGGCCTCTACCCATATTTAATGCTTAAAACTCATTAGACATTACCGGAAATAATGCGGTATACTCCTGACAGAAGGAACAAGGCATCCTGAAGGGAGAAACGATGATTCTGCGCTACGAAGAAGTGGTGAAAAACCCGGAGCGATTTCTTGCGTTCACTGGGCATACGCAAGAAGAGTTCGAGCAGTTGCTCCCATCATTTGAAGCCGCTTGGGAGGAGCATCGTGCGACGCATCATCGGGCAGTAGAGAGCCGTAAACGTGCGGTTGGAGGTGGGCGCCGAGGACAATTGCATCGCTTGGAAGACAAACTGCTCTTCATTCTGGTCTACTTTAAGGTGTATCCACTTCAAGAAGTGCAAGGAATGCTGTTTGGCATGGGTCAGAGCCAGGCTGGTGAGTGGATTCATCGGCTCACCGAAGTGCTGCAAGCAACCCTGCAACGGGAGCTCCTTTTGCCCGCTCGTGACGCCGCCACACTCGAAAGCGTGCTCGCCGAGGGTGAAAGCCACAGCTTTGTGATTGATGGAACCGAGCGCCCCACCCAGCGTTCCTCTCACGATGCGGTGCAACGTGAACACTACAGCGGTAAAAAAAAACGCACACGCTTAAAAACGTGGTCATCGGCGACCTCGGCGAGCGAAAAGTCCGCTTCTTGAGTGGAACTGCGCCTGGTTCGACTCACGACAAAACCCTGGCCGAGCGAACAGAGTATCGGTTTCCTTCTGATAGCGAACTGCATCAAGACACCGGTTTTCAGGCATTCGCGCCGGCAGAAGTAGTGATATTCCAGCCAATCAAGAAGAAGCCGGGGGTGGAGCGAAGCGAGGAGGAGCGGGAGCATAATCGCCTGGTCAGCCAAATCCGTGTGGTGGTGGAGCATATTCTGGCGGGAGTGAAGCGAGTACGGATCGTCAAGGATCGCTTCCGCAACACGAAGCCGAGGTTTGCTGACCGGGTCATGTTCATCGCTTGTGGCCTCCACAACCTTCGCCAATCTGTTCGTCACCCTGCTCCCTTGTCCGCTACGGGGTAGAGTGGTTATTTCCGGTAATGTCTATTACGCCCACGGCGCGGATGATCAACCAGACTGTGACGTAGCCCTGGGCAACCCCCCGCCGCGCCCGCCGCTCCGGCAGGATACGCGGTATACTACATGGTATCGCCACCTGTGCGCATAGACGTTCCCAGGGAGAATGCCATGTCCGACCCGGAGACCCGTGTGCCTCCGCAG
>Ga0209101_1002389_pt1 | contig 12422 bp, 13 predicted proteins | sample ConPoolayeCmetaG_FD_185481 | JGI IMG/M metagenome (GOLD analysis project Ga0209101, IMG submission 185481) | Hot spring microbial mat communities from California, USA to study Microbial Dark Matter (Phase II) - Cone Pool mat layer C metaG... ... | reverse complement strand
ATCGTCAACTCGGAACCAATCTGCCCAACTGCACCAATGATGAGAATCTTTTTCATAACTTACTCCTCAATAGAGCATTGTCATGCACGATACACCGATTCGAACAGAATGAGGTATTACTTCGAGGCATCATTCATAGGCTACTGCTGTTTCTTGAACGCATCACCAATTGAGCCAAGTTTTTCGGGTACCTCGCCAACTACGGATTTTGCCTCTTCGATGTTACGCTGTTGTTCTATCTCGCTCAACGTCTTGACGGAAAGAGAAACCTTCCGTTCGGTATCGTTGATAGATTTGATGATGACCGGAATCTTGTCACCGATCTGGTATGTCTTGTCCGGATCCTCGAGTTCAGTGCGATGAAGAAGCCCTTCGATGGTATCGAAGACTTTGACAAAGATACCGAAATCTGTTGTTCTGACAACTTCTACCTCTACTTTGTCATTCTCTTTATATGTTTCTCGGAAGATTTTCCATGGGTCTTCTGTCAGCTGTTTGATGCCAAGGCTGAAACGTTGCTTCTCGGCATCAATGTTGAGGACAATTGCTTCAATTTCGTCACCTTTTTTGTAATACTCACTCGGGTGTTTGAGTTTTCGGTCCCACGTAATGTCACTCGTCCGAACAAGACCATCTATTCCTTCTGCAACACCGACAAAGAGACCAAAATCAGTAATGTTGCGTACTACCCCCTTCACTTTCGACCCAATGGGATACTTTTCCTTTAATTGTTCCCACGGGTTCGGTTCAGTCTGCTTCATCCCGAGACTGATACGACGATTGGGAACATCTATTTCGAGTATCTTCACCTCTACTTCGTCCCCAACAGCAACCATCTTCGAGGGATGTTTGATACGGCGGGTCCAGCTCATTTCACTGATATGAATGAGACCTTCTATACCCGACTCGAGTTCGACGAAGGCGCCATAATCCTCCAGAGCAACAACCTTGCCACGCACCGTTTTTCCCACAGAATATCGTTCAGTAGCATGTTGCCACGGGTCTTCGGTGATCTGTTTCAAGCCAAGACTGACTCGCTCCGTTTCGCGGTCGAACTTGAGCACCTTCACCTCGACCTCGTCTCCGATCTTGAACATCTCTGACGGGTGGTTCACTCTTCCCCAACTCATATCGGTAATGTGAAGAAGTCCGTCAATACCCCCAAGGTCAACGAACACCCCATAGTACGTGATGTTCTTCACGAGACCTTTGACTATAGCCCCTTCCTGCAGTCGTTCGAGGGTCTTCGCCTTGAGTTCCCCCCGCTCCTTCTCGAGAAGGTCGCGACGGCTGATAACAATATTCCCTCGCTTCGGGTCATATTTGATGACCTTGAAATCGAAAGTCTTCCCGATAAGTTCATCCACATTCTTTATCGGGCGAAGCGCTACCTGAGAATTCGGCAAGAATGCTTTGACTCCGATATCTACTTGAAGACCCCCGTTGACGCGAGAAACGATAGTGCCACGAACCAATTCGCCGGTGTCATATGCACGTCCAACCTTCTCCCAGATACGGAGCATCGCGGCTTTCTGACGGGAGAGGCAAATGTTGCCGCGCTCGTCCTCCCACCGTTCAATAACTACTTCTACCTGATCACCGACCTTCAGATGGCTGAGTTCCTCAGGAGTAAACTCCGTGCTCTGAACGACACCGTCCGACTTGCGGCCGACATCAACAAGAACAAAGTCCTTGGTAATGGCGCGAACTACGCCGCGAATAATCTCTTCTCCCGAAAACTGTTTTCCGCTCGGCAAATACTCATTGAGCAGATCCGCAAAACCACGCTCTTGACCTACATTGCTGTTTTGTGCGTTCGACATACTCAAGACACCTCCTCGTTCTTTTTTTGCCACCGTGTTCAACGCGATAGCGAAGGCATTTTAGAAAGAAGCATGCCGCTGTCAAGATATTTTGCAACCAAACCTGTGCCGAAAGATGTCACTATTGTGGAGTGCAAAGAGAGGTGTTACGATGAATGGTATCAATAGATTGGTAGCTGCCGTCGTTTTTCTTGCCATTTTTATCGTTGTGTACTTTCTTGTCGATGCTTTTATCTATGGGAAAGCATCTGAAGAGCAGACATCTGTCACGCAGGCAAATGCCACTGTCATTGCCAAAGATAACTCTCCATAACGAAAAGGACATTTTTTATCCAGGTATTTTGCAACCACATCATCATCATGCTAGAATAGTGTTTGTGTGGCAGGAACGAAAAGTCACTGTAGATTTTCAGTGACTTTTTCCCCTGCTCGATTGTCAATTTCTCAGAAGGGTTGTTCCGAACATGGCAGGCGCCGCGGAACAAACGCTGGTTCAACGCGCGAAGAGCGGTGATATGTCAGCGTTCGAGGAACTTATCATGGCTGAGCAATCTCGGCTTTACTCCTTTGCGCTCGGCATGGCCGGCGGCAACTATGCGGATGCCGCCGATGTGTTGCAGGAGGCACTCGTAAAAGCCTTCCTCAACATAAAACGCTTTCGGGGCGACAGTTCTTTCGCTACATGGCTCTGGCGTATTGTTCACAATGAGTTTCTCAACTACCGTAAGCATCGGAAGACCCGTCCCTTGGTAACTAGCACAGATGAATTGGAAACCCCTTCCCCCACTATTGATGGGAATGTAACTCAAGAAATCATTGCGGAAGAACAACGTGCCCGGCTCTGGGAAGTCATTTCTCTCCTCCCTCCGAAGTATCGCGAGGTGCTCGTCATGATAGACCTCCGGGAGCAAGGATACGAAGAAACGGCGAGCCTTCTCGGCATCTCGATGAGTGCCCTCAAGACACGCCTCATGCGGGCGCGGGAGAAGTTGTCTCTTTTGGTACGAAGGCGGCGGAAATATTTCGTATAAGAGGATACCATGAGTGTATGTAACAAGGCAATCAAACTCATTACCGAAGCAAGAGAACGTGACCTCCTCCCGGCGGAAGCACAATTTCTCAAAGAACACTCTTCCGTTTGCCCCGTCTGCGCAGAACATCTTGCCGCATTCAAAACGGTTACCGCGCTCATGCCAACCCTCCTTCCACCGGAGGTGAAACCGCCTATAGGTTTTACCGACCGGCTCCACGAACGCCTTATCGAACAGAGCGGCCGCCTGCGGTGGTATGCCTATCTCCCTCACTTTCGGTTTAGGCCAGCAGAACTCGCTGTCCTCATCATGCTTCTTCTCTGTGCCGTCGGTATCGCCGCCTATTTCACGTTCAGTGAGGAGACTCGTGAACCGCAACTCATCACTGAACAAACCGTCCCCGCCGACACACCTATCTCGATAGACCTCGAATACCTTGCCGTACGCCATATCCCTACAGTGACGGTAACCATCGAATTGGGGGAGGGAGTGCGCTTCTACAGCGATTATCCGGAAATCGCCGAATCACGGTCACACACCTGGCAAGGCTCTTTCCGAGAAGGTATGAATACCCTTCCATTCATGGTGAAAGTAGATAGGGCGGGGGTGTGGAAAATCCATACCCGCGCCGACTTCGAAGGGCGGCGGCACGAACACCTCATTATGCTCACCTCGACAGGTAAAACGGTTACCGTGGCTCTCTATCGTCTTCCGAGCATCCCCATGCCATGAAGTACATTACTTTCCTGTTTTTCTTTGCCATGTTCGCAGAATCTCTTGCCGTTGACGCTTCGGGAGTAACGAGCCGGGTCCGCATCTCGGCAGATGAATCGAACAAAAACTGGGAAGAGATTTTTTTCGGCGATCGCCTTAAGGAGATACGACAGCGAAGTAGTTCTAGCCACGATCCTGAAAAGCAGGACAACGACACTCTCCTCCCCTCGCCTTCAGTTTCTTCGAAATCTGCGGGACGAAAGGCTGTCTTACCCTCTCCTCGGCATACTGTCGAGTACCATATTATTCAAGAGGAATCGGAAAAAGGAACAAGAAGCCGGCAGGTGAAGAAGAAGATTATCACTGAGCCGACATCTCCCGAACCTCGCACACATAAGTAGTCAGTCACAGCAACATGTCCCTTTTCATCGGATACGACATCGGCTCCCGTACAGGAAAAGCGGTAGTCATTGATGAAAAAGAGGTGGTGGTGTATCGTACCTCAATCGAAACGCTTGGTAACGCACTTCTTACGTATGAGCACCTTACTTCACTCATCCCGAAAGAGTATCTGGTCACAGGCGTCAAAAGCGCAGTAACAGGCTACGGACGTGAAGCACTAGGAGGAATCGTTTCTTGTACTGCTACCGAAATAACCTGCCATACACTCGGCGTTCTTGCATGTGCTCCCCACACGGCGACCATCATAGACATTGGCGGCCAGGATGCAAAAGTAATCTCTGTCGAGGATCGTCGGGTGCGCGATTTTGTAATGAACGATCGCTGTGCGGCAGGTGCCGGACGCTTCCTCGAGGTGATTGTCCCCCGTCTCGGCTTTTCGATAGAAGAGTTTTGTTCTCTCGACGTGAGATCTATCACCCCACCGCTTCTTTCTTCGACATGTACCGTTTTCGCTGAATCCGAGGTAGTCTCGCTGATGGCGGCAGGGGTACCTCCTCTCACTGTTGCGGCAGCGGTTGCAGATATGGCGGCGCGTATGGTGTCTCACCTTGCCATGCGTATCCCTGTCCGTCCTCCCTTTTTCATGACGGGCGGCGTGTCGCGTGCCATACCCGTCCGACATTACCTTTCCAAAATCATTGGCGCACCGATTGCCACCAGCACTGATGCCTTGTTTACCGGTGCCCACGGCGCAGCGCTTCTCCTTCTCAAAGGTCAATGAGCATCCGGCGAAGGAAAGGAAATTTCAAAAGGCTCTCCCACCCTCGACAGATATGTGATGGTGCGCAAGCCGTGCGACCCGTTCTCTGTCATGCGATGTGAATACGACAGTCGCCCCCTCACCAAGAAGTTCTCTCATTACCTCCTCGATGGCGTATTCGCCGGTCTCATCGGCATTCGCAAACGGCTCGTCGAAGAGATAGACCCGAGCCGGAATGACCGCAGCCCGAGCAAAAGCAACGCGCCGCGCCTCCCCACCCGACAATTCACGGGGGTAACGGTCGGCAACCGCCGTCAAGGAGAGGCGTGCCATCATGGCATCAGCGCGACGAATTATCTCGTTTCTCGCGAGACGACGGAGACGAAGCCCATAAGCGATGTTCTCGCGGACAGAAAGCGAGAAAAGAACCGTCTCCTGCAAAAGGAGCGAAATGGAACGCCGCACGGCGAGGGAAACCCTAGGCCAGACAGGCTCTCCAAACACTGTCACGATACCTTCTTCAGGACGCTCGATCAATCCCATCAGAGAAAGAAGGGTGCTCTTCCCTGCTCCATTCCCCCCTACGAGTCCCGTTATCATACCCGCAGGAACAGCAAGGTATGGAACCCTAATCACAAAGGCTCCCTGTTGTTTTACCACCCCTTCGAGAACAATTGCGTTCACCGACCCCTCCGTAGGAAGGAAGCACCGAGAGCAAGGGTCCCCGAAACAAGGAGAAGAACAATCCCCAACGCTATCCCCTGGGAAAATTCCCCCCGTCCTGTTTCAAGCGCAATAGCGGTTGTGATGGTGCGCGTATATCCTCGAATGTTCCCGCCGAGCATCATGGCAATACCGACCTCTGAAAATACACGCCCGAATCCGGTAAGTACCGCAGCAGAGAGCGCCGTCTTCCCTTCGCGTAACAGCCCATACAAGACTTCTCTTCTGTTGGCGCCAACAGCAAGGAGTGCCACCCGGTAGCGTCGCTCTGTGACTCCCATTGCAGCGTTTGTCAACGCGGTGATAAGAGGGATTATAAGAATCGTCTGTCCGATGATGATGGCACTCTTCGTGTAGAGAAGGTTCAGTTCGCCTAGCGGTCCCTGACGCGAAAGAAATGCATACCCCACGAGCCCAATGAGCACTGTCGGCATCGAAAGCAACGTATCAAGGAGGCGCTCGAGTAACGATTTTCCCCAGAAATGATGGATGGCCAAAAGCATGCCGCATGGAATCCCGATGAACGCCGCGAGCAAAGTCGACAACAGGGCAATCTCCAGCGAAGTCGCCACAATACCGAGGAATTCCCGGTCGCCTGATCCGATCAAACGCAACGCCTCGATACAGCCGTGAAAGATAAAATCCACTGTCACTCCCCAATTCCGACGAAAAAGACCGGTTTACCGGCGATTTCGAAGGAGGTTATGATCTCACGGGCAGCAGCCGAGGTAAGCCAGGTGAGCAAACGTTCAGCCACCTCGTGCTTCACTCGGGGATGCACCTGGGGATTCACCGTCATGATGCTGTAGTGACTCTCGAGACGGCGATCCCCGGCAATGAGTATTGTCAGCCTCATCGTCGAACGAAGTTTCTCATAGGTTGCTCTATCAGCGAGCGTATAAGCATCCTTTTCATCGGCAATGCGAAGAACTGAACTCATTCCTTGTCCTGCTTCGAGATAGGACTTTCCTCCTTTCTGAGGCGTGATCCCTGCCTCTCGCCATATCTCTCTTTCTTTCTGGTGTGTCCCTGAATCATCACCTCGAGAAACAAACAGTGCTCCAGACTGAGCAATCTTCCGGAATGCATCCACAGCATCCTTCGCACTGCGCACCCCTGCAGGATCCTGCATCGGTCCAACAATGACAAAAGAAGAAGTCATGAGATAACGGCGGTTGGCGGCATATCCTGCCGCGACAAACCGCTCTTCGGCATCAGGTGCATGCACGAGCACTATATCAACGTCTCCCCGCTCACCCAATTTCAAGGCGCCGCCGGAGCCGACAGCAACGACCCGAACCGACACGTTCGCATGTCTCTCGAACACTGGTAGAAGAGCATCGAGAATACCACATTCTGCAACACTCGTCGTAGTGGCGAGGCGAACTGTCTCTCCGGCGCTCAGCAGGAAATTCGCGTAAAGAAAAGTAATGAATACAAGAAGACGCACGGTTACCATCTCCTTTCCACACATCCGGGAGGCATGCGGCTTTCGCCTCATACCCTGTCGGCCACTTCCCATACCATTGCGGCTTCAGGGATTCAGGCTCGGAGTCGTCTTACGGTACCAGAAAAAGAGAGAAGGTCAAGGAGACGGGAAAACCTGCGTAGCAATGCCCCCCCTTGGGGGAGCATGTCTGGGTCACCAGAGACAGGAGAAACTAGGAAGGATCGACACATTCATAGTCGAAAGCAATTTGCCCTACGGTAGGCGAAACACCGATTACTTTGGAGTAGAGTCGCACTTCGAGTTCAATGTAGTGTCCCTGCGGCAGGGTATCGGGGATATCTTTCGGCGAGACATCGTCCGGCACTTCGACGAGGATCTGCCATGGCTGGAAGGGAAGTTGAGCGAGATCATCGCTCGTTCTGGCGCGGATGATAACCCGCGTATCGGCTGGAACAGATGCCTTCCAGTATATCTTCTGCCAATCGGTTGAAAGTGATGATGCGCAGATCTCGAAGGTATGCCGGAACCACCCCTCTTTCGAGGCGAACTTTTTGAGGTTGTACCCTATCATGTCGCTGTAGACATAGGGCCCGTTCCCAACCGGAATGATTTTCTTATCGGCCTCGACGACGACAGGGGTTGCACCCGAGCGATCAATCTTGAGGTAGGTGACATAGCCCTGACCACCACCGCAGCGCGACATACCCCAGACATCTCCTTTGAAGTCAACACCGACCCCCGTACCTTGGAAGGGAATAGTGACACCATCACCGAGGAAGTAGGGACCATGTACCGAAGAAGGACTGGGAAAGGTGTAGCCATCTATCATGTAGATGCGGGAACCAAGGCCATCTGCCTCATCGGTCGAAATAGACCATGTGTATCCGTCATCATCGGCTGCAATACCGCGGAATCCGTGGACAGTCGAGAGGCGAAGAGATGTCCATGTTCCTTGGTCAGCAAGCGGCGAAGAATCAGGGGTATAACGATGCACAAAACCATCGAGAAAGGATGTAACCCAGATAGAACCCCAACGGTCTATCGCAATACCATAGTAGCCGGCAAACCCATCATAATAAGGAACATCAGGGACATAGTGGATATGCTCTGACGGATCATTGATATCAAACCACGCGATACCACCGGTGACAGGAGTTTGCCACTCAGGAATATACCGGCACGAGACCCAGTTACGCCCGTACTTGTCAAGCACATACCCATACGGGCGGCACGTTTGGTTTGTTTCGCTGACCATCGAGAAGATATCAATGATGTCACCGGTATTGCCATTAAGACGATAGGAGAACGGGTCACCGAGATAACAGCCGATCATCACGTGCCCTGTGTACTCGAAATTGTTTCCTGTTTCGGGCGTCGCCGCCACACCACGGATACCGCCGCACGCATAGGGACTTTTCAGATCAGTTTCATTGAAAGCACGCACCCAGACCACACACTCATCAGTCGAACGGCCATCAGCATCGCGGGGAAGCACATCGCTAGGACCCGTTGACGTTTGAATAACGTTATCCCCGTTACGGTCCACACAGTATTCAAGGTGACCTGCAATCTTAGTTACGGTGCCGTCACCGCGTGCTCCCACAAAGACATTGCCGGCAAGGTCAACGCTCGTCCGTGAAGGATCAGATGCCGCAGAAAGTCCCACATGGTAGCGCGCCACTTCGATCTTCTCGAAAGTATCTATCTTCGACATGGTGCCGTCAATGGAATTGGGAACCCAAAGGTATCGCAGAAGTGTCTGTACTGTCTCTGAACCATTGTCGAGTTCGAGTTCGCCGTTTTCGTTGACCTTCACATTGTCGGCGTTCGATGACCCTTGGTCATAACCGTTCTCGGTACCCGGCCCCATGCCGGCATGCCCCACATCGCTGTCAGTGATAAGGGTCTGATCGTTGTTACCATTGGCATCGCTTGTCTCGTCGTGTTCACCGACAATCTCATCGTTTCCCTCATCGGGTATCCCATCGTTGTCTTCTGCCAAGTCGTTCCCCGGTAACATAGTATCTTTGTCCCCATTTCCGCCGATATCGGTTCCTAATCCCTCCTCGTCCAAGGCATGCCTGGTCCCCTCGGAGCAGGCAATAACGAACAAAAAGAAAAGAACAAGCGATGTTACTTCTTTCCGCATGACCTCCCCCTGAACACACGGTATTGTGTATATCTTGTACCACAATATGGCGCAATGTAAAGAATTATCCGTTACTAATGAACCAACAAAACACTGTTGCAGTACTGTGGCTCGATAAGGCACCATGGCTTGCAGCCGAGGTTCGGCAGGTGTATTGGGGGGATACACCCTCGCCCACTAAAATCGTTTTCTGTGCGAAAAAGGGGCTCTACTTCCTGCCTTGTCTGATAATAGAGCGATATGTCTTAGACCCCCCCAGCGTACTTTCATCCTCAGCGGGTGTATGAGGAAAAAGCCTGAGAACAGCCGCACCGAAGAGCCCGGGTCCCGTACCAACGAGCGTCTCCATGTCGGGTGCGTATATCTTTGCATCGCTCAGAGCACAGGAAGGAGAGCGGCTCTTGAGGATAAATCCATCAACCCGCGCCGGGTCGAGCGCAGCAAGAAACGACTCACAGAAGTGTTCCATCTCCTCGGTCAAATCGCGGTGTGTTACTGTTTGCATCATGCGCACCCGCCCTCCATCCGCCACGAGCCGAATCGGATGTCGCGGCACACCAAGACCGATCGCTATCTCAGGACACACAAAACGGACATCAGCAAGGCAAAGAATATCGGCGAGCGCCGGACAAGAAAGCATCTCTCCATCGTAGCGACACCGGTTGGAACCAAGACAGGCGCTGACAATGAGATGCGGCTTGGAAATCACGATTTCACCCCAGCGCCACATCGAGAACCATCATCACCGCAAAGCCAAGGAGTGTTGCAAGCGTAACGCAATTTGCCCTCGATACACATCTCCCTCGCCACAACTCTCTTCTTATGGCACTCCCGCCCCTGTAAGTCGTACCCATTCCTTTTCACCAAACAAATCAAGACAAGATCGCCGCTGAGAACGACAGATACACGTCAATGCAACCTGGTTCTACCATCACAGCATCTCACATTCCCCGGCATTTTTACTCAGGTACGATAATCTTCGATAAACTTACTCTGTTTCTGGTATCCCAGGCAATAGCGGTTGATGGGACATTCGGTACAGCGCGGCTGGCTATGGTTGTAACAAAATTGCGTGCCAATAGCGATAAGTCCGTCATCGAAATTAGCGACAGTGAGGCGCTCCTTTTCGAAAACGCTCCATAGGTAAGCATGCTGTATACGTTGAATTTCGATTTTGCGGGGTGGATGGCGATGAGATCGCAGATGCTCGGTACAGATTTTTCCGTACATGCGATGCAAATCGGAAGACAGGTCAATCTCGGATCTCATGCCCCGGAGGTTGGTCACACGAAGATACGTTTTCCTGCCCTTGCCCGCCCCGGGACGTAAAACACCTGCACTTTGATAGGCAAGTTCACTTGCCCAGTTCAATAGATAACCAGTTCGCCATAGCACCCTCCCAGCATTAGAGTCGTAAGGGACCTCGTAAGAAAAATCGTCCCATCCACTCCCCACGCGACGCGTTAGATGAAAAAGGGAAACCAGCCATTTCCCAAAGAGGTGCGCTGCCTTATTGCCGATAGCTTTCCCCAACCCATACCGAGGATGCTCTTTGAGATGGATGGTCATCTGTTCAGTGGAGGGATACCCTTCTAGATAGTCCAACAAAAGCGTTGAAGACGGTTCATTTCCTCTCCTACATACGTCTTTCTCCAAGAGATAAGGCAAGGCCAAGGGAACACCCCAACGAAAGACAGCATAGCCAAGCACCTGACGAGCGTTATCCATGAATAGATTATAACGATTGGCATTTGAGTGATTTTCTTTTGCCCAAAGAGCAGCCCGTACTTTTTTCACAGCCTGGTGTTGAGTCAAAATTTCGTCAATAGATAAGCCGATCTCCTGAAAAAAGAGCAAGGGCTTGTGCAAAAATCGAACTTCACGCTGGTACAATTTATTGGTCACTTGAATAAGCATCTGACGTAACCCTATGATGTCCGGCCCCTGGTCAAGAACGGCGTTGAGTAACAGAAAGCGAGTAATGGCTTCGCGGCGGGTGAGAGCCCCATCCCTCTGATCAAGCACATCGTGCCGGAGGTGCCCCTTTTCATCAAAATAGTGCTGAAACGGCTCGACCAAGTGAAGCGCCGGCATAGACGGGATTTCCCGTCCAACCCGTGCAATGGAGAGAATAAGATCGAGTGGATTGATATTCACTTACTTCGAATTTCAAAGAGAACAGGTTGGTGGATAACTGACTTTACTTTGGATCGCGCTGGCACGTCAATGGAAACTTTCTCGAAAACAGCGACGAGCTGCTCAGATCGGATAGAAAGTGGTTCTTCGATGCGCTGTCGCGCAAGAGCAACATACTTTGGAATAATCTCATAGCCAACATAGCGTCTCCCTAGATGGTACGCGACCTTCAAAGTTTGACCCGAACCGACAAAAGGATCGAGGACGAGGTCGCCAGGATAGGAATAAAGGCAAATCAAGCGATAGGGAATCTCTTCAGGGAAAGGGGCAGGGTGCTCGATGATGTTGGGCGGAACGGGAGCAATGTGCCACAGATTGTTGGCAATGTCCATGGTAAAGAGACGATCGATCGGATAACGTGCCGCTTCCTTTTCTTTTTTGCTACGCTTCTCATACAGGCGCGGACCATTCTTACGAAAAATCAGGATGTATTCATTCATGATGTTGGGGTAGAAGTAGCCAGGATAGGGTTTTTGAATGCTTACTCCCGCGCGCTTGACCCCAGCAGTGCACTTGTGCCAGATAATGTCTTGGTGAAATTCCCAGCCGATCCTAATTAGGCATGGAACGATATCGAACGGCACAGGATAGAGTTTCCCTTCCAGGAGGACAGTTCCTATCACAACAGCACAAAAGCCACCCGGTTTCGTCACCCGTTCGACCTCACCAAAGATGCGCGTCAACCAATCTAGATAATCGTGATAATCTTTATAGCCGTTAGCATACTGGCGAGTACGGTAATTTTGAGTCTCATTTTCGGCATGGCGATCATAGTCAATGGCATTCCAGTATGGCGGCGACGTGATCGTGAGCGACACTGATTCATTAGCCAATTCAAACATAGACTCACAGGAATGGAGAAAGATCTCATTCATAAACTATACCCGACCGAACAGCCCTCATCAGTGATTTCCCCTGTTGTGGGGGTCCTTTCCTGCTCCACGGAACGCACAGTTAAACTGAGTATCCTCAGTATCCCGAAGGCAAGAAACGTTGTCAAGGTTTTTTCGAGAAGGGAGGTATGACGTTGATATTCCTTAGTGTCAGGTTGAAAAGATATCATCGGGACAAGAAAGCATCTCTCCATCGTAGCGACACCGGTTGGAACCAAGACAGGCGCTGACAATGAGATGCGGCTTGGAAATCACGATTTCACCCCAGCGCCACATCGAGA
>Ga0209101_1002384_pt1 | contig 12440 bp, 14 predicted proteins | sample ConPoolayeCmetaG_FD_185481 | JGI IMG/M metagenome (GOLD analysis project Ga0209101, IMG submission 185481) | Hot spring microbial mat communities from California, USA to study Microbial Dark Matter (Phase II) - Cone Pool mat layer C metaG... ... | reverse complement strand
AAACTAATTTGATAAAGGGCTTTACTTTGCCGAAAAAAGAAGTTTTATTAATTACTAAATTAAATGCTTATCAAAATCGAAAAGGAAGTGTTAAAGGTCAAAAAGATTTAATTGATATTTTAAGTCTTATTTTACTTGAAGAGTTTGATTTTAAATATTTATCAAATTTAATTAAAAAATATCGTTTGGAAAAATATTGGCAAATGCTTGAAAAAATTATTTTGGAAACAAAAGAAATTCCAGAATTAAACTTGAATAAGCATTTTTGGGGAAAAAGAAAAAAACAATTGTTGGAGGAAGTGAGAAGTTTTCAAAACGTATAACGTGGCACGTAAAAGTTGAGCATTAAACATTAAACTTTAAAATTTAAAAAAGAAATAAATAGAAATTAATAGAGATAAGTAGAGATTAAAAAATATATAAAGACAGTCTTTTTTGATTTTTTGTTATACTTTTTTTAATGATATTGATTTCCTTTTTAATCAAGACATTTTTTTATCTTTTTTGTTTTTATCTTTTGTGGTGGGCTTCTGGGAAGATTGTGGCAATTATTGAAAAAGTAGCCAAAAGAATCGGTTTTTCCTCTTTTGCTTTATCCTTTTTTGTTTTGGGAATTTTAACCTCGATTCCTGAGTTTAGTGTCGGAATTAATTCTTTACTTAAAAAAACTCCCGATATTTTTGTTGGTAATTTAATTGGCGCCTCGTTTTATCTTTTTACTTTAGTGATACCGTTGATGGCGATTTTTGGCGGGGGGGTAAAGATGGTTCATGGTTTAACCTACAAAGATATGATTTTTTCTTTACTGGTAGTCTTGGCACCAATTTTTTTGATTGCCGATAATGTTTTGACCCGGACAGAGGGAGTTTTTTTGATTTTAATTTATTTAATTCTTTTTTATTTTATTGAAAAAAAACGTAGTCTTCATGTGTCTTTGCGTGATTTAAGTATTCATCGAATAGTTAATTTTTCTCAAATTGTCATTGAATTTTTGATTTATTTAGCGATAATTTTTGTTTCTAGTAATTTTATTGTTAATCAGACGATTGAGTATGGGAAGATTTTAGGCGTGCCAATTTTTGTTGTTAGTATTGTGATTCTGGCTTTTGGGACAAATTTACCGGAAATTAGTTTGGCGATTCGATCAATTTTTTTAAGAAAAAAAGAGGTGGCTTTGGGTGATTATTTAGGGTCAGCGGCTGCTAATAGTTTAATTTTTGGCGTTTTGACTCTTTTAAATGGCGCCCGAATTCATATTGAAAACTACTCACTGCGGACTCTTCTTATTAATCTTTTTGGTTTAGGGGTTTTTTATCTTTTTTCTCAATCAAAAAAAGAGATCTCGGTAAAAGAAGGAAGAATTTTGCTTCTTATTGCCTTTCTTTTTATTTTGGTTGAGATGTTGTTAAATTAAAAAATGGGCAAAAAATATCAATATAAAAAAATTGTTTTGGGTGGGACATTTGATCATTTTCACAAAGGTCATCAAAAGTTTTTAGAAAAAGCGTTTGTTATTGGGGAAAAAGTTTTGATTGGGATAACAAGTGATAAGATGGTTAAAGATAAATTTTTGGCCGATTCAATTGAGTCTTTTTCTGCAAGAAAAGAAAATGTTTATAAATTTTTAATTAAAAAAAATTGGCAAGATAAAGCGAGGATTATAAAAATTAATGACTTTACTGGTGGGGTTGAAAAATTAAAGAAAGCCGAAGCGATCGTTGTTTCTAAAAATACTTATGCCAATGCTTTAAAAATTAATAATCTTCGAGAAAAAAATGGTTTGAAAAAACTGCGGATTATTGTTGTTCCTGATGTTTTAGCTCAAGATAGAAAAATTATTTCCTCAGAAAGAATAAGAGCAGGGGAGATTGATAGAGATGGGAAAAGTTACTGGTTACGAGTTGCTTGTTGCTTGAAAGATGGTAAAAGATTGGTTCTTCCGGAAAGTTTAAAAGAGGAATTAAGAAAACCTTTGGGTAAAGTGTTTTCTAAGACAAAGGACTTGCTTAATTTTATTAACGAAAAAAAACCAGAGTTTATTTTTAGTGTTGGTGATATTGTTTCTTATCATTTAATAAAAAATAAAATCAACCCTTTGCTTTTAATTTTTGATTGGAAAACAAAAAGGGGTGAGGTGGATGAAGAGGTAAAAAAAATGATTGGGAGTAATTTTTCAAATAAAATCGTTAATCAGCCAGGAACAATAAGTAAAGAGGCTTTTATAACAATAAAAAATTGTGTTGAAAAAATTTTAACAAAAAAAGAAAAACAGAAAGTTTTTATTGAAGGGGAAGAAGACTTATTGGCTTTGCCAGTGATTTTATTTTCTCCTTTAAATTCTTTGATTTTGTATGGTCATTGGCAGCTTGGAGTGGTGGGGGTAGTGAGTGATGAAAAAATGAAAAAAAAGATGATAGGATTATTAAAAAAGTTTGAAAAATAATTTTTTGGCGATGCTGGTTTGAAAAACTACAGGTGGAAAAATAGAAGATTTTTGATACAATTACTATTTTATGATTTTATCTTATGCCGAATCTCCTCTAAAAATTGAAGCGCAAGCTATTGTTGCTGGTTGGGGCCATCTTATTACTGCTGAATGTGTTAGGCAAGGTTTAGGTTTAACTCCTGTTGGTGATAATCTATTATTTCCAACTGATAAATCACTTCAAAGATTTAATTTTTTTGCTTTGCTTCATAAGGCAGCTCAAAAAAGAGATTCGGATAGAAGTATTCCTGAAGATTTAGAGCAAGAAATAGAAAGATCTTTAAACGAATCTTTTCCCAAACCATTAATACCTGTGATTAGAGCAGTTAGACCGATTTTGGAAAGGGTAATGCAGGGTGGCGAAGATCTATCTCAATTAGAAAAAGTCATTAGAGACAATCCAATGTTGTCAATAGGAGTAAATTACTTATTGCGAGAGATAAATTATTTTTTATTTGTCAAGCAAATATCTGATGATTTAATTAGTCAAATGGGTAACAACTGTTTTCCAGTTACTACCCATGGACTTACTTTAGGAAAAAATAGGGGATTAAATATTGTTCTTGATCCAGGATTTGCTTTTAAAGGTACAGAATTTGACCCTCAAAATTTAGTGGCAATGTTGCCTCCAGGAAAAAACCAAATTATTCTTTCGCCCACTGATTTTGAGGCAGAAGTTTTGCGCCAACACTATGGTTTAGAAGCATTTAATATTGGAACAGTTGGTCAGGAAATAGACTCAAACGAAGTAGTATTAAAATGGCAAGATAATCAACCCAGAATTATTTTGGCTTCTACTTCTGGTAATAGTGCTAATCTTGATTCTTTATTAAAAATTAAAAAGGATTATTTATATTATGCAGGAAAAGATAATTATCGATTGGTTATTTTTTTAGGTGAACATCAAGATAGTGTTGATCCAAGAATTTCTCAGATAGCAAATTCAAAAGATGCTGAGATAATATCGATAACTGACGAAGAAGATTTAAGTTCACTTTCTGAAAAAATCGCTAACACTCAAGGAAAACCTTTAGTAGTAAGAACTGCGGATAAATTTCTTACTGCCAAAACAAAATTAATTCTTGAAAGATTAACTCATGTTGAAGCAGTAAAGCCAGGAGAAGCGTCTTTTATGAATCCCCATACTGCGACCTTTAATTATTTTTTAACACCCGCTGGGCCCAATGAACCAATAAATGGTATTTGGTCGGTGGTTGTTTATCGGAGTGGTATTTTTATGCCTAATGAGAGATGGAACGAGTTTTTAGAAGATTTTTTGAGTAAAGGAATATATTTTTTCTTAGATAATCTAAGAGGAGAAGAACTTTTAAGTTTTGCTTCTGCTTATATTTATCAAATAAAAGAGAGAATGGAGGTTTTAAGAAGTAAAGATAATTTTTTTGACCAAATGGATAGTTTATTTGAAGATGGTTTTGCTAAAAAGACAGCAGTTGAGGCTTACTGTCGAGCGAGAAATTTATTAGTTCCTTTAAAGATGGCAATACAAGAAGTAATTTCTGAAGGAAATATTTCCGAGGTTAAAGATTTCAGTAAAAAATTAAGAGCAAAATTAAGAGAGATGGTTAAAACCGGAAAAATTGAAGAAATTTTTCAAGAAGAAAGAAGAAAAAAAAGAGAACAAATTTTTTAGCGTTGCATAGCAGACGTTTTAATACGTTTTAATAAGATAAAGATACTTCGGTTGGGGTATAATTTTAGTTAATTTTTATGAGTAGTTCTATTGAGACAGGCTTATCAACTGATGCTTTAAAAACCGTATTAGGCGAACAGGTCGCTTTCTATTTTTTTCCAGCGGAAGTTGACCATCCTTTAACTGAAAAGGAAATTTTATTGTTGGAGCAAGAACTATTAAAATTAGCTGGATTTGAAAATATGAGAGATTTTCTACAAAATCTATGTTTTAGATAAAAAAAATAAAAGGGATATTTATCGATGGTAGTGGTTTAACAGCAGGTGTTTTTCATAGAAAAGAGGGAATACAACCACAAGCACAAGAAGGAATAACCCTAACAAATCAAACAAATGTAGGAATTAGGGTTTATCTACTTGATCGCCTAATCCAAACTGCTAAAAGTTATAAAGATTTATATGATCAAATAGCCAGGGGTAATTCAACAGTTTCTTATCCTAATGGTGAGTTGAAGTTAGATCATTTTGATGGGAACATGATGAGGAAACGTCAAGCATTGACTTTTCCAATAGCGGACATAGACGAAATTAAAGCGGCAGTAAAAACTGCTGGTGATATATTCCGCTTTGAGGAAACTATGAGAGGAATTTTAAAGAGAGATGGAAGATTTAGAGGAGGACACAATCTCTCATAATTTAGGAATGAAAATCAATATTTTTTATTAATAAAAACTCTTCTTTATATTGAAAAAACAACCTAAAGATGTTAAAATATCCCGTAATAATGAAAAGAGAACAGGGAATCACCACTGTTTCTCCGGGAATAGGCCATGGTAATCCTGCTACGGCTTTGGCTATAGCTCAAGGGCTTAATACTAAGCCTTTAATTTTTGATGGAACTGGTGTTATATGTCTTCGTTTGGCTCATCAAGGAATGACGCAAGTTGAAGGATTAAGTCGTTTATACTCTGAAGGAAGCGAAAAGGCAAGAGGTGGTTTAGGAATGCTAGCGATTGGCTTACTTCAGTTGCATGATTTTCTTAAAAGTGCAGGAATTATTTCTCAACCTTTGTCTCCTTATTCTGATATAGGTATTTTTACTCAAGAGCATCTTTTAGGAGTTTTACCGGCAGAAATTTTAACCTGGTGGTTTCCGCGCGGGGTTTTTCTTTATGTTCCTGATGTTTATCCTAAAGCTTCAGCAGTGGCGATTCTTGAAAGATTAAGAGGGGTGGTTACGCCTTTGGTGTGGAACAGTGACGCTTATGAAGAGATAAAAAGAAAAGGTTTAAATCCTCGGTTGGTGACTCCAGTTTTGCCTTTTGGTCTGATTGAGGAAAAAAAAGCTGGCGAGTTGGATCCATCAAAAGTTGTGGTTAAATCTTCAGGTTCAGGAATACCGGCCTCATTTTTAGAAGCGATAGAAAAATCAAGAAAAGAAGGACAAAAGATGGAGATTTGGTTACCAAAGGTAAAGATAACAGTTAGTGATCAAGGAAGAGAAGAAGAAAACACACCCCAAAATATTGGTGACTATCTTTCTTCTTTTTATCAATCTCTTTTGAATGTTGGGACAATTATCTGTGGGCCATCAGAGATGGTTCAGGTGATAGTAGCTTTAAACAATGCTGGTTGGCAAGGCGAAGTGATTCTTTTACCCCCAAGAGGAAAACATGAAGTAAGAAATAGAGAATGGTTGATTAAGGTGGCCAGAGAGGCAAATTGTGTTGTAGAAGAAGAGGTGGATTTTAACGAAATAAAAGCAACAAGAATTGATTTTAGTGGTCGACCGGGTTGTTTTAGGAATAGGGTAGGTGAAAGATCAATAAACGAGGCGATAGAAGAATTAGCAAACCGAAGATAAGATCTGCACTGTACCCAATTTTTTGATCAACTTGTGTAATAGTTTTTAAATCTTTTTCTAAAGTTAACCGGTGTTGTTTTTAATTTTGTATGAATTCGTTTGTTATTGTAATAATAAATTATTGAATAAATATTTTCAATTAATTCTCCTTCTGTCTTTAAATCTATCAATTATTCCTAATTCAAGCTTTAATGTTGAGAAGAAACTTTCCTAATGGCCATTTTCCCAAGGAGAAGATTTTCTGCTTACTGATATACCCAAATTACTTAACTTTGCAATTTACATAGTTGTCATACTGAACTCGTTTCAGCACCCCAATAATCTAAAATGAGATCCTGACCCTCCGAGTCGGAGGGCAGGATGACAAAAGTTGCAAACCTGAGTTAGTTGGGTATAAAACAAAAAAAGTTTTTATTTACAAAGTAATGCTATCGGTTTTAATTACTAGTATAGTTTTACCACAATTTTTTAAAGAGAACCATTTACGTCTTGACTATTTTAATTATTTTAGCTAAAATAGATAATATGAAAATTACTTATATTTCCTCAACCGATTTAAAAAACAAAACAGCAGAAATTTTAAATTTAGTTAGATTTGGCGGAATTGAGGCGATAATTAAGCGTCACGGTCGTCCTTTAGCTAAGATTTTACCTTTTAAAGCAGAAGAAAAAAAAACTAATTTAAAAGAAAATTTAAAAAGATACTTTGGCGCGATTGCTGATTTTCCTGAAGTTAGTAAAAATCGATATTTTAAAAGAAAAGCGATTAATTTATGAGATATCTTTTAGACACCTCGGTTATTGTCAATCATCTTCGCGGCAAAAAGTCAATAAAGATTGATTTTTTGGAAAACGGATCTGCGGTTTCAATTATCACTCAAGCAGAGCTTTTTTACGGCGCTTATAAATCTTCTAATTCCCTTACTAATTTAAAAAAATTAAAGGCAATGTTTTTGGATTTAGGGATAGAGATAATCACTTTAACTAAGGAAATTATTGAACAATATGCCAAAATTAAAGCCAATTTAGAAAAGCAAGGAAAAAAATTGGATGAATTTGATTTTTTGATCGCGGCAACGGCAATAGAGAGAAATTTAATTTTAGTGAGTGATAATTTATCTCATTTTAAAAGAATTTCATCATTAAAAGTTGTTGATTATTAAAATGAAAAACCCAAAGACTTTAGCGGGGTTGGTTTGAGAAGTTGGAAGTGAAGAAATAGTTAGTTGTGATCTTCTTTTAGATTGATTTTTCGCCAAAATCTGCTAAAATATTCCATAATAATGGGAAAAGAAGAATTTCCATCTTCATTAGTCGCTATTTCTACTGAAGCTTTATCTGGTTTACCATCATGTTTTGAGGGTAGACTTGTACCCCCAGCTGTTAAAAAAGAATTAGTCGTGGCTTCGCCTGAGGAGATTGGTGATGATGTTGATTGGGAGAGAATTTCTGGAGTTCATTATAGAACGGAGAAAAAAGAAAATTTCTTTCAAGACTGTGAGATGATAATGGCAAAGGTAGTTGGAAAAGCTAAATATGTAACGATTCATTTGGAAAATTTACGGAAATTATCATCAGAAAACTTAGAAGAAAAGCTTATAGAATTGAATGAAAGAGCCCAAGACGCTGGCGTTTTTCTTCTTTTGGAAAATGTAACCCCATTAGTTGATGATACGGATTTGGGCTCTGAGTTTCGGTCGGTTTTTGCGTTTGAAAAAAAGCATGGTGAGGTATTAAATAGATTACAAAACATTGGATATTGTTTGGATATTGCTCATTTAGGATTGGCTGAACCCCACGTTTTAAGAGTTTGGGAGAGAGTTTTTGAAAGTAGATTGAGTGGTGTTAAGAATTTATCACAGATTTTATCTGATGAGGAATTAGAAATTTGGGAGCTAACCCAATCAGTAATTAGCCGAACAAAAACAATCCACTGGAGTCGAGCAAGAGAGAGAAGAAAACCAGTTGACCAAGGAGTAATTTTTAGGACCGCGCGCTTCTTGGCTCAAAGTTTTCCTCAAGGAATGTTGGGGTCAATATCAGAAAGGATTCATAATCTTTACACTAAAGCTGAAAATGTCTCTGGTGCCCATCTTTCTTTAATTTCTAATCCTAATATGTTTTCAATGATTTTAGCAGTATTGGAAGAGTTAAACTGGCAAGGAGAGATAGTGCTTGAATCACCTATTCGTTTTAAAATAATCCCCAAACCAATAAGAGAAGGAAGGATCGATACGATGAATGAATTTTACGCCTTACAAGAATGGAATTATGGTGTGAGAAAAAGAATTTTAGAAAAAACTTTTAGAGAAAACAGAATTTTTAGCAATGATTTAACAGATCTTCTTTCTTTTCCTTTTCCGGAAGGTTTAGAATCTCTTTCGCCAAAGTTTTTCCCCCTATTGCTAAGAATTTTTCCTTTGTTAGTTGAGACTTATCCTTTAGATGTAAGACGAAAGGTAAATAAAGGTTTATATCTTCGTCATCCTTTGCAGGCAGGAGTTTGGGGTGATCAGTTGTTTGAGGAATGGGTAAGAAGAGGATTTTTAAAAGAAAACGATCGTGAAGTTTTTTATGCGGCAACCTATCTTCATGATGCCTTAGAAATAAGAGCGATAAATAGACAAGATTTTAAGAGAAGATTAGAAGATTTATATGGTAAGGAAAGAGCTAAAAGAGTTATTAATGCAGTTTTAGTTTTAACCCCAGAAATAGAATCAAAACCAAGTTCTTCCAAAGAATATCAAGAGCAAAAAAGAAGAGACTTTCAAATGGCAATAAGGGAGTGGCAATTAGGGGACAAGGTGCCATTATTGGTAAAGATAAACGATATGTTGGCGCTTTTGGATGAAACGATTGATGATTTAAGAAATGGAAGAGAAAATGGACAGATGAGACCGTTACTTCATCGATACTTGGTTTGGAAAGAAAGAATTGGGATTATTTCTAATCTTTTAGGTAAAAAAAGCCCCGTAGTTTCCTTGTTAAGAGAGAGATTGAGCACGATTGAGGATGATTTGAAGTGGAACTTAAATGAAAGGATAAACCTATCTCAAGAAGCCCGTGTTTTAATCGAAAAAATGAGAGAAGAAAGAGGATTTAGTTTTCAGTGGAGGGGGAGTGTGGGTTTTCGTTGTGTCGATGGAATAGTAGTAATAAATGATAAGGCTTGCTTGGTAAAAAGAGTTAATGGAAACACAGTTGAGATGATTTTTTTGGATGATTTAGCCGAATGGATTAAGAATAATTATTCAGAAGAATCAGTGCCACCATTGATAATATTATGTAGAGAAAGAGGAAAGTGGACGAATATACCATTTTCCCAGCGTGTTATGAGAGGAGATATAGAAATCGATGAATCTTCATTTTTTGGCAAAAGACTTTCGGCTATTGCTTTAGATAGTGGTGATTTATCTTTTCCGGCTTAAACCTTCCAATCACTTTTCCCATCACCACCTGATTTATCCCAAAATAAGAGATTTTGCGAAAGCCTTCTTTTTCAAAACCGCATTTTTCGTAAAAAGAAGCGACTAAAGGGTAGGCGGCAACTTCCATTTTATGACAGCCTTGATTTTTGGCAAGTTTTTCCCATTCAAAAACAAGCGCTTTACCAACCCCTTTTCCTTGTTGATTTTTTGCCACAGCTAACCAGCGTAAAAAAGAAACGCCGCCATAAGGTTCATCAATCATTGCAAATCCCAAAGATTCTTTTTCTTGATAAGCGACTAAGATTGTTCGATAACCATTTTTTAATTGATAATAAAGATTTTGCTGGGTGTAGATTTTAGTTAAAAAGTAATCAATTACCTTTGGATGATAAAAAGCAAAGTTCTCCCGCATTAGTTTTTCAAAAAAAGGAAAAAAATTAGTGATGTCTTCTAGTTTTAGAGAGATGATAGTCATAAAAATAATTATACAAAAACTCTTGACTAATTGCCTTAAAAGTATTATTCTTAATTTATATACAAATTTGTATAAAAAAATGGAACCAAATTTAGTAATGAATTTAGCTAAAAAGATGGGTGTTTCAGTGGTTGAGATCGCAAGAGAAGAGATTGAAGTTTTTCTTTTAAATGAGTTGGCAAAAACTAATCTTAGTCAAAAAATTGTTTTTAAAGGGGGGACGGCTTTGCGCTTAGTTTATGGTTCGCCGCGCTTTTCCCAAGATCTTGATTTTTCTGTGATTGGTACAATTAGTTTTTCTTCTTTTAGAAAACTTTTAAATAATATTGTTAGGCAAAGAAAAGAGTTAAAAATAAAAGATATTTATGACAAAAGAGAGACGATTTTTGCTTTGATTGGGGTAAATTTAGAGTTTCTGAAACAATCTTTTTCCATAAAAATCGAACTTTCTAAAAAAAAGTATGACCTCAAGAAAAACGATTATTTTCTTCGCGGGATTTCTTCGTCAGTATCTCCTTTGACGCCTTTGGTTTATGTATATTCTTTAGAAAGAATTCTTTACGAAAAAAAATTAGCTTTAAAAACAAGAGGTGCGCCGCGTGACTTTTTTGACTGCTGGTGGATGGCGGAAAAGCTAGGAAAAAAGATAGATTTTCTAAAGCCAAAGATGAAAAGAAGTCAGTTTGTTGGTGAGATTAATCAACTTTTACCTTCTTATCTTAAAAATTGGGCCGTTGATTTTTGGAAGAAATATGAATGAGTTAAAAATCATTGAAAAAATTCGTCAGTTTCCAAAACAAGTTTTTACTGTTTCTGATTTAGAAAAGATATTGGCGGTTTCTAAAAAAAGTCTGCCAACGGTTATTTCCCGATTAAAAAAAAGAGGGGTTTTAAATCAAGTGGGGCGAGGGTATTATGGCGCTTATGGAGAGGTTATTGTTCCGGAAAACGTTGCCTGTCAGATATATTATCCTTCATACTTATCTTTAAAAACAGTGTTAAGTAAGGTTGGGGTGATTAATCAGATTCCCCGCGAAATTTATTTAGTCACCCCAAGAAAAACCCACAAAACAAAAATCGCTGGAGTTTCGGTAATTTATCGTCAGATAAAAGAAGAGCTTTTTTTTGGTTATTTTTTAAAAGATAGAAACTTGATTGCTTATCCGGAAAAAGCCTTCCTTGATCTTTTATACTTTTCTTGGCGCGGCATTGAAACAGTTAATTTTTCCGAAGTTGATTGTTTTTATTTAAATAAAAAAAGGTTGGAAAGGTGGGGGAGGAGGTATCCGAAAGGAGTAAGAGAGATTATTGAAAGAATATAAAGCATTATTTCAACGTTGTTGGTGAACTACTCGTCTTTGCTATATGCACGAGCAAATCTTTCTGCTCTCTTAATAAGGCTAGTTCTAATTGTTTCAATTATCTCTAACGCTCCTACCATCTTTTTTCTTTCATTTACATCTAAATCTGCATCTGCCCTTTTTATATCTATTCTCATTTTTTCACTTAAAATATTAAGGATTAGTACAGCATTTTCCATGAATCCGAATCCACCATACCTCTCCATTGCTATTTCAGCAAGATCTGTTCCTTTTTCTTCTAGCCAATTTCTAAAAGGATTTGTCCTATTTTCATTTGTTTCATTTGCGGCTCCAACATTTTTATCTGGGTTTGTCTGATGGTTTTGTTGAGGTTGGGGTGTTTCACGTATGAGATCACTCATATTTTAAAAATCAAAATTAATAACTTTTCTCATTTTACTTCTTCTTCTTCTTGTCAAAGGATATTTGGTTGAAAATGGTTGAAACTGGTTTTAATTAGTTGAAATCAGTTTAAAATTGTTATTGACTTTTTAGATATTTTCTATTATTATAGAAAAAGACCGTGATAAGTTTTTAAAAAAATAGAAAATATTTATAGTGAGTTAAATCGAACTATGTTAAAAATCGAGTATATCTGGCGCGATCTTTTGGATCGGGTGATTGAGGTGAAAAAGCCAGAGTTTACCATTAGCGAGTTAGCCAAAAAATATCACCTTTCAACTAGTGTAGTAAATCACGCTCTTATTCCTTTACGACAGTTAAATATTGTCAAGATTAATAAATTTTCCTCAAAAGTTATTGATTGGGAAAGACTTTTGTATTTTTGGGCGACCCGAAGAAATTTAAAAAAAGAGATTGTTTATACTACTTTTAGTAATTTACCGGTTTTTGAACGTGAAGGATTTATGCCAGCTGATGTTATCCCGACTGCCTACACTGCCTTTCGCTTTTATTTCAAAAGAATACCGGCGGATTATGATCATGTTTATTTTTATTCAAAAAATCTTAAAACAGTTATAAAACGTTTTCCAAAAAATAAACGTCAGCCAAATATCTTTATTTTAAAGCCTGATCTATATTTAGCAAAAGAAAAAAAATAAGTCTTTCCCAACTTTTTGTTGATTTGTGGAATTTGCCTGAGTGGTATTCAAAAGATTTTTGTCAAGCTACTTTATTAGAAATTAAAAAAAGACTTAACCAATGAGCAATTTCTACC
>Ga0209101_1002383_pt1 | contig 12444 bp, 7 predicted proteins | sample ConPoolayeCmetaG_FD_185481 | JGI IMG/M metagenome (GOLD analysis project Ga0209101, IMG submission 185481) | Hot spring microbial mat communities from California, USA to study Microbial Dark Matter (Phase II) - Cone Pool mat layer C metaG... ... | reverse complement strand
TGGCTGGAACAGGTGCAACGCGTGTTGGAACAGATGACCCTTCAGGTCTCCATCAACGAGTTTCTGGAGAGTCTGCTGACCGATCAGCCCCCCGATGTCCGTCTGGCGTGCGCCATGGTGCTCAAACAGCGACGCGCCGGCGCGGGGAGCGCCGCGGAGCGCCACGCCGGAATGATCGCGGACCTGCTGGCGGATCGGAATTTGGAGGTCCGCCGACGGGCGGTTTGGACCCTCGCCTGCCTGACCGACAAGTCGTTCGGCAGTTTCGGTACCGCGCAGCCGCCGGCCGAGGTCACCGCCGAGGTCCTGATGGAGGCGGTCCAGTGGGTCCGACACCGTCTCGGTAAGGAGATCCGAATCGGCGAGGCTCTGTTGTCGGAGCACAAGCCGTCGCCCCTTCCCGCGCGACGGGAGTACCACCCCGCCCGCGTCGAAGCCCGACGGCTTGTGGAGGGGTTGGCAGGGGCCGACTGGCCCACGGTTCGGGCTCGCTGGCGAGACCTGTCCGAACTTCCACCGGATGCCGCCCCGGTCGTCCGTCGGCTGCTCGAAGGCGACCCTCGAGACCTCCGCGTCCCCGCACGCCTGTTGATCCTGCAGCTCCTGGCGCACTGGCGGGACCGGGACGCGGTCGGGTTCATGGGACGGTTGGAGGGGCTGCTGGACAATCCTCCCTGGATGCCCGCGTGTATCGCGTGCGCGCAAGCCAGCGCGGGCCGGGATACGCAAACGCGCCGGTGGATCGATCTGGCGGCCGGGATCGCACCGTCCTGCCTGACGGAAAAGGACCCCAACAAGGGCTTCACGCCGGAGGACCTCGGCCGGTTAATCGCCCCGCTCGGACGACCCGCACTGACGCTCCTGCGGCAGGATGACCGCTTCCGCCGCGCCGGCAGTGAGTTGGAGCGGGTCTACCACACTACCGTGGACGCCATGATCGCCTACGGTTGGCCCGTGTCGAAATGGCTGGAAGAACTCGGGGGGCGATAAGGCAAGGCAGGCCGCGTCGCCCCTGATGCTCGAAAAGGGATATGCGTAACGGGCAGATTCGTGCAAGAACCGAACACGACACGACGGGGTCGTCGGGCAAGGTTACGGGAGACATCTCGTGTGATCGTTCCCACCAAGCCGCTTGCGATGTCGGTTGCTGCAAGGCTTCGCACCCGAGCCGGCTTGGCGGGACCGCCCCGCGGTACAACACTACGGTCGATCCCGCCGGCCAGGAGGATCTTATCATGTCCCAGGTACGCATAGGTGTGGCCGCTGTACTCGTTGCGGGCTTCGGGGTGTCGGGGGTTGCGGCGGATTGGCCAATCCGCGCCGAACGCGACGCGGCAGCCAAGGCGGCCGGTCTGGGCGAGTCCGCCCCCGATTGGCTCGTCCACTCCGAGACCTACGCTTTTGGATACGGTCCGGACCAGTGGGAGGCGCTGGCCGCCTCGAAAGTGGCCTTCGTCACGCACTGTCCGATCAACCGGGAATACTTCGACCGCGTGCACGCACTGGGCATCCGCGCGTTTCCCTATGTGACCTTCTACCAGGGATTCGCCTCGCAGACCTACGAAGGGGTGAACCTCAAGGACCATCCCGACTTCATCGAGGTGGACCCGCAGGGCAACCTCAAACGGACCGGGTTCTGGGAGTCCGAAGACGCCAAGAACATGTACACCACCTGTCCGGCCGTTCCGGAATATCAGGACGCGATGGTGGCCTGGGTCCGTAAGATCATGGACCTCGGCGCGGACGGAGTCTTCGTAGACAACCTGTGCTCGCGGGTGCCGTGCTTCGGTCCGAAGTTCGGCAAGCACAAGCACCTCGACGACAACCCCAACCGGGCGTTCGCGACGCTCCTCAAACGGGTGCGGGAACTCGTCAAGCAGTACAAGCCGGACGGGGCGGTCCTGGGCAACTCCGCCAGTCCGTTGTCGCTGCCCCGCGAGTTCTGGCCCTACCTCGACGCGGAGATGCTCGAGTCCTACATCTGCACCTGGGTTTCCACGGACCGCTGGTTCGACTGGCGGTCCCACTGGCACGACCAGGGTGTCAAGCTCCAGCCGTTCGTCCGCGCCGGAAAGCAGATTCAGGCACTGAGCTACCTGGGGCACACGCCCTATGGGGTTCGGGAGGACGCCTTTTTCTGCTACGCCTCGGCACGGCTTGCCGGGTTTGTGTGGAACGGCGGCCGGCCGCTCTCCGACCCCGACACGGCCATCCTCTACCAGATCCGGCTGGGCCCGCCCCTCGGACCCGAGCGGGAGCAGAACGGCATCTACTACCGCCTCTTCGATCGTGGTCTCGTCGCCGTCAACCCCGACAAGCAGAAATCCGGTGCGATCACGATCGCACCGCCGATCCCCACCCCGATCTTGTACGACCTGTTCGGGAACCGCGCGGAACATTGGAACAGCTACGGGCCGACCGGGGACAGCCTGGAATCGCGTTCGCCGCGTTCGGGCGTCCGATGCGTCAGGTGCGTCAACGCCACGGCGTCCGACGCGGGTGGCGTCTCGCAGGGTGTCGTGTTGAATCAGTCGGAACCGCGTTCCCTGGTTGCGAGCGGCTGGAGCAAAGCCGACAAGGTCTCCGGCGAGTCGAACAGCGGCTATGCCATCTACGTCGACCTCGTCTACAACGACGGCACCCCGCTGTATGGCCAGGTCGCGACGTTCTCCTGCGGATCGCACGATTGGGAGCACCGTTCCGTGACGATCCAGCCGGCCAAGCCGGTCAAGTCGCTGCGGTTGTACGCCCTCTTTCGCGGGCACGCGGGCACGGTGTGGTTCGACGACGTCTCGCTGTGCGAGGTCGTCGGAGGCTCGACCGGGCCCAATCTGCTGAGAAACGGCGGGTTCGAGGAGGTCGCACGGACCGGGCACGTGATCGACACGAGCACGACCGGCGGGCAGTTGAGGATCCCGCCCTACTCGGGGCGGGTGTATCTCTACGCCTGCACGGGTGAGAGCGACCTGACCAAACCCGGACCGAAGTTGACCGTCGTCACCGAGCCGGCCCTGGGCGAAGTCCGCTTCCGCGTAGACGGGTTCGATTACTGGACCCACAGCGGGCGATGGACGACCGAGTACACGCTCGGACCGGACTTCGGCAAGTTTCACATCACCTTCGACGCACCCGGCAAGCACACGGTCGAGATCGTCGATGTCGTACCGGCGGACATGAAGACGCCGGCCGGTTACGGCAGCGGAGAACGCCTCGGTCGGTTCATGGACCCCTCGCAGCCGACGAAGCCCAGCGGCGGCAAGAAGTTCCGCTTCCGGGAATGGTCCGGAGCGGGCAGGGGGCGCGAGCACCGGGTGGAGGTCGAGGTGATTCAGAACACCACGCTGAGCGCACGGTTCGACGTGGAGGCATCGAGCAAGCCGAGCCCCTGACTCTTACTCGTCTGCCGTCGTGGAGGGAAGGGGCGGACCTTCGTCCACGTCCGTGGTCATGGCCCCGACGGCCGATACGCCATGCCTGCTGATCTCCTGCTCCAGGTGTTTGGCCAGGTGGCTGTGGCGCCGGCTGTAGCTGAAGTAAATGGCGAACCCGGCGAACAACCAAATCCCCAGTCGCAGCCAGTTCTCGGAAGGCAACGACAACATCAGCAACAGGCAGAGGCCGATTCCCAGGATCGGCACCAGCGGGACGAAGGGGGCTCGGAAGGGACGGTCGGCGTTCGGGTGGGTCTTTCGCATGACGAGCACCGCGCCGCAGACGATCACGAAGGCCAGCAGCGTGCCGATGTTGACGAGTTCGGCCAGGATGCGGAGTGGCAGGAACGCCGCGAGCAAGCCGACCACAACGCCGGTCAGGATCGTCGATTTCCAGGGCGTCCTGAACCGCGGATGGACCGCACCGAAGAAGCTGGTGGGTAACAGACCGTCGCGCGACATCGCCAACAGAACGCGAGGTTGGCTGAGCATGAGCACGAGGAGAACGGATGTGATGCCCGCCAGTGCCCCAAGCGAAACGAGAAACTGGGCCCACGGCAACCCGACCTGTTTGAACGCGTCGGACACCGGGGCGTTAATGTTCAGCTTGTCGTAGCGAACCATCCCCGTCAGGACGGCCGCCACCCCGATGTACAGAAACGTACACAGGACCAGCGAGACGATGATCCCGATCGGGACGTCCCGCCGCGGATTGCGGGCCTCCTCGGCGTGGGTCGATACCGAATCGAAGCCGATATAGGCGAAGAAGATCACTGCGGCACCCGCCAGCATCCCGAGAGGCTCGCCGCCCTGTCCGCTCTGCCCCAGCAGGGTCTTGCCGAGGAAGCTCACGCCGGTCATGCCGTACGGCGCAAAGGGAGACCAGTTCGTGGGATCCACGTAAAAGGCCCCGACGACGATGACGAGCAGCACGATGGCCACCTTGATGATCACCATGATCGCATTGAAACCGGCGCTCTCGCGAATGCCGATGACGAGGATCACGGTCATGACCGCCGCGACGACGAGGGCCGGAAGGTCGGCGACGCTGCCGGTCCTGTAGAATAAACCCGTCTTGGGATTGAAATCGAAGGGCGCGATCGTCAGGACGTAGGGCAGCTTCAGACCGAACATTCCAATGAAGTCCTGAAAGTAGTGCGACCATCCATGGGCGACGGTGGCCGATGCCACGCCGTACTCCAGGATCAGATCCCACCCGATGATCCACGCGAGGAATTCGCCCAGGGTCGCATAGGCGTAGGTATAGGCCGACCCGGCCACGGGGATCATCGAGGCGAACTCCGCATAGCAGAGGGCGGCGAAGATGCAGGCGATGCCGGCGACCACAAAGGAGAGCATCAGCGCCGGTCCCGTCTTGTCATGGGCGGCGATACCGGTCAGGACGAAGATGCCCGTACCGATGATGCAGCCCACCCCGAGGCTGGTGAGCTGAACCGGACCGAGCACGCGGCGCAAGCGGTGCTCACCCGCCATCTCGTCCAGCAGCACCTGGAGAGGCTTCTTGGCAAAGAGCCGCTTCATGGCGGGGCATCATGACAACAGAAACAACGGCTTGCAAGTCCGGTCTGCCAAAGCGATGATGCAACGGTGTGCCCCGTTTTCCTCGGGGGACCCATCCATTTTTGAGGAGGAACACGAGATGAAAGCGATCAGACATTCCATCGCCGCTCTTGCGACCGTCATCGGCTTCGTGGGCGCTGCGGACGTCTCGTCAGCCGAAGAAACGGCGCCCAAGAAGCTCAAGGTCGTCTACTGGACCGGGGGGGTGGCCCACGACTACGAACAGATCGGGCCGATCCTCGTCGAGGCCCTACCCAAGCTCCTGCCCGCGGACATCAAGGTCTGCAAGGATGCAAGCTTCCTCGACGCGCCCGATGCCAAGCAACTCGACGTGATCCTGATGAACCACTGCTACGAGGACGACAAGGGCGTGCTGACGGAGTCGCAGAAACAGGCCCTGCTCGACCTGGTTCGTGGCGGGGTCGGCGTGGTGGCCATCCACGGCTCGTACTATTCCTTCGTCAAGTGGGACGAATACCACACGTTCTACGGCGCCCGGTTTGTCCGGCACGGCGATGCGAAGGCCGTCATCGTCGTCGCCACGGTCGATAAGAAGCACCCCATCATGAAACCACTGCCCGACGCGTTCGAGGTGGTCAGCGAGCTGTACGAGTCCACGCCCCTGGAGAAGGACTGCCACGTGCTTGCCCGCGCAAGAGAGAAGGGCACGGACAAGGACCACCCCTCGGTCTGGACGCGGATGTACGGCAAGGGCCGCATCGTGACGATACTGGCCGGACATTGGCCCGATTCGTACAAGGTCCCGGACTTCCAGAAGCTCATCGCCCAGTCCGTTCTGTGGGCGGGTCACCGACTTGGACCCAGCCGGGACAAACGGGCCAAGTGACATGCCGGGCGTCTCCCACCGCGATGAACCCTATGGCCCGCGTGGTTAAGCACCGCGGAGTGACCTCGAAAGTCGCATGGGCATCGTGCCCATGAGCAATCACGAGCGAGACGCCCGTGCTTCCGGTAACGCGGATTCACGCACGGTCACATGGGAGACCGGGGCGGGCGGAAGACCTGGTGATGGAAGAACTCTACAAAGCAATCGTCGAGCTGATCGACGCGGGGCGGCACGGCGCCTTGGCCACGGTGATCGCCAAGGAGGGATCGGCCCCTCAGGTTCCCGGCGCCAAGATGCTCGTCCGATGGGATGGATCGTTCGTCGGGACGGTGGGGGGCGGCGCGGCGGAGCACCGGGCCTGTCAGGCGGCAGGGGAGGTTATCCGCACCGGACAAGCCCGGTTGATTACGGTAAATCTGGCCGGTGGACCGGGACCGGGCGACCCACCCTGCGGCGGGCGGTTGACGATCTTCGTCGAGCCGATTCTGCCCCGGGTGTCCCTGCTGATTTTCGGCGCCGGCCACGTGGGCAGGGCGCTGGCCAAACTCGCCCCCGACCTGGGCTTCCGCGTCACGGTGATCGACGAGCGACCGGAATACGCCCGGCTCGAGCGGCTCCCCGGAGCCGATCGGGCGGTGGTCGGCATCGGTCCGGAGATCGCCCATCAGCTCCACGTGGACCAGCAGACGCACATCGTCATCGTGACCCACGGGCACACGCACGACGAAGCCGTCCTCCGCTGGGCCCTCGGCACGCCGGCGGGGTACATCGGCATGATGGCCAGCCGGCGCAAGGTCGGGGTCATCCTGCAAAGCCTGGCCGACAACGGCGTCCCGCGCGAGCAGCTCGAACGGGTTCACACCCCCATCGGGTTGGACATCGGGGCTGTCACCCCGGCGGAGATCGCCGTCAGCATCGCCGCCGAGATGATCCGCCTCCGGCGAGGATCCAAGTGGGGCGGGTAGACCGCCCCCTTCAGAAAACCTCATCGGCCTTCGGGTAGGACCCGAGGACGTGGAGTCCCAGGCAGTGGTGGCGGGCGCGTTGGATGGCCTGGCTCATCTGGGGTTCACTGATGTGCCCCTCGGCTTCGGCGAAGAAGAAGTACTCCCAGTTTCGCTTGCGGCTGGGACGGGATTCGATGAACGTCAGGTTCGTCCCCGATTCCTTGAACGCGATGAGCACGTCGGCCAAGGCGCCCGGTTTGTGGGCCGTGGTGAACGTGATCGCCGTCTTGTCGTCACCGGTCGGACCGGTCAGCCCCCGCCCGATCACCAGAAAACGGGTCACGTTGTTGGGGTTGTCTTCGATGTTGTGTCGAATGATGGGCAACCCATAGATCTCCGCCGCCATCGTATTGCCCAGGGCGGCGCTTCGGGGCTCGCTGGCCGCCATCTCCGCCGCCTTGCTCGTGCTGGCCACCGGGATGCACTTGCCGGTCAGACCCGTCTCGCTCAGCCACTGCTGGCACTGACTGAAGACCTCGGGCTTGGAATAGACGCGTTCGATTTCCTCCAGCGCGCAGCGGGCCAGCAGGTTGTGGTGGATCGCCCGGTTGATTTCGGCCGTGATGGTCACCCGCGTTTCGACGAAAGCGTCGATCGTGTCCGTGATGCCCCCGCCCGTGCTATTCTCGATGGGGACCACGCCGAGGTCGACGTGCTCGCGGCTGACCTCCTCGAACACGCCGCGGATGTGGTTCGCCGGCTGATACTCCACCGACGTGCCGAACTTGCCCGTGGCGGCCAGGTGCGAGTTGCTTCCTTCCGGACCGAGGTAGGCGATCCGAAGGGGCTTCTCCAGCGCAAACGAGGCGCTCATCAGCTCGCGGTAGATCGCTACCAGCGCCCGATCCGGCAGAGGTCCGGTGTTTGCCTCACGAACCCGCTCGAAGACCTGCTGCTCTCGGTCCGGGGCGTAGACGGGCGACTTGTCCCTGGCCTTCAGCTTGCCCACCTCGACCACCACCTGCGCGCGACGGTTCAGCAGCTCGACGATCTGCTTGTCGAGGCGATCGATCTCCGCCCTGAATTCCTCCAGCAGCATGCCTCACCACCTCGCCCCTGCCCGTGATGTGAGCGGGCCAAACTCCCTATAACACCCGCCGCGGCCCAGATCAAGGGCGCAGACCGGCGAAGCGCGGAGGCGCCCGCTGGAAGAAAAAAAACGCAGAATTCGCTGGACTCCGGTCGGGCTGCAGGCCTATCACTACGTGGAAAGTAAACGCACAAGACTTCTCCCAAGACAAAAAACCTCCTACTCCCTCTGAAGGGCCCGCCCCTCCGGGCCCTTTCGCTTGCGCGGGACGTTTCCGATCGGGGTCACGAGACCGTACGGAGCGCAAAAGAAACGGCGCACCCGCCGATCGGGGCGACTCCCCGGAACTCGCCCCGATCGACGGAGGCGTCGTTTTATAAACAAACCCGGCGCGTCGACGGGAAACGCCGTCGGCCGCTCGTCACGTGCCGACCCCCTATGGGCTGGTGAGCTCCAACGTGTCCAGCACGGTGTTCACATCGCTCAGTGCGGCCGAACGAATCCGCTCGTCGGTCACCGCGTAGACGTGCTCACCGATGAAGACGCCGCGCGTCCAATTGCTGTAATAGTACCACTCCGGTTGCTCGCCGTTGTCCGGGCGGGTGGATATCCGCCCCTGCTCCTCGAAGCCCTGCTCGACCGTCACGCGATAGACGTACAGGCCCGAGAAGGTGTGTTGCCCATACGTCGGTCCACCGGTCCCGCCTTCGTACAAGTCGATCGGGATGGCCAGCAGGTCTTTCGGCTTGTAGAAGTTGAAGGCCTTGTGATTGTGCAAGGCCTCGGACTCGGTCCCCCGGCCGCCGATGATCTTCTTGTGCAGGAGTTGCGGGTTCGCAAAATTCGTCACGTCAAAGATGCTGAGCTGCACGCCCTGATACCAGGCGAAGCCGCCGGCCTCCTCGGCATCCTTGCCGATGGTCAACAGGTGGTTCTCGTCGAGAAGGTGGATGTAGTCGCTGTAACCGGGTACCTTCAGTTCACCGACGACCTCGGGGTGGCACGGATCGGACAAATCCAGGGTAAACAACGGGTCGATCTTCTGGAAGGTCACGAGGAATCCCCGCGGACCGATGAACCGCGCCGAGTAGATCTGCTCACCCGGGGCGATGTTCCGGACCTCGCCGACGGTTTGAAGACCGGTCGCCCCTTGACCCAACACGAAGACGTTGTTGCTTGAGCTGCTTCCGCCGCGGCTGACCTGCCCGATCGTCGTGGCGATGCGCAGGTACCCGTTGTGCTCACCCAGGGAGAACTGATTGAGCGGTCGGCCGGGAACCGAACCGCTGGCCTGGTATTCGGGGCCGTCATCGGTCAGGCTGAACTTGTGGATGACCGTCTGCTCCGTGGTGCCCTCCGTGTATCCCCAATCCGTGTCCGTCAGGTACAGGGCTTGGGTCGAGGCGTAGATCACGCCGGGATCGGCGGTCAATCCCACCGATTTGATCGGCGCGTTCGGGTCGGTCGTATTGATGGTGGCCACGGTGATCAGACCGTATCCGTCCGGGTCCGCCGGGCGATAGAAATCGGACCAGTCCGCCACCAGCCCCGAGGCCACCGTGGTCCCCTCACGGCTGACGACTTTGAACGTCGGCAGGATTTCCTCCAACGGGGTCGCAAGGATCTCCACCGGAGCGGGCAGGTTGGGGACGATCGTCATCACCAAATGGAGCCGCCCGTCAATCATCCGCGAGTCCACCAGGTTCCCCTCCAGCCGATAGACCTTGACCACGGTGGGGGCCGCCCGGTCGGTCACGTCGATCAGCGTCACGATGACCTCGTTGGTGGTGTCCGAATCGGTGGAACTCTGGGCACTGGCCAGAACCCGCGGCCCGTATCCGTCGTACCATTGCCACGTCTGGCTGATGGCCACCAACAGGTCGCCGAGGAGGTAGAGGTTTTGAGGCAATCCTTCGATGTCCAGGCGGCTGACCTCCTCCAGGGCATCGGGAGGACGCACCTTCGCGATTCGAAGACCGCTCCCTTTGAGGAGGTAGACGTGGTTCGCGTCGTTCTTCATTACGTCGCTTTCGTCGACGCCCTCCTCCTGCAGATTGGTCGTGGAGTAGTCCTCCGTACCGTCGCCGCCGAGCTCCCCGCTCGGCTGATCAGAGCGGGACCCCGAATTGGTCAGGGCGGACACCGTGCCGCCCACGAAGGGAAGCAGGAAGAGATCCTCCCAACCGGTGACGGACGTGTTCCGGGCGCGATACTGGTCGGCAAGGTACTGCTTGAGCTCTGCGGCCGACTTGAACCGGTACAACGCCGCCGCACCCGTCTTGTGGGTGAGCAAGTTGCTCCAAGACCACAGGAGATTGCACCCGGATGCCAACAGACCCATCGACAGCAGAATGACGTATACCCTCGTCTTCATGGAGGAAGCCTCCCTCAGCCCGTTGGATTGGGATCTCGTATTGGAGCCGGTCGAAGCCGTTCGACCAAGGAGCGCGGACCCCTCTTTCTGGTGCGCACGCCACACTCTCCCGCCGCGCCATGTCCGCGCTCAATTATAGACACAGTATCGGACGGCGGCGCAAGGATTCCAAAAAAGTGCTGATTTCCGGATATTGTGGATGGGGACCACCTGGCTCTGAACCGCCGCCATACGATCGATCGGGCTGGCGGAGCTGGAGGTTGGCGGGGAAACGATCCGGCGGGTTCCCCGCAGCGGCCGCGACGCTCGACGCGTCGTGCCGGCCCTGGACATCTCGGGCCTTCTTAAGGCATGGTTCAAAAACGGGGACAGGCACCTCGCCGGAACCCGTTTTCTCTCCCAGCGAATGAAGGGGGGCCGGTCCCCTTGCCAAGCGGCTGCACCTCGGTCATACATCGGGTCGGGATGACCCGCCCGAGGACGTTTTTTGAGGAGCGACTCGAATGAGCCGACGTGAAATTGTGGCATGGTTCAAAAACGGGGACAGGCACCTCGCCGGAACCCGTTTTCTGGGTCGTAGTCGAGGGTTGGCTCGGAGCCAGTCCCCGTTTTTGAACCATGCCGAAATGGTCTTGGCCGCCATGATGACGTTGAGCATCTTGCAAGGGATCGTGATGGCCCAATCCGCTCCGGCCGCCGCCGGGCCGCGGAAAGCGGTCAAACCGCGCCGCGTGCTCTTCAACTGCGACGGGTGCAGCGTCCGGATCGACAACAACGACACGCACGACTTGAACGTATGGATCCACCAGCTCTTTACCGGCCTGGACCCCAACCACGTCGGAGCGCTCCTCTGGTGCGACGGCTCCGGCGGGAACACGGCCCTGTACGACTCGAAGGTGCTCGAGCTCGACGGTGCGCGAATCGGCAAGCCCGACCCGTGGGTCTCCAAGTGGATCCAGGAGGGCAACGACCCGCCGAAGGTGGTCATCCGAGAAGCGCGCAAACGCGGCCTGGACGTGTTCTATTCCTTCCGCATCAACGACATCCACGACGCGTTCACGCCCAACGAACTCCCGACCTTCAAGGTCCAACATCCGGACTGGCAGATCGGCCCGGGGCATCCGTACGGCTACCCCACCGCGCTCAACTTCGCCGTGCCCGAGGTCCGCGATTTGAAACGCCGGACGATCGAGGAGATCTTCGCCAAGTACGACTTTGACGGGTTGGAGATCGACTTTCTGCGTGGTCCGCCCTTCTTCCTGCCGGGCAAGGAGATCGAGAACGCGCACCTCCTGACGGAATTTCTCCGGGGCATTCGCTTGATGCTTGACGCCAGGGCCGCACAACGGGGCCGGCGGATCGAACTGGCTGCGCGAGTCGACGAGACCCTCGAAGCCTGTCGCCTGGATGGCTTCGAGGTTCAAACCTGGGTCAAGCAGGGCCTGATCGACATCCTGATCATGGGCAGCGGCACAATCGAGGTGGACGTGCCCGCGTTCAAAAAGCTGGTCTCCGGCACGCCGGTCCGCATCTACCCCTGCCTGTACGGTTGGCCGAGCAAGTACACGCCCATACCGGCGCCGTTGGCGCGGGGGATCGCCCTGACCTTCTGGCGCGATCAACCGGACGGCATCTACCTGTTCAACTGGTTCCCGCACCAACCGGACAAGCGATACCAGATCGAGCTCCTGAAGGAGCTCAATGACCCCGACCGGTTGGCGCGGGGTGAGGTCATGTACGCCGCGGAGAGGGGCCAACCCCAAAAGGAGTATCCCCACAACTGGTTGCGGGCCGAACTGCCGGCCAAGTTGTCCACCGATCGGTTCAAGGAAATCCCCATCGAGATCGGGCGGCGCCCTTCCGACCCGGCCCGAGTGGAGCTGCACGTGGAGACCAACAGCCCCGTGCCCTTGGACATGACGTGGGACGGGCAGCCGATGGAGGGGCAACACCGGCCGGTCAACGGTCGAATCAAGGTCCCGGTCAACCGTGAACGGCTTTCACCCGGCCGGCATCGCGTCGGGTTGAAGACGACCCGGGGTTCGGCCGACGTGACCGCCGTCGAAGTCCACGTCCTGCCGCCCGGGGCTCGTCCATGAAGCGGACCCCGCCCGTCCGAGACGGGTGCGTGACAGTTTTGGCGGGTTCCGTTCCGCCCCGAAGGGGCACGAGAG
>Ga0209101_1002382_pt1 | contig 12444 bp, 8 predicted proteins | sample ConPoolayeCmetaG_FD_185481 | JGI IMG/M metagenome (GOLD analysis project Ga0209101, IMG submission 185481) | Hot spring microbial mat communities from California, USA to study Microbial Dark Matter (Phase II) - Cone Pool mat layer C metaG... ... | reverse complement strand
CCGGCGATGGCCCCCGCCGCAACAGCCGGGCGCTGGCCCACAGCAGCGCCGAGACCGCCGCCGCCGCACCGACATCGTTGTTCACCGCACTCATCAGATCGGTGAAAGGCGGCAACAGAGCCACAAAGGCAGCCACGGCCACGGCCAGTCCCGGCCGGCGGGGAAAGAGCCCGGCCGTCAGCCCATAGGCCGCCGCCACGACGACCAGGTAGAACAGCACCGATCCCAGGCGGGCCAGATATAGCTGTGTCTCCACATCCTGATGGGCGGCCAACAACTGCGGCAGGGCCAGCAGCAGGTAGTAGAGTGGCGGGTGCTCCAGTTCGCTGATGCCGATCCAGGGCGGTTCCTCGGACCAGAAGTCAAGGGCCGGGGCCCCCAGGTCTTTCCAGAAGCCGGCCGCCTGCATGGAGGAGGCGATCTCGCGCCGCATCTTCAGATCAGAATCCCCCACCTGCGGCAGGCGGCCCCGTTCGGCAATGAGCCGCACATACTCAAAATGGGTCGGCTCATCATAGTGCTGCCAGGGAGGGATGGCAGCCAGATAGAGGAGGCCCCGGATCAGCGCCAGGGCCAGGATCAAAAGCAGGGCTCCTCGCTGCCGGGCAGGGCAGGGGCCAGGCACCTTCAATAGGCCCCCTTGCTCTTTAACACTGCGCCCACGGTATGCCACAGGATCTGGAGATCGAGCAGGAAGGAATAGTTCTGAATGTAAAAGAGGTCTTCGTCGGTGTAGAGGTGCATCGGTTTGTCGCTGCGGCCGTTCACCTGCCACCAACCGGTGATGCCCTGGGGGACAGAGAAGCGCTGCCACTGCCACGGCTCATATTTTTCCACCAGCCAGGGCAGTTCCGGCCGTGGGCCGACCAGGCTCATCTCCCCCTTGAGGACGTTGATGAGCTGGGGAAGCTCGTCCAGGCTGGTGCGACGGATGAACCGGCCAACGCGGGTCACGCGAGGATCGTCGGGGTGCTTGTAGAACAGCCTGCCATCCCCGCGGACGCGCACTGTTTTGAACTGTTGCTGCTCGGCACCCTGGATCATGGAGCGGAATTTATACATCCAAAAGATCTTGCCCTGCTCCCCCACCCGTTTTTGCTTAAAGATGACAGGGCCGGGCGAGTCAAGACGGACGGCGATGGCGACCAGCAACAGGACAGGGGAGAGCAGGATCAGCAGGAGGCTGCCGACGATCAGGTCGAATGCCCGCTTGATCCGCCGCTCAAAGGGATCCAGCGTCGGTTGTCGCAGGGTGATCATCGGCACGCCGGCAAACTCTTCGGCCACAGTGCGGAACAGCGTTATCTTGATGTGGTCCGGCACAATCCGCACCCGGGCCGGCAGCGATTTCATGCCATCCAACAGGCGGAAGAAACGGTCGTAGGCCTGTACCGACAGGGCCACCACGATCTCCTCGATCCCCTCCGCTTCCACGACCCGGGCCACCTCCTCGACCCGGCCCAGCACCGGATAGCCCTCCACCTCTGTGCCGGGCGGCAGGTCGTCATCCAGAAAGCCTGCCAGCTCCAATCCGGTCCAGCGGTGGCGTTCGATCATATGCACCGTATCGCAACCGACCGGCCCGGCCCCCACGATTAACACCTTCCGCCGGTTATACCGGGGTTTGTCCACCAGCCTCAGGCCGAGCCGCACCAGAAGCCGGGAGCCGATCAGGAAAGCCAGGTCCAGGGCGTAAAAGGTGAGGATCTGGAGCCGTGAAACGTGGGGGAAGGTGAAAAAGAGCACGCCTGCCAGGGCCAGGGTAGCCAGAGTGATGACAAGAAACAGGCTCTGGGTCTCATCCACAGCACGCCGGTCGCGCGCCCGATAGAGCGGTGACAACAGCAGGGCAACGCTCCAGATCATGGCCACCAGCAGATAGACGGTCAGGCCCGGATGTGCCTGGGAAGTGGCAAACAGCAGCGGACTCGAGACGACAGCCAGCAGCAGGGCCGATTCTGTCAGGATTAGATCCGATCCAAAGCGCAAAAGGGTCAAGTGGGCTCTGAACCGCTCCGACATCCTTCCTTCTCCTCTCTCCCATCACCCGGTACTGGTGGGGCAGGGCGATGGTCTCTTCTCCCGGCCCTGATTATACCCCAGCTTTCGCCAAAAGGCAATATCCGCAGACGACCATTTAGAGCCTGTCTGAAAAACCACCAGGGACACAGAGGGCACCCTACCTGCTACCCTCCCGCAGGTTACAACAGGGCGAGACCCAAACCTGCGGGAGGGTAGGCGGTTACCACGCGCCAAAGAATTCCGCCAGGCGTGTATACAGCACCCGCTGGTTCCTGGGCCTGACGATGCCGTGGCCCTCATCGTCAAAAGCCAGCAGTTCATACTCGACCCCGGCCTGCTCCAGCGCCTGGCGCACGACCCGCACATTTTCGGGCGTGACGTTGGGGTCCTGCAACCCCTGAACGATCAGCAACCGCCCCCGGATGTTGTGGACGGCATAGAGGGGGGAACGCTCCCGGTAACGCTCCGGCACCTGTTCGGGCGAGCCACCCATCATCTCTTCGCTCAGCGGGCGCAGGTCAGGGCGGGTGGTCTGGTAATCCACGACCAGGTCGGTCATGCCACAGATAGGGGCTGCGGCGGCCACCACCTGGGGAGGAAAGTGGGTGATGGCCCACCAGGCCGAGTAGCCGCCATAGGAGGTGCCGGTGATGCCCACCCTGCCCGGTTCGGCGATCCCGGCAGCGATCAGCGCCTCGATTCCGGCACGGATGTCCTCCTGCTCGCGGCCGCCCCAGCCGTCGGCTTTGATCGCCTCGCGGTAGGCGCGGCTGAACCCGGTGCTGCCCCGGTAGTTGGGGTCCAGCACATGGAAACCCTGCGAGACAAAAAACTGGATCTGAGCATTGATCCGGTCCTGGCTGTGCCAGGTCGGTCCGCCGTGGACATAGACGATGGTCCCCCGTGGCTCGCCCCGGGCCCGGTAGAGCCAGCCCTGCACCTCCAGCCCGTCGGCCGAGCGCCAGCGGAAATCCTCGGCGGGGGCCAGGTCTGCTGGGCGGAGCCAGGTGCGCTCCCAGACGCGGGTCAGGCTCACCAGCGATTCCGGGTCCGCGGCCTGAAGGGAAAAGCGCACCAGATCGGCCGGTTGTTGCGAGCTGTAATAGTGCCCGACCCACTCCCCTTCGCCGACCGGAGCCAGCGGGATCAGGTTGCCGGGGAGAGGAGGCAGGGGGGTCTCCTGGCCGCTCTCCACATCCAGCAGCGAAGCCCGGACCCGGGCCTGCCGGTATTCGAGAATGACAGCCTGGCGGCTGCCGTGGGGCACATAGGCCGACTCGATGTTGCGGGCCGGGTCATCCAGCAGCCAGCGCAGTTGCCCCCCTTCCATCTCCCACACGCCGACGCGCTGGTGGGTTTCTGTCTCGGCCAGAACCAGGGCACGCTGGCCGTCGGGGAACCAGGTGGCCTGCGCCCTTTTGTCGTCGCCGACATTGATGATTTCGCGGTCCTCCCGGCCTTCGATGTCCACCAGCCACACCTGCCGGCCGGCGGGGTGCCGGTCGGCGCGGCGGTAGAGGAGATGCGTGCCCGGCTCGTTCAGCTCCGGTTCGTACCAGCAGCCGCGTTGCGGGCGAGCCAGGGGCACGCGTTGACCGCTCTCCAGGTCGTGACGGTAGAGCCAGGTCGGCTCGATCTCCCGGCCGGCGGCCTGGTCCCAGTTGGCGGCATAGACCAGCCAGCGGCCATTGGGGTGCAGTTGCCCGCCGCGCAGGAAAAAGCTGGGCGACGGCTCGGTCAGCGGCTGCATGACGCCCGGATGGTCCAGCTCCACGCGGAAGAGTTGAGCCCGTTCATCCCCATCGCGGTCCTGAGCAACCAGCAGCGCCCGGCTATCGGGCGTCCAGGAGACGACCAGTGTGTCCTGGTCTGTGTCTGTCAGGCGGATGGGCGGGGCCGAACCGTCGGTCGGCGCGGCATAGACATCAGCCGCCGGGCCGGTGCGATACCAGGTCCAGGCGGCCCAACGGCCATCTCGTGAGATCCTGGGTTCTTCCAGTGTCGGCAGACTGAGTAAAGCCTCTAAAAAGCTGTCCCTATTCATGCTCATCCCCTCCTGATAGGCCGCAAGACCCGTCCTGGCCGCTCATCGGTCTGCTGGCCGTCACGCACGACAAACCGTCCGTTGACCAGCACATGGCAGATACCGGCCGGGTAGCGGTGCGGCTCGGTGAATGTGGCCCTATCGGCGATGGTCGCCGGATCCAGGACAACCAGGTCGGCAAATGCCCCTGGGCCGACCACACCCCGGTCGCGAAGGCCAACGCGGGCGGCGGGCAGGCTGGTCATCTTGCGGATCGCCTCCTCCCAGGTGAGCACACCCTGCTCCCGGACATAGCGGGCCAACACGCGGGGATAGGTGCCATAGGCACGGGGATGGGGCACCCCCTCGGCCAGAGGGCCATCGGCGGCCAAGGCCTCGGCATCGGTGATAATGGCGGTCTGGGGATGACGGAGGATAGTGGTCACGTCCTCTTCATCCATGCCAAAGTGGACCATCGTCGCCTGCGCCTCCGACTCGACGATCAGGTCGAGGGCGGTCTGCAGGGGATCGGCGCCAGCGGCAGCAGCGATCTCAGCCAGGGTGTGGCCCGCCAGTTCAGGGCGCGAGGGGTGAAACGAGAGCAGAAACTCCTCCCATGCCTGGTCCTCGGCCATGTTTTCCCAATCGGACGGGCTGCCGCTGGTGAGCATCCGGGCGATTTCGGCCCGGGTCTGGGGGTCGCGCAGGCGGGTCAGCAGCGCCGCCGTGCCCCCGGCGTGAAAGGGGGGCGGCACCAGCGCGTCCAGCGAGGTGGCCGAGGCGGTATAGGGGTATTGGTCCCACCCCAGGTCCACCCCCTCAGCACGGACGGCCTCCAGCCAGGCCAGCAACCGTTCGGCCCCGCCCCACAGGGAGCGAGCGCCCAGCTTCAGGTGAGAGATCTCCACCCGCGCCCCGGTCGCCCGCCCCACGGCGACCGCTTCCTCCAGCGCCGCCATCAGCCCTGCTGCCTCGTTGCGCACGTGGCTGGCGTACAGCCCGCCCTGGGCGGCGGCGACCCGTGCCAGGGCAGCCAGCTCCTCATGGTCGGCGTAGGAGCCGGGGGCGTAGAACAGGCCGCTGCTCAGGCCCAGCGCCCCTTCCTCCAACGCCTGGGCAAGCAGCCGGGCCATGGCCGTCCGCTGCTGGGGTGTGGCCGGCCGGTCGGAGCCGCCAACGACAGCGTAGCGCAAGGTGCCGTGGCCGACCAGCGTGCCGAAATTCAATGCCACCCCCTGGCGCTCCAGGCGGGCCAGAAATTCGGCCATCGTCTCCCAGTCAGGCTCCAGACCCAGGCGGTTGAGAAAGACAGGCAGCTCCTCTCGCGCCTGACCCAGCAGCGGTGCAGCGGAAAAGCCACACTGACCCGAGATCTCGGTGGTGACCCCCTGGCGCACCTTGGATGCGCCGCGTCCGTCGGCCAGCAGGCTCAGCTCCGAGTGGGCATGGAGGTCCACAAAGCCAGGGGTGACGAACAGGCCGGAGAGGTCGAGCGCCTGCTGCGCTTCACGCCCACGCAACTCACCCACGGCGACGACCCGGTCGCCGACGATGCCCAGGTCGGCGGGGCGAGCCGGAGCGCCGGTGCCATCAATCAACGTGCCGCCACAAAGAAGCAGGTCGAACATGATAGAGTCTCCTCCTGGGCCGCCATTCAACACAGCAGGCAGGCCACCTGGTGGCCCGGGGCAACCGGGCGCAGGGGTGGGTCAATTTCCCGGCATTCGGCAATGGCCTGGGGACAACGGGGGTGGAAGCGGCAGCCGGGTGGGATGTCAACCGGGTTGGGAATTTCACCTTGCAGGATGGTGCGTGTGTGGCGGCGGCGCGGGTTGGGGACAGGGATGACCGAGATGAGCGCCTGGGTGTAGGGGTGGCGCGGACGGGAGAGGAGGGCCGCTGTCGGCCCCAGCTCGACGATGCGACCCAGGTACATGACCGCCATCCGCCTGGTGAAAAAGCCGGCCGTGGCCAGGTCGTGGGTGGTGTACAGGATGGTGATCCCGCGCTGCCGGCGCAGTTCATGCAGCAGGTTGAGGATGTCGGCGCGGATGGAAACGTCCAGCATCGAGACCGGCTCATCGGCAACCAACAGGTCCGGCTCCAGGACCAACGCCCCGGCGATGACCACCCGTTGTCGCTGCCCGCCCGACAGCTCGGCCGGGTAACGTTTCCAGAAATGGCCGGCGGGGACCAGGCCACAGGTCTCCAGGGCAGCCTGGACGCGGGCTTCAGTCTCGTCACGGCTGCGGGTCAGGCGGTGGATGGTCAGCGGTTCGGCCACGATATCGAAAACGGTCTGGCGCGGGTTGAGCGCCTCGTAAGGGTCCTGGAAGACCATCTGCGCTCGCTGGCGCAGGCGCATGACTCGCTGGCGACGGCTCAAAGCAGCCAGAGGACCTTCGACCTCCAGCGAGGGTCCATGTCCCTGCGCCCATTCGGCCACGTCATAGCCATCGAAACAGACGCGGCCCCGGCTGGGCCGTTGCAGGCCCAGCACATTCATGCCGACTGTTGTCTTGCCCGACCCCGATTCGCCCACCAGGGCCAGGATATCGCCCCGGTCCAGGGCAAAGCTCACCCCATCCACGGCGTGCACAATGCGGCGCGGCTGACGGCGCACTATGGCTGTCACCCCTCGCGGCAGGGGGAACTCCTTATGCAGGTCCTCGACCTGGAGGAGCGGAACCCCCTCCGCCTGCGGCCAGCCACACCCCATCCCAGGCCCGCCGGGCGGCGGTCCGGGAACAGGATTCAGGGCCGGAAGCGACGATGAGCTGGTCATGGTTCCGCCTCGGCCTGGTAGCAGGACACCCAATGGCCGGATGCGATCTCGATCGCCGGCGGCGGTGCAGCGGCACAGACCTGGAGGCGGCGGTGGCAACGCGGCTCGAACCGACAGCCGGGCGGCAGGGCATCCAGGCGGGGGGGATTGCCGGGAATGGAGGCCAGAGCTGTACCCGGCTCCTCCACATCGGGGAAGGCCTGCAACAGGCGTTGGGTGTAGGGATGGCGCGGGGTGTTGAAAATCGCATCGCTGCTGGCGTACTCGGCGACCACCCCGCCATACATGACCAGCACCTCATCGCAGCTTTCGGCCACAATGCCCAGGTCATGGGTCACCAGCACCAACGCCAGGCGCAGGTCGCGCTGCAAGCCTTCCAGCAACTCCAGGATTTGAGCCTGGATCATCACATCCAGTGCCGTCGTCGGTTCATCCGCAATCAGGATGCGGGGGTTGCAGGCCAGGGCCATGGCGATGACCGCTCGCTGGCGCATCCCGCCACTGTACTGGTGGGGATACTGCCGGCCCCGATGGGCAGGGATGCCGACCAGCTCCAGCAGTTCCCCGGCGCGTTGGCGGGCGGCCTGCACCGACCTGGCCAGGCCGTGCCATGTCAGCGCTTCGACGATCTGACTCTCAATGGTGCGCACCGGGTTCAGGGCATTCATCGCCCCCTGAAATACCATGGCGATCTGATGCCAGCGCACGCGGCGCATCTCGGCCTCGCTCAGGCGCAACAGGTCCCGCCCTTCGAACAGCACCTGGCCGCCGACGATGCGCCCTTCCTGGGGCAGAAGGCGCAGCAGAGCCATCATCACCGTCGTCTTGCCACAGCCGCTTTCACCCACCAGTCCCAGCGAGCGCCCCTCTTCCAGGTGAAAGCTCACTCCCTCTACAGCGTGCAGAGGCGTGCCCCTGTCTGTCAGATAATCCACCGCCAGGTCCCGAACTTCTAACAGCGCCAAGCCCTGATCTCCAATCTCTACCCGCTGTTCTGGATATTGACCATCCGCCGCGCATCAAACAGGTGATGGCTGCGCAGCCGGGGATTGACGATCTGGTCCAGGGTATTGCCGATGAGGATCAACGACAGGCTGACCCAGACAATGGCAAAGCCGGGCGGCAGCAGAAACCACCACGCCTGAGCGCTGATCGCCCGCTCGAAGGCAAAGTTGAGCATTGTGCCCCAACTGATCAGCGTCGGATCGCCCAGGCCCAGAAAAGCCAGCGACGACTCTTCCAGGATGGCCACCGAGATGTCAAGCACGGCCTGGGCGATGACCAGGGGCAACACCTGGGGAAAGATGTGATGCCAGATAATGTGCATATGGCTGGCGCCGATGGCCCTCGCCCGGAGCACATATTGCCGCTCCCTGACCGTCAGCACCTGCGAGCGCACCAGCCGGGCGGTATAGGTCCAGCCCAGCAGGCCGATGACCAGGATGATGTTCAGCAGGCCACGGCCCATCACGGCGATGATGACCAGCATCAGCGGCAGGTCGGGGATGACCATGAGGAAATCCACGACACGCATCAGGGCATTGCCGACCCGCCCGCCGAAATAGCCGGCCACCAACCCCACCGTCGTGCCGATGATCATAGACATAAACGAGGCGGTAAAGCCGACGATCAGCGACACCCGCGCGCCGTAGAGGAGCTGGCTGAGCACATCCCGGCCGGCGTCATCGCGGCCCAGCAGGTGTTGGGCGTCGGGTGGGGCCAGAATGTCGGCCGGGGTGACCTGGAGGCGCGCCTGGGGGTCGTAAGGGGCCAGCTCCGGGGCCAGGAGGGCGACACACACCACTACCAGGAGCATTCCTGTGCCGATAACGCCCATCGGATTGCGCACAAACTTGCTGATGGCTGCCATCGTGTCCCTGGTGTCTATTCCGCTTTGACGCGCGGGTCGAGAAGGGTATAGAGCAGGTCGGCCAGCAGGTTGGCCAGGATGACGCTCACGGCCAGGAGCAGAAAAGTTCCCTGCAACACCGGGTAGTCCCGCTTTTGCACCGCCTCGTACATCAATCGGCCCAGGCCCGGCCAGGAAAAGACCGTCTCCACCTGGATCGCCCCCCCGACCGTGTAGCCAAAGGTCAGGGCGATCAGGGTCACCATCGGCAGCATTGCATTCTTGAGAGCGTGGTCGCGCAGGATGCGGAGGGTGCTCAACCCCTTCGCCCTGGCCGTGAGGATGTAATCTTCGGCCAGGACCTCCATGACGCCGCTGCGCATGATGAGGAGATATTCGCTGGTGTAGACGATGGCCATGGTGAGGGTGGGCAGGATGAGATGCCGCCCCACGTCGAGCCAGTACTTCAGCCCATCTTCAGGCTTCAGGCCCGGCGTGGCCATCCCCCCAACGGGCAAGTGGCCACGGGCCAGGATAAGCAGAATGATGCCCAGGAAGAAGGTTGGTAACGCCCAGGTAAAGAGTGCCCCCAGCAGGATGCCCATATCCAGCCGGCTGCCGCGCCGCCAGGCCGCTACCAGCCCCAGGGCCATCCCTAGAAAGATGGCCAGCAGATCGCCGCCGGTGACCAGCACCACGGTGCGCCACACCCGTTCCTTCAGCAGGTCAGACACGTCCCGCCGGGTGGCAAACGAGATGCCCAGCTCGCCCCGCAGCAGGTTGCGCAGATAGGCGGTGAACTGGGTGTCGAAGGCGCCCACCAGATCGCCCTGCCGCAATCGCTCGCCGTTGAACCAGATCGGCTTGTCCAGGCCGAAGGCGGTCTGGATCCGCTCCTGGGCCTGGCGGGTCATGCGCGGGCTGTGGATGATCAGCCTGACCGGGTCGCCAGGCAGGATGCGAAAGAGGAAAAAGTTGAACACGACGACCGCCAGCAGGGTCATCGCGGCGAAGGAGATCTTGCGCAGAAGGTAGTTGCCCTGTTTCATCCCTGACCTGGTGGGCCTATGGCACCGGTCTGGCTGTCAGCAGGGCCGACTTCCACAGGATGTCACCCGGCTCCAGGCCAAAACCGGTGAAGCGGTCGCGGCGGTAGGCCTGCACCGTCTTGGCGTAGGTCAGGACAATGTAGGGCCGGTCGTTGAACAGCTTTTCCTGCATCTGCCAGATAAGCCGACGGCGTGCTTCCCGGTCCACAGTGACAGCCTGTTGCCGGTACATCGCCTCGAACTCTTGATCGCAATAGCCGCTGTCGTTCCAGCCTCCCTCCTCCCGCTGGTCGCAGGTAAAGATCAACATTGCAAAATCGGGGTCGGGGTCCAGCCCCCAGCCCCAATAGATCAGGTCAAAATCATAGGCGGGGTAGAGGCCGATGAGGCTGTCTTCGTCCATCGGCTGGGGCGGGGCCGAGATGCCGATCTGGGCCAGACCGTTGGAGATGATCTCCAGGATGCGCACCGGCGTGGCTTCGTCGTTGCCATAGAGGCGGTATTCCAGCGGCCTGCCCTCCCTGTCCTCGCGGATGCCGTCGCCGTCGCTATCTTTGTAACCGGCCTCTTCCAGAATCCGGGCCCCCTCTTTTGGGTCGAAGGGGATGTCCTGCACGTCGCTGTTGTGCCAGTCGCCCATCGAGGTAGGGACGATCACGCTGGCCGGCTCGGCGTAGCCCAGGTAGGCGACATTGACGATCTGCTGCTTGTCAATGGCGTAGGCGATGGCCAGACGCACCGCCGGGTCGTTGAGGCTGGCCGGCTGCGTGCCATTCTCATGAGAATTGAGGATCAGCTCGTCAATGGAGGTAGAGTCCATGATCGGCACTTCGATATTCTTCTCCGCCTGCAAGGTGGCGATGGCGGTGTTGGGGATGGCATCGCCAGCAGCAACATCAATCTCGCCGGCGATCAGCGCCTGAACGACCGCATCCTCGGTCGCATATTCGCGCCAGATGATGCGGTCAATGGCCGGGGCTCCTCGCCAATAATCAGGATTGGCTTCCAGGATCAGGTACTCCCCTTCGACCCAGTCGGTCAGCCGGTAGGGTCCGGTGCCGATGCCCGCTTTCAGATCTTCAAACTCCAGGATCTGGTCTGGGGTCATGCCCTCCCACACACTGCGGGGCAGGATCCAGACATACATCAGCAGGTATTCCATATTGCCGACCGGCTCTGACAGGGTGACCTGGAGTGTGGTCGGGTCCAGGGCAACGATCTCGGCAAAATTTTTCAGGTAGAAGGCAAAAGTTTCAATCTGGTTCTCGATGGTCCAATTGAGGCTCCAGGCTATATCCTCGGCGGTGCAGGGGGTGCCGTCATGGAACCTGACGCCCGGACGGATTTTGAAGGTCCACACCAGGCCGTCGTCAGAAACCGTCCAGCTCTCGGCCAGGCCAGGGATAAAATGGGCAATGCCGGCCTCCTCCACCAGCGTATCATAGATCAGGTAGCGCAGGGTGTAGTTATACCAGCCGATGGCCGGGTTCACCGTATCCCAGATATAGGTCGTGCCCACACGCAAGGTCACAGGCTCTTTTGTCGCAGACGCAGGCTGAGGAGTCAGGGTCGGCTCCGGCCCTTGCGTTGGCTCCGGTGCCTGGGTCGGTTCGGAGGCGGGTCCACAGCCCGTCAGCCCGGCCCCCAGCAGGGCCAGGATGCTCAGAGTTGCCAGAAGATGCCACACTCTGTTTCTCACCATCCCCTCCTTTTGTGTGAGCGCAAGGCCACCGGCCCCCGGCGGAAGCAGGGCCCCTGGCCCCTCACGATCGCCTGGGGCGCTACCGCCCACAAGCATTTTAACACACAACCCCCTGCCGCGCAAACAAGACCTGCCAGGGGTTTTCGAAGCAGAACATGGGCGTGGGGCACCGCCATCGCTCGGCGGGGGTCTGTGACCAATGGCATCAAGCTAAGGCGCAGGCGATTGGAAATCGCACCGGTAGGGACAGAGCGCCGCTCCGCCCCTGGCCCTCAACTTTGGCTTTTTGCCCGTGGCCCCTTGCATGGGCCCCTGACGGCTTCCACGGCCCCAAAAAGAAGATTATTTTTAAAATTTTCTTTTTGTTCTTTTGGACTCGCCGGAGGCGGGTTTTGGAGATTTTCCCGCCCCACTCTGAAAAAGGCCAAACTCCAGGGAGGCGTCCACCGGCGTGGACGCCTGGCCGCAGGCCCCTGAGGGGTGACTTGAGTCGCTTACCTTGATGCGTATGGGGTTGGGGGATAAGGTGAGGTCGAATCGAACGTTGTCGAGATAGCCACTGAGGTCATTGCGGCTATCAAAGCCTTTCGCCGTGGTCGTTCCCTCGGCTTTCCCCTCAAGGATTTGATTGACGAAGGACGACCATGAGCGCGCTGTTCGTGCTGGATGCCTCTATTCTCACCGCAGAGACGCAGAGAACGCCGAGGAATTATAGTAGGGCAACTGCTCGCAGTTGCCCTACTGTAAAGGAGGCGGTAAAAGGCTCCCCCTGCCTTCCAACAACGCCACCAGTCTGACCACCGCATCTTCAACCTTTCCCATCTCTGGCCCCCCGATCGCCCCCTCTTCCCTTTCTTCGGCAGACCCCTGGCACACCCCGGCGCTGCGCAGAACTGCGTCGGCCGCCCCCAGGGCCAACAGGTAGCCCCCTTCCCCTGCCACCTGGCGCAGCAGGGTGTAGACCCGTGGCTCGGCGCCGAGCTGGCGGGCCGCCTGCACTCCGCCCGGCAACAC